>Ga0316227_1002687_pt1 | contig 15449 bp, 9 predicted proteins | sample TBH18019metaG_FD_206012 | JGI IMG/M metagenome (GOLD analysis project Ga0316227, IMG submission 206012) | Freshwater microbial communities from Trout Bog Lake, Wisconsin, USA - TBH18019 | ecosystem: Environmental > Aquatic > Freshwater > Lake > Hypolimnion/Profundal zone | place: USA: Wisconsin... | reverse complement strand
GCGGTGAACCCGGCCCAGCGCTGGCGCCGGCAGACGGCATAGAAATTAGGCACCAGCCAGACCGGATTGTCCGACTCACAGGTGCGGCCGCCCAGCACCGGGTTGCCCAGGGGCCGGACCGTCGCCCGCTGCAGGATCGTCTGGTTGCTGAGGTTGATGGTGAAGCCCGGGGGCAGGCGCACCGTCCCGGCCATGTTGTAGTACGCGATGTCGGCGTCATCGAGGGCGCTGTTGCGATCGAAGCTGCGGATGTACTCGGCGCTCTGGTTGCTGTTGGCGAAGATCCCGCCCGCATGGCCCGGGCACCACGCGGCCGCGGCCAGCACCGCGGCGATCCGCCCCCTCTTCAAACGTCACCTCTTGGTTAGTAGTTATATTTAATACGTTTATTAACTCATTTGCCTGGTTACGCGAAAAAAGAGTAATGTTCTTGTTTTATCCTGTCAATGTTGTTTTACCCAAAATTTTGATGTAGCATTTCATCAAGGTAATCGACTACTACCCAGCTTGATCATTGAACATTAAAATAATCATATAGAATCTTAATCAACGCGAAAATACGGTGCATTAAATGAACTTAGTGCCGGAGTCGGAACCGGAAGGTCTATCCTGGAGCGCCCGGGACCGGGACCGGGCCCTGGCCCAGGCTCGGTCCGGGGCCTTCGAACTGGTCATCATCGGCGGCGGCGTGACCGGAGCGGGGGTGGCCCGGGAGGCGGCGTTGCGCGGCATCCGCTTCCTGCTGGTGGACAAGGAGGACTTCGCCTCCGGCACCTCGTCCCGCTCCTCCAAGCTGGTCCACGGCGGCTTCCGCTACCTTGCCCAGGGCGAGTTCCGCCTGGTGCGCGAGGCCGCCAGGGAACGCAACTGGCTCCGCCAGGCCCTGCCGAACCTGGTTCGGCCGCTGGGTTTCCACCTCTGCGCCTACGCCGGCGGCCAGGACACCCCGGCCCGGGTGCGGGCCGGGATCGTGCTGTACGACCTGCTGTCCAATGCCCTGGCCCAGTACAGGAACGTGCCCCATCGCTTTCTCACCCCCGCCGAGCTGGCCGTCCGGGAACCGGCGGTGAGCACCGAAGGCATGCTCATGGCCGGGCTCTACTACGACACCCTGGTGGATGACGCCCGGCTGGTGCTGGAAATCCTCAAGGAGGCACGGGACGCTTCGGGCGGGCGGTCCGTGGCGCTGAACTACCTGAAGGCGGTGCGCGTCACCATCCTCGGCCCGGGGCGCCTGGAGGTCGAGCTCGAGGACGGGTTCACCGGCGCGCGCTTCACGGTGGGTTCTGGCTGCGTGCTGAACGCCACCGGCGCCTGGACCGACGCCACCCTCCGGCTGGCCGGCGCCGATTCCCGGATGATCCGGCCCACCAAGGGCGTGCACCTGGTGGTGCCCAACGCCAGGCTGGGCAACCGCGCGGCCTTCGTGCTCAGGTCCCGGGAGGACGGCCGCACCTTCTTCGTCCTGCGCCGGGGCGAGGTCTCCGTCATCGGCACCACCGATACCGACTACCCGGGCGACCCCGATGAGCCCTGGTGCGAACGGTGCGATTGCGACTACCTGCTGGACACCGTCAACCGGGTCTTCCCGGGGGCCCGCCTGGGCTGCGCGGACATCCTCTCCACGTCGGCGGGGATCCGTCCGCTGGTGCGCGGCAGGGAGGGCGGCGCGTCGGCGGTCTCCCGCCGGCACCTGCTGCTGGACCCCGGCACCGGCCTGGTGACCATCGCCGGCGGCAAGCTCACCACCTTCCGGACCATGGCCTGGGAGATCCTGGACCGCTGCTCCCGCCGCGGCTACATCCGGCGCCTGCGCGGACGCGAGGCCGGGCGCGACTTCTCCCGGAGGCCGTTCAAGAACGGGCTGGACCCTGGGGCCTGGCAGGAGGCCGCGGCCGCCCAGGGGCTGGCCGGGATGGTGCCTGAGGCAACCGGACGCCACCTGTGCCAGCAATATGGTCAGCAGTCCCTGCGGATCCTCCGGGAGGTGCGCCGGGACCCGGCCTCCGGCGCGCCACTGCTGGAGGGCCAGCCGTTCTGTGCCGCCGAGATCCGCCACATCCTCGCCTTCGAGAACGCCCCCCGGCTGGCCGACGTGATGCTGCGCCGCACGGAGATGCAGATGCTGGTCTCCCATCGCCTGCAGCCCGCCCTGGCGGAACGGGTGGCCCGGATCATGGCCTGCGCCTATGGCTGGGAACCGGCCCGGGTGCGGGCGGAGCTGGACCGCTACCTGGACCATGTGCGGAAAACCGTCATTGATTGAAGGAAACCAAATGGAAGACACCCTCCTGACCGTGGATTGCGGCACGCAGAGCCTGCGCGCCATGCTCTTCACCGGGGCCGGGCGGCTCGTGGACAAGGCCAAGGTGGAGTACGAGCCCTACCTCAGCCCCCGCCCCGGATGGGCCGAGCAGGACGCGGAGGTCTACTGGGGCGCCCTGTGCGCCGCGACGCTGGCCCTCAAGGCCCGGTCCGGGCCGGCCTTCGCCCGCATCCAGGGGGTCGGGGTGACCACCCTGCGCAACACGGCCGTGCTGGTGGACGCGGCCGGGCAGCCGCTCCGGCCCGCCATCCTCTGGCTGGACACCCGTACGGCCGGCCGGGTCTACCGCCCGGGCTGGGCCATGGGGACCTGCTACGCGGCGATCGGCATGCTTCCGGCGGTCATGAGGACCCAGGAGGACTGCAAGACCAACTGGGTGCGCCAGCACCAGGCGGCGCTCTGGGACCGGGCCGCCAAGGTGCTGCAGGTCTCCGGCTTCCTGAACCATCGGCTCACCGGGGAGTTCCGCGATTCGATCGCCTGCCAGATCGGCCACATCCCGTTCAACTACCGCGCGCTGCGCTGGTGCCGGCCCGGGGAGCTGAATGCCCGGCTGTTCCCGGTGGAGCCGGACAAAAGGCCGGAGCTGGTCGTCCCCGGCGCGCCGATCGGCCGGATCAGCCGGACCGCCGGCGCGGCCACCGGCATTGCCGAAGGAGTGCCGGTGATCGCCTGCGCCTCGGACAAGGGGGCCGAAAGCCTCGGCACCGGGTGCACCGGCGAAGCCATGGCCAGCCTGTCCCTGGGCACCGCGGCGGCGGTGCAGACCATGAGCCCGCGCTATTTCGAGCCGCTCGCCTTCATGCCGGCCTACCCGGCCGCCCTGCCCGGCCAGCACAGCCCGGAAGTGCAGGTGTTCCGGGGCTACTGGATGATCAGCTGGTTCCTGCGCGAGTTCGCCGGCCCGGAGCGGGAGGAGGCCCGGCTGCGGGGCGTCAGGCCCGAAACCCTGCTGGACCGCTTCCTCCGGGAGGTCCCGGCCGGATCCCAGGGGTTGATGACCCTGCCGCACTGGGGCGCCCAGCTCAAGGACCCCGCGGCCAAGGGTTGCATGATCGGCCTGGGCGAAGCGCATACCCGCGGCCATTTCTACCGCTCGCTGATCGAGGGACTGGGCTTTGCCCTGCGCGACGGGCTGGAACGGATCGAGCGGGCCGGGGGCATCCGGTGCGAGCAGATCGGCCTGGCCGGCGGCGCCGCCCAGTCGGAGGAGATCTGCCAGATCACCGCCGACATCTTCGGCCGCCCGCTGTGCGCGGGGGAGACCTTCGAGGCCGCGGGCCTGGGCGCGGCGGTGATCACCGCCGCCGGGGCGGGTCTGTACGGGTCCATGGCCGACGCGGTCCGGCGCATGGTCCGGCCGGGCCGGGTCTACGCCCCCCGGGCCCGGGACAGCGAACTGTACCGGCAGCTCTTCCTGAAGGTGCACCGGCGCATCCAGCGGCGCCTGGCCCCGCTGAACGCGCAGATCCGGCAGATCCTGGACTATCCGGAGCGGGCGGGAGGCGCGCGGTGACGGCCGGCGCGTTCACCCCGCCCTGGCTGGACCAGCCGCCGCCCCCGGGGTCCTGGCGGGCCCTCTTCAAGTGGGGCGCCCCCGGGCAGTTCAAGCATCCCAATGCGCGCCTCTACCGGATGTTGAAAGAGGTCTTCGGCATGACCGACGACGATTTCCGCACACCCACCCGGACCGGGCTGGATCCGGCCCGCGCCGCGCGCCCCTCCGGGCTGGACGGCGCCGCCCAGGCCGACCTGGAGGCTTTGCTGGGCCCGGAGAACGTCGGGACCGGCGACCTGGAGCGGATCGCGGCGGCCTGCGGCAAGGGCATGCTCGATCTGCTCCGGCTGAGGCGGTGCATCGCCCCGCATCTCCCCGACGCCGTGCTGCACCCCAGGGACCGGCATGACCTGGTGCGGATCATGGAGTACTGCTGCCGGGCGGGCATCCCCATGATCCCCCGGGGCGGCGCCACCTCGGTCACCCGGGGACTGGAGTGCCCGCGCGGCGGGGTCGCGCTGGATCTGCGCACCCACATGGACCGGGTGATCCGCTTCAACGAGACCGACCAGACCATCACCGTGCAGCCCGGCATGTTCGGCCCCAGGCTGGAGCGGATCCTGAACCGGGCCCCGGAGTGGTTCGGCGCCTCCCGCCGCTACACCTGCGGGCACTTTCCCCAGTCCTTCGAATGCTCCACCGTGGGCGGCTGGGTGGCGACCCGGGGCGCCGGGCAGGATTCCACCTACTTCGGCAAGATCGAGGACCTGGTGTTGGCCCAGGAGTATGTCACCCCGGCCGGGGTGATCCGCACCGGCGAGCACCCGGCCGCCGCCACCGGGCCCGACACCGACCAGATTCTCATGGGCGGCGAAGGCGCCTTCGGCGTGCTGAGCGAGGTGACCCTGAAGGTGTTCCGGTTCATGCCGGAGAACCGGTGCCGGTTCGGCTACCTGTTCCCGGACTGGGCCCGGGCCCTGGACGCCGCCCGGGCGACCCTGCAGGGCCAGTTCGGCCACCCGTCGGTGTTCCGCTTGTCCGATCCGCGGGAGACCGAAGTGGCGCTGAAGCTCTACGGCCTGGAGCGGGCGCCGCTGGAGGGGCTGCTGTCGGCCTTCGGGCTGCGCCGCGGCGAGCGCTCCCTGCTGCTGGGCGCGACCGAGGGCGAGCGCGGCTTCGCCCGGCAGGTCCGGCGGCGCATCGGGCGGATCTGCCGGGGCCTGGGCGCCCTGCCCGTCTCCGGCCTGGCGGCCCGGGCCTGGGAGCGGGGCCGGTTCCGGGATCCCTACCTGAGGGACGCCCTGCAGGATTTCGGCATCCTGACCGACACCCTGGAGTGCGCGGTGAGCTGGGACGGCCTGGAGCGGGTGCGGCGCGGGGTCCAGGCGTTCTGCGCCCAGCGGCCCCGGACCCTGTGCCTGACCCACCTCTCCCACGGCTATCCCCAGGGGGCGAGCCTGTATTTCGTATTCATGACCCGCATGGACGCCATCCCGGAATACCTGGCGTTCCAGGCCGGCATCCTGGACGTGATCCGCGACCAGGGTGCGGCCATGAGCCACCACCACGGCATCGGCAGGATGGCCGGCCCGTGGCTGGAGGGACAGCTCGGTGCCGGCCAGATGGCGTTGTTCCGCGCCATCAAGCGCCACCTCGACCCCCAGGGCCTCATGAACCCGGGCGGCACCCTGGGGCTGGACCCGCCGCCGGGAGATCCCAGTTAACACCGTGTTATCCATTTTGGATTCCTTGGGAAAAATCCGCACCGGCTTCCCCTGGTCCGCAAATCCTATCAAAATCATCAAGATTGTCGTATCAGCCCCGTTATGCTTGCCAACAAGGAGATGATCATGCGAAAGGTCAACCAAAATCCAGGGATCCGCCGGGCGTGGTTGCCGCCCTTGGCCGTTTCGGCCTGGCTGCTCCTGAGTGTCGGCTGCGGCCGGGACCAGGTCAGCCACGCCAGCGTGGCCAAGGAGGCGCCCGCCGCGAACCCCGCCATGGGCGGCACCCACGGCGCCCCCATGGCCATGCCGCCCGGAGCCATGCCGCCCGGAGCCATGCCGCCCGGGGCCATGCCGCCGGGTCCCATGCCCGGCGCGCAACTGCCCCCGCCCCCCCATCCCACCGGCCAGGGCGCGCTCAAGTGGGCCCTGCCCAAGGGCTGGACCGAAACCCAGGGCAGCGGCATGCGCTACGCCACGCTCACCCCGCCGGGAGAGGGCAAGGTCGAGATGTCGGTGGTCGTCCTGCCCGGCGCCGCGGGAGGCGAACTGAACAACGTGAACCGTTGGCGCGGCCAGATCGGCCTCCCGCCCCTGGATGACGCCGGCCTGGGCCAGGCCCGGAAGGCCGTCAAGAGCAAGCTCGGGCCGGTGTCGGTCTACGACTTCACCAGCCTGGGCGAGACCAAGAGCCGCATGGTGACCGGGCTGCTGGCCACCCCTGACGGCAGCACCTGGTTCTTCAAGCTGATGGGCGACGCCGACCCGGTGGGCAAGGCCAAGCCGGCCTTCATGAAGTATCTGGAGACGCTGCACCTTGATTAAAGCCCTCGCGGTCCGCTGCTGGAACTTCCTGGCCTCGCTGCAGGTCACCATCGTCGCCCTGGTCCTGCTCATGGCGCTGGTGGTGCTCTGCACCCTGGCCCAGACCGATCTGGGCACCCTGGGCGCGGTAAACGCCTACATGCGCAGCTTTCTGGTCTGGCGCCAGATGCGCGGGCTGCCGTTCCCGCTGCCGCTGTTCCCGGGCGGAGCGCTGGTGGGGCTGGTGCTGGTGCTCAACCTCACCGCCGCGCTGGTCAAGCGCTTCGATTTCAATCCGCGCAAGCTCGGCCTCTGGGTGGTCCACGCCGGGCTGATCCTGCTGGTGGCCGGGGAGTTCGCCACGGGCGCCTTCCAGGTGGACACGCGGATGACCATCGAGGAGGGCCAGACCGTCCATTTCCTGGAAAGCTATCGCCAGATGGAGCTGGGGCTCAGCGATGTGACCGATCCGGCCCATACCGAGGAATACGGCATCCCCGACCCGCTGCTGCGGGCGGGCGCCAGCGTCCCCGTGCCGGGAACGCCGCTCTCCATCAAGATCAAGCGCTTCTACGTGAACGCCGAACTGGCGCCGCGGGCCGCCGGTGATCCGCCGTCCATGGCCAACATGGGCGTGGGGGCCAACGTCAAGATCACCGAAACCGCCCCCGCGGCTTCGGACAAGGAGGGCAACGCCACCTCCGCCTTCATCGAGCCGGTGGCCGGCGGCACCAGCTACGGCACCTGGCTGGTGTCCTCGGTGCTGGGCGCGCCCCAGTCCTTCATCCATGAAGGCCGCACCTACCTGCTCTCCATGCGCCCCCGCCGCTACTACCTGCCCTACGCCGTCACCCTCAAGAAATTCAGCCACGACATCTACCCGGGCACCGACATCCCCAAGAACTTCTCCAGCCTGGTGCACCTCTCCAATCCCGCCAAGGGCGAGGAGCGGGACGTGCTCATCTACATGAACCAGCCCCTGCGCTACGACGGCAAGGCCTTCTACCAGGCCAGCTACGGCAAGGGCGACACCCTTTCGATCCTCCAGGTGGTGGCCAATCCCGGCTGGCTGCTGCCGTACATTTCCTGTGCGCTGATCACCCTGGGCCTGCTGGTTCATTTCTGCATCACCCTGTTCAACGCCATCAAGCGCCGCCAACTTTCCGGGGAGACCGCATGAAACTCTCCAAGCTGTTCACCTGGCTGCCCGGGCTGATCGCCTTGGCCGCCGTGCTCGCCACTGCCCTGCCGCCGGCCAGGATCCGCGGCTTCGACATGGACAAGTTCGGCCGCCTGCCGGTGCTGGAAGGCGGGCGGGTCAAGCCCCTGGATTCCGTGGCCAGGAACGCGCTGCTGATGATCCGGAGCAAGCAGAGCGTGCCCTTTGAAGGACGCGAGCTGGGCCCGGACGAGTGGCTGCTGGACCTGCTGTTCCGGCCCCAGACGGCCGACGCGCAGCCGGTGTTCGTGATCAACGATCCTGACGTGCTGGGTCTCATGGGGTTGAAACAGAGCGCGAACCGCTACTTCAGCTTCGACGCCATCGCCCCCCGCCTCCAGGAGATCGAGAACCAGGCCCGGGCCGCCCAGGCCCTGGAATCGGCCCAGCGCAGCCGGTTCCAGAACGCGGTGGTCAACCTGTACGAGCGGCTCCTGCTCAACCAGCTGGAGAACTCGGTGCAGCTGGGCGATTCGCCCGGGCTCTACCTGGAACTGCAGGCCCTGGGCACCCCCCAGGCAGCCGAACGCAACAAGAGCCTGGCCGGGGCCGCCCGTTTCCGCATCCTGGCGCCGCTGCCCGGGCAGGGCCCGGACGCCTGGCAGAACACCGGCGAGGGGCTGATCGCCGCCAACGGCGCGGCGCCGCACCCCGCGCTCGTATCCCTGGCCCTGGCGGGCGCCGGCTACAAGGCCGGCCAGCCCGAGGCCTTCAACCAGGGGGTCGCGGAACTCCAGGGGCTCACCGCGAACCTGAGGCCCCAGGCCCTGCGCCACGCCGACAGCGAATTCCTGTTCAACCGGATCCAGCCGTTCTACCTGGGCATGGTGATCTATGTGCTCGCCCTGCTCACCCTGTTCGCCTCCTGGCTGTGGCGGCGCGATCTGCTCCAGCCCGCGGCCTTCTCACTGCTGGCCGCCGGCGCCCTGGTGCACACCGTGGGCCTGGTTTCGCGCATCCTCCTGCAGGGCCGGCCGCCGGTCACCAACCTGTACTCCTCGGCGGTGTTCGTGGGCTGGGCCGCGGTCATCCTCGGGGTGATCCTGGAACGCATGTACCGCAAGGGCTTCGGCACCGCCGTGGCGGCCTCGGCGGGGTTCGCCTCGCTGATCATCGCCCACCACCTGGCCATGGAGGGCGACACCATGGAAATGATGCGAGCCGTGCTGGATTCCAACTTCTGGCTGGCCACCCACGTGGTGACCGTCACGGTCGGATACAGCGGCACCTTCCTGGCCGGGATCATCGCCATCGCCTACACCCTGCGCAAGCACATCGCGCCCACCCTGGACCCCGCCACCACCCGGACCCTGGTGGACATGACCTACGGCATCGTCTGTTTCGCCCTGCTGTTCAGCTTCGTCGGCACCGTGCTCGGCGGCATCTGGGCCGACCAGTCCTGGGGCCGCTTCTGGGGCTGGGATCCCAAGGAGAACGGCGCCCTGCTCATCGTGCTCTGGAACGCGGTCATCCTGCACTGCCGGTGGGGCGACTACATCCGCGATAAGGGGCTGATGGCCTGCGCCATCTTCGGCAACATCATCACCAGCCTGTCCTGGTTCGGGGTGAACATGCTCGGCATCGGGCTGCACTCCTACGGATTCATGGACCAGGCCTTCTGGGTCCTGGCCTGGTTCGTCGCCAGCCAGCTGGCGCTGATCGTCCTGTGCCTGATGCCGCGAAGGTTCTGGGCCGCCAGAACAACCTAGATAGTTTCGCTGGCTGCGGCCGATAGAAAGGCAAGGGCCCCATGGGCTCTCCTGTTCTGGCGTTGCTTGAGGGAGCATTGATTCATGAGCACGACCATGCCGGCGATGCCGGACGAGCCCGGCTACCTCCTCCAGACCCTTCTGGACGCCATCCCTTACCCGTTCTTTTATAAAGATTTGCAGGGGCGCTTCCTGGGGTGCAACCGGGCTTTCGAAGCCACCAGGGGCCAGACCCGGAATGAATTGACCGGTAAAACCGTGTTCGACCTTCTGCCCCTGGAGGAGGCCCGGCGCTTGCACCTCAAGGACCAGGAACTGCTGGATTCGGGTGGCAGCGCGACCTTCCCGGAGGAAGTGACCCAGCCGGCCTGGGGATCCCGCCAGGTGATCGTCAACAAGGCCACCTTCAATCACGCGGACGGGTCGCTGGCCGGCATCGTCACCACGGTCATGGACGTCACCGAGCAGAAATTGGCGGAGGCAGCCCTGCGGCAGAGCCAGGATCTGCTCTCCACCATCAGCCGGAACGTGACGGATCTGATGGCCATCGTCGATCCGGAGGGGAGGCGGCTCTACAGCAGCCCGTCCTATTTCACCCACCTGGGCTACACCCGGGAGGAACTTGACGAGCTGACGCCCTTGGCCCTGGTCCAGCCGGAAGACCAGCCGGTGATCAGGCGGGCCCTGGCGGAGGTGTTCGGCCGCGGCGTCCAGCAGGACGTGGAATACCGGCTCCGGCGCCGGGACGGGGCCCTGCTGCACTTCGAATCCAAGGCCAACCCCATCTTCCAACCCGGGGGCGAGGTCTTCCAGGCGCTGATCGTGGCCCGGGATGTCACCGAGCGCAAGACGGCCGAACTGGCCCGCAAGCAGATGGAGGTCCAGCTGCGCCACGCCCAGAAGCTGGAATCCATCGGTTCCCTGGCCGCCGGCATCGCCCACGAGATCAATACGCCCATCCAATATATAGGGGACAACACTGCCTTCCTGGGCGGCGCCCTGCCGGACCTCCTGACCTGCCTGGCCGAACAGCGCCGGTTCCTGCTGGAGCTGGAGGCCCGCCACAGCCTGCCGGCGGAGGCCGCCGGGATGCTGGCTCGGCTCCATGAACTGGACCTGGACTATCTCACCGAGGAGATCCCCAAAGCGGTCCGCCAGACCCTGGAGGGGGTGGCCCGGGTGGCGGTGATCGTCAGCGCCATGAAAGATTTCTCCCATCCCGGCGGTGAAGGCAAGGCCCTGGCCAACCTGAACAAGGCCATCGAAAGCACCCTCACGGTCTCCCGCAACGAATGGAAATACGTGGCCCGGCTAGAGACCGACCTGGAGCCGGAACTGCCGCCGGTGCTCTGCCTCCAGGGCGAGATCAACCAGGCCATCCTCAACCTGGTGGTCAATGCCGCGCACGCCATCGAGGACGCTCTGGGCGGCCGCCATACCGGGCGGCTGGGGACCATCAAGGTCAGCACCAGCCGGGTGGGCCAGGAGGTGCGGATCTCGGTCGCGGACAACGGCCGGGGGATTCCCGAGAACATCCGCGAGCGGATCTTCGAACCGTTCTTCACCACCAAGCCGGTGGGCAAGGGCACCGGGCAGGGGCTGGCCATCGTCCATGCGGTGGTGGTGGAGAAACATGGCGGCCGGGTGGCGGTGGAATCGGCACCGGGCCAGGGCACCACCTTCCATCTCTTTCTGCCCCTCGGCAACGAACCCCTGATATGAAGAACACCATCGCGAAAAAGCTCATCGCGCCCATGGTGGGGATCATCCTGATCGCCGCCCTGGTCGTGTCCTGGTCCTATTCCTGGGTCCAGGAGCGGCACAGGCGGAGCGATGCCCGGCACGACGTGGAGATCTTCCAGGAGAACCTGGTCGACTCCCTGGCGCTGATCCACGATCAGCTCATGGTCAGGATCAGCAACGAAATGGACCTGCTGCGCAGCGAATCCCGCCGCATGGGCGTCGCGACCCAGGGAGGCATGCTGAAGGTGGGCGGCCAGAGCGTTCCGGACATCCGGTTCGGCAAGGAGACCCAGGCCATGGTCATGACCCTGGCGGCGCCCAGGAGCTCGATGCCGGAAGGATCGATGGCCATATTCGGCAGGAGCGGAGCGGACTTCATCTGCCTCTCCAGCCACGGGCTCACGGGCCTGGCGGTGGGCTCGGTCCTCGAACCGGCGAGCGCGCCCTGCCTGGCCTTGCGCGAGGGGTTGTCCTACTGGGGCCCCGCCGCGCTCGACGGGGCCACCAAGTTCACCCTTTACGAACCCGTCAGAAATGCGCAAGGGGTCACGATCGGCGCCTTCGGGATCGAATATCCCATGGCCAGCCTCACCACGATCTCCCTGGCCATCCACCGGGCCTGGGATGTGGGGGGGGTGGTCCTGGCGCTGCTCGATCCCCAGGGCCGGGCGATCTTCGCCGGCGGCACGATGGACGCGGCGGCGTTCCAATCCCTGCTCAAGGAAGGCAGGGTCGGCCATGAGCCCTGGATCGTCAGCCAACAGGCCTTCGCGCCCTGGGGCGTCACGGTCCTGGGGGCCTTGCCGACCACCGGGATCCGGCACGAGCTCTGGTTGATCCGCTGGGGCGCGCTGGTCATCGCCCTGGCCCTGGCGGGGGTCCTGACCCTGTCCTACTACCTGGTGCTGCGCCGGAGCCTGCTGCAGCCCCTGGGCGACGTACTGGGCGTCCTGGGGGTGATCACGTTCTACAAACAGTACGACCTGCGGTTCGAGTCCCGCTTCCAGGGGGAGGTGGCGGTCCTGACCCAGGCGCTGAACGAGATGCTGGATCAGATCAAGGCCCGGGACACCCAGCTGCTCAGCTACCAGGAGCACCTGGAAGAGCTGGTCGCCCAGCGCCTGGACCAGCTGCTCCAGGCCAAGCAGCTGCTGACCGCGACCCTCGATGCCATGCCTGCCCGGATCGCCATCCTCGACGGCGCGGGGGCCATCCTGGTGACCAACCAGCAGTGGCAGCGCACCAACTTCATCCACCCGTTCATCGCCGGCGCCCAGGTGGGGATGGACTACCTCGCGCTGATCCGGACCGCGGCGCTCCGCCCGGAGCACCAGCGCATCGCCGAGGGGATCACGGAGGTGGTCGAGGGCCGCCAGGAACAGGTCCAGCTTGACTATGACGTGGACCTGCCCGGACAGCACCACTGGTTCAACGTCATGGCCATCGGCTTCAGCAGCCGGGACACCCACCGCGCCGTGGTGATGCACATCGATGTCACCGAACAGCGGCTGATGGAGATCCAGCTGCGCCAGGCCCAGAAGCTGGAGTCCATCGGCCAACTGGCCTCAGGCATCGCCCACGAGATCAACACGCCCACCCAGTACATCGGGGACAATACGATCTTCCTGCGCCAGGCGTTCCAGAGCCTCGCCGACCTGGTCGAACCGCTCGAGCGGGTGCTCGAAGGCGCCAGCCATGGCGAGTGCCCGCCCGAGCTGCTGCGGACGGCCCGGGAGGCCCTGGACCGCACCGACCTGGACTGGATCCGGGAAGAGGCGCCCAGGGCCTTCAGCCAATCCCTGGAAGGCATCCGCCGGGTCTCCACCATCGTCAGCGCCATGAAGGACTTCAGCCATCCCGGCACCAGCGTCAAGACCCCCACCGACCTCAACCGCGCCATCGAAAGCACCACCCTGGTCTGCCGCAGCGAATGGAAGTACGTCGCGGACCTGGAACTGGACCTGGCGCCCGATCTGCCGCCGGTGCCCTGCCTGCCGGACGAACTCAACCAGGTGATCCTCAACCTGGTGATCAACGCGGCCCATGCCATCGCCGAGCGGCCCCAGGCGGCCCGGGAGGGGAAGGGCAGGATCCGGATCACCACCCGCGCGGCGGAGGGCTGCGCCCAGATCGCCATCGAGGATTCCGGCTGCGGCATCCCCGAAGCGATCCGCTCCAGGATCTTCGATCCCTTTTTCACCACCAAGCCCGTGGGCAAGGGGACCGGACAGGGGCTGGCCATCGCCTACGGGGTCATCGTCAAACAGCACGGTGGCACCATCGCGCTGGACAGCGAGGTGGGCAGGGGCTCGACCTTCACCCTCAGCCTGCCCTTCCAGAGCCGTCCGCAGGCCGAGAGCGCGGAGAACGTACCCGTCCTTTCCCAGGAAGCCCCATGAAGAAGAAGATCCTTTTCGTCGATGACGAGCCGATGATCCTGCAGGGGCTGCAGCGGATGCTGCGGTCGATGCGAGAAGAATGGGAAATGACGTTTGTGGACGGGGGCGAGAAGGCCCTGGATGCCATGGCCGCAAGCCCCTTCGACGTGGTGGTCACGGACATGCGCATGCCGGTCATGAATGGGGCCCAGCTGCTGATGGAAGTGCGGCGGCGGCATCCCATGACCGTCCGCCTGATCCTGTCCGGCCACGCCGACAGCGATTTGGTCGCCCAGTGCCTGGGGGTGGCCCACCAGTACATCTCCAAACCCTGCGACCCCGAGCAGCTCAAGACGATGATCCAGAACGCCTGCCTGATCGGCGACGACAAGGTCACCGGCACGGTCAAGGCGCTCCTGGGCTCCATCGACCGCCTGCCCTGCATGCCTGAAGTCTTCCAGGAGCTGGAGCAGGCGCTGGCCGACCCGGAAACCAGCTCCCAGCGGCTGGGCGCGATCATCCAGCAGGACATGGGAATGACCGCCAAGCTGCTGAAGATCGTCAACAGCGCCTTCTTCGGGCTGCGCCGGACCATCTCCAACCCGTTCGAGGCGGTTACCTACCTGGGCATCGACACGATCAAGGCCCTGGTGCTGGTCAACTCGATCTTCGAGCGGGCCGAGCCGATCGCCACCCGGCACCTGGCACTCGACGACCTCTGGCGGCACAGCCTCGCCTGCGCCAACGCGGCCAAGGCCATCGCCCTGGCCCAGGGGCTCGGCCGGCAGCAGGCCGACGACATCTTCGTCGGCGGGGTCCTGGAAGACGTGGGCATCCTGGTGCTGGCGGGCAATTTCCCCGAGGCCTACGACCGCGCCGCCGGGGTGCTGCTGGCCGAGAACCTGCTGCTGAGCACGGTGGAACAGGAGGAGTTCGCCGTGACCCACGCCGAAGTGGGCGCCTACCTCCTCGGCCTGTGGGGCATCCCGGCCCCGGTGCTGCAGATCGTCAGCCTGCACCACAGCCCCCAGCTGATCAGGGAGCCGGGCTTCAACCCGGCGCTCGCGGTGTACGCCGCGGATATCCTGGTGGGTGAGCAGGGCGGCAACCCCCTGTTCCGGACCGGACGGTTCGATCCGGCCGCCCTGGCCCGGCTGGGTCTGGCCGACCGGGTCGAGGCCTGGCGGCAGGCGGTCCAGAAACTGCCCGGCGAACAAGGAGGGACCCACAATGGCTGAAAAAGTCCTGCTGGTGGATGACGAAGAACACGTGCTGCACGGCTATCACCGGGTCCTGCACCGGAGCTTCAAGCTCGAGGTGGCCATGGGCGGCGTCCAGGCGCTCCAGGCGCTGGAGCACCACGGCCCGTTCGCAGTGATTGTCGCCGACATGCGCATGCCGGGCATGACCGGGCTGGACCTGCTGCAGGAGGTGATGCGGCTGGCGCCCGAAACGACCCGGATCATGCTCACCGGCAACCTGGATCTGCAGACCGCCATGGACGCGGTCAACCAGGGCCGGGTGTTCCGCTTCCTCACCAAGCCCTGCAGCCCCGACGATCTGGCCGGGGCCATCCAGGCCGGGATCCGCCAGCACCAGCTGCTGATCGCCGAGCGGGAACTGTTGCAGCAGACGCTCATGGGCAGCCTGCAGGTGCTCATGGACCTGCTCTCCACCCTGGACCCCGAAGCCCTCGGCCGGGGCCGGATGCTGCGCGAGCGGGCGGTGCTCCTGGCCCGGGCGCTGCGCTTCACACCGGAGTGGGATCTGGAGACCGCGGCCCTGCTCCTGCCCATCGGCCGCATCGCCCTGCCGCCTGAATTGCTGGCCAAGCTCAAGGCCGGCACGCCCCTGGATCTGCGCGAGCGGGCCCTGGTCGACCAGATGCCGGAAACCGGAGCCCACCTGCTGGAAAACATCCCCCGGCTGCACGACGTCGCCCGGATGGTCCGCTACCACGCCAAGGGCTACGATGGCTCGGGCCACCCCGCCGACGGCGTGGCCGCCGAAGGCCTGCCCATGGGCGCACGGATCCTCAAGGCCCTGAA
>Ga0316227_1002684_pt1 | contig 15455 bp, 17 predicted proteins | sample TBH18019metaG_FD_206012 | JGI IMG/M metagenome (GOLD analysis project Ga0316227, IMG submission 206012) | Freshwater microbial communities from Trout Bog Lake, Wisconsin, USA - TBH18019 | ecosystem: Environmental > Aquatic > Freshwater > Lake > Hypolimnion/Profundal zone | place: USA: Wisconsin... | reverse complement strand
GTGACTGTGACAGTTGTCAGGCCAGCAAGTGTTGTTGATGTCCCACCAAGTGATATACTTGTGCTACCAATTGTAACGGCTGAATTGGTAAGACCAGAATTGGGAATGGTTGTTTGCGCTGTAAATGCACCAGTTCCGTTACCAAACAGATAACCAGATAAGCTAGTTGCGCCAGTACCACCATTCGCCACGGGAAGCGTACCAGAAACAGCTGATGTAAGGTCTAATTTGCCCCAAGATGGAGCAACACCAACTCCACCAGACAAAAGAACATTGCCTGTCGCAACGTCATTAAGGCGAGCAAGACTTGTTGATGATGATGCGTAAAGCAAATCACCAGTTGTATATAGATTAAAGCCTGTGCCGCCTTGTGTAGCTGATAAAGGCGTTGTTAATCCGCTAAGGCTCGTAATATCGCTATTAGCGCCAGAAGCAGCAGCCCCAAGGTTTGTTCTAGCGCCGTTGGCATTAGAAGCGCCAGTCCCGCCATAAGAGACACCAACAGGAGATCCATTCCAAGTACCAGAAGAAATAGTGCCGAAGGAACCTGTGCCTGTAAATGAGAGGTTCGTAAACGCACCCGTAGATGGCGTGGTCGCACCAATTGTTGTTTGATTGATTGTAGAAGTTTCAATATCGACATTGTATAAACTGCCGCCTGTGATAGCTACGTTATTGGCATTTTGATATGCCATCGTACCAAGGCTAAGGGTTGTCCATGTTGGCGCGTTTCCAGTGCCATTTGATGTTAGAAACGATCCATTTGTGCCGGGCGCTAAAGCAGCCCAACTAGATGTGTTGCGATAAAGCAAATCACCTTTTGCCGAGCCAAATGTGTCAAGAATATCACTTGGCGTGACATCAGATGGAGATGCTGTGCCACCAGTCAAATTAGCTTTGACAGTACCTGATGCCATCTGTGCAAGGTAAGTATTGCTAATAGCTGCCGTAGGAAGCGTAATGGTGACAGCGCCAGAAACTGTTGACGACTGAAGAGGCGAACTTGCTGTGACACTGCTAATGCCAGGAGCTGGATATGTAGACGCGACATAAGTGCCAATTTGTGCTGTCGTAATCTTAACAGACGTGCCAGCTTGCACCGCTTCAAGTTGTTCCGAGCCAGAGAGGGCCGTGGCAGACGTAAGATTTGGGATTTGGATATTTGTTGCCATTATTGCGGACCCGTTTCTGGAACTTGATTCATACCATAAGGCAAGCCAGGATCTGTGTCACCAGGCGCGTTAGGATCAGTGCCGGGTTGTTGATTAAGACCACCAGGAGGCTCGCCAGTTTGTTGCGTGACACGAACTTGATCGTCCTGTGTAATGCGAGTGTTGCCATTGATGACAGGAATATTTGTGGTGGGGTCAACAGTATTTTGACCAGATGTGGCACGAGTATTCGTTTCTGCCGTTGGGAAATCCTGAATACGTGGGTTGACCACTGGAATAGGATCAGCGGGAACAACAATAGCCCTCAACTGTTGCTGTGGCTCATCATAGCATGGCCCACAAACCAAAAGACGGATATTCTGCAAAGACGTGCCGCGCCAGTCATATTGCCAGCGTAAATTGACATGATTATAGCGAAAACCGCAGCGGTCGCATATAGCATGCGCTTGCGGCATCCTCGCATTAGTTTTTGCCCGCCCCGCCTGTGATGCGTAACCCATCAAAAACCCCTATCGGAAATATCCCGCAATTTGGGGAGAAATATATTGCTGCGCATATTCTGTGTTTTGATCTGCTGCAATTTGATATGACTCATCAGCCATTGGCTTTAATGTCATAGCGGCTTGAGGAGCCCATATCTGAGACAACCTATACGCCAGTCCATAAGCAAAAGCTTCGAGCCAAAGATATGGAATTTCGACATTTTGGTTGCCAGCCATGTTGGAATCTTGCAGCTGACGGACACGATAATACTTCAGATATTGAGCGCTTGACCCATCTGGCACAGGCCACAAAGTAACAGTTGGCGAAAGCAAGCGATCAAACCAATAAACAGTGGTAAAACCCTGCTGTTCTTTATTTGGATATGACGCATACTCTGTGCGGCTGATAGGCATGATAATGCGGTCAATTGGCTGCGCTGAGGAGTTTGTAATCTCCATATACGCATCCAAAATCATGACAGTGTTCGAATCAACCGAGTATGTTGATTGCCCCTGCACCAATGGCACAGTAATAAGATCGACAGCCCAAAGATTGACGCCTTGGTTAGACCAACGCGCCAACATAAGGTTGGTAGCCATTCTAGCCGCCTCAAGATGCTCTTGAAGCAAAGCAGTACCGCGCACTCCAATCAAATTGTAGGCGTAAATAGTTAACTCACCGAGCCCAGGATTGAAGTTGTAGGTATTGCTGGTCGCCATCTATCACCTTAAAAAGTTGTAGCTTGATCGTTGATAATCTGCACACCTTCAAAAGCCAATCCAACCGCCGCAGTTCCCGTGTTCATAGCAACTTGCCACTGAATGTCAGTTGTCGCTGCGTACATATTTGGATATGTGCGATCAACAAGGAAGTTACTTACAAATGGACGCTGCGCAAACACCGATGTCACGTTATTAATCGTTGTTTGTGTGCGATAGGTTGTGAACTGGCTTGCTGTATAGACAGTGCTTGTAAAACCCTGTGCGCGGTATAGATAAAAATTATAACCCGCAGGAACAGTATAAACTGAAGATTGTGAACGATTAATACCAGCGTTAATTTGCGAGTATGTTGTGCCGCCATTTTTAGCTGTAATATTCCCAGCAGCATTGCCAGACGTAATAATTATGCTGTTAATGCGGAAATAGCTGTTTGTCGTATTAACTGTACCAGAAGCATTTAATGTCACTGTTTCGGACAAAATATTATAGTTTGCATCAAGTCCGTTAATTTTAACCTGCACCCCTGCATCGGTTGCACCAGAAGCCGAAGCCACAGTCATCACCACAGCACTGGACGGGAATGCATAGGTTGAAGCGTTTTCCCAAGTTGGGATAAAAGATGTGCCAACAGAAGGCTGATAGCCATATATGCTTACGACAGAATGGTTAGTAATCTGGCCACGCGCTACCTGTAAATCAAATGGCTCATATTTGCCATTTTGGGTAATAGAAGGACAATTAATGCCTGTTTGATAGATAGTAGCCATAATTATTTACCTTTTCCTGAACGGGCAGCGGCCACGTTATCGACTAGATTTGGGTAAGGCCGACCAGCAGCTCTTGCACTAGCCTTCGCCTTTTGAACTTGTTTGCGGTTCAGATGCTTATGTGTAGCATCTTTTGGCGCAGATTTCTCCCAAAAAGGTTTGTTTTTCATCTTAACAACCCCATTTACGAAGAGATTTATTGATACGACTGTCAGGATCAGCAGCAGCTGCCGCGCCAGTTAATTTGCGCTTCATGCCCGTCATTCGTTCACAAAATGATTTATGGCGAGGATTATCTTTGTCTTTTGTTGGGGCTTTCAAATGATGCCCTTCAGAACGTGCAGACGCACGACCTTTTTCATTAAGGCCGCCAGATGGACTCTTGCCTTCTTTACGTTGCCACGCAGGTGTCTTAGCCATTATAGACTCCTACAAAAACGGGGGCTTTTATGCCCCCGCCATGTACAGATTAATGAGTAAAATTACTCGTTAATGCTGCCGCTAACATTGCGGCCAGGAGCAGGGGAACCCTTAGCAGCAGATGAGAGTGGGTTCATATTTGAACCTGTACGACCACCAGATTTGCGTGGCTTACGGCCAGAATGGTGTTTTGCCATTTCGCCATGTTTTGCAACAGTTTTTCCACCACGTTTACGCTTTACAGCTTCGTCTTGGACGTTGCTTTCAAACGTATATTTCTGGTTTTTGCGTTTCATGTCTTCGGCGGCTTCGTTAACTCCGCCAGATGCACGATGCTTACGACCCTTCATGTGAGTCTCCTATTAAGAAGCGTTGTTGATGCCTTGGATATAGAACACTGTAAGAGTGCCTACGCCACTGCCTGTGTTTGCGGAAGTTACTTTGATCTGAACATCTTGTGGGCCACCTGTTTGAAAAGTAGCGTTTGAGATGTTATCCCAGTTTGCAACCTGAGCTGCGCCTGTACCAGGAACAATGGTGAGCTGGCCAAGAGCACTTGCAGTCACAGCGTTAGCGGCAGTAAAAGCAGTTGCAGCTGATGTACCAGCAGTTGCACCAATATTCAAAGTAGCAGCAGCACCAGTCCAAGCAGTAGTCACCATCAAATAAATGTCGGTGATTTGGCTTTGGGCAGGGATCACAATTGTGGTAGCGCCGCTTGCCTGAGTAACAACAGCGGATTGTGCCATGTTAGCATAACCAGCGTTTGCAGTACCAGTCGTACCACCCAAAGCAGCAAGGTTTCCCGTACCATCTGAGTGAATGACGTTACCAGCGATCAAAGGGCCAGTAAAAGTAGTCCCAGCCTGTACGGGGCTACCATTGTTATTAGGGTAAAACCCACCATTAATGTCTGACATATTTTGTCTCCTGTTTTTAGGAGCCTCTCACTTTTACATGAGAGGCATGCCGTCATTACGATGTTGGGAAGTTACCATAAATGGAACGCCAGTTGTAGTAACCGAATGAGTAGCGTTCGTAGCCTTTAACCAAAAGGTTATCAGTCACAAAATCAACTTGCATGTCAGTTTCAAACTTAATGCGTTCCATGTATGACAAACCATCAATGTTGGTCAGCAAGAACCATGCGTAAGATGAAGTCAAGAAGTCGTTCACCATATATGATTCTGGTAAACCACCTGCTGTCATCATGATAGCATTGGTATCATTATCTGCCGTGCCAGGACGCAGTTCTGTCTTGAGAAGACGGATTGCAACTGGTTCCAAAGAAGGCGGAATAATGAGCTTGCGAGCGCGAGCAAACGTCTTCAGACCAGCTTGGTCTCTGAAGTTTGTACGAACTGCAATCATTGCGTTAAGCAATGTCGCTTCATTGAGGTCAACTTGTGTTGATGGAGTATTAGCAACTGTACCACCATCAATTGGATGTGCTGTCGAGCAAAGTGCTACGCCGTCACCACCAACTGCTGAGTTGTATGTTGTTGCTGTGTTCAACACGTTAGCGCCATAAATTTCCTTGGTTTGCTGGAATGATTCAATCAATCCAAGGTTTGATGGTGCAAACTGTGTCTTATACAGGTTGTCGTCGATTGCTTTGCGGGTAATCGCATAACCCAAAGCAATTTCAACGTGCTCCTGATTGTACACATAACGCTCACCAGCATTGTTGTCGAAAGCTGTCTGACCACCTTCGGTCTTGAGCTGGGCTAACCCAAGGTAGCGCATTTCAGCGGTACGTTCGAGAGCCATTTTCGAATCATGCTTAGTGAAGATTTTGTCGTACTGAGATGGGATCATCTCGTACTTGCCTTCAACGCCACGGAGTCCGGGGAGCAGAAGGTCTTTAATGGAACTGAGATTGACAGCCATTGTTCCTTACTCCTTAGATGCCAGTGAAGTTGCGTGTAGCAACATTGTTGAACGATACAATTGCCCAGTCATATGCCTGACCATTGGCATAAGAGCCAGGGTAGCCAACGAGTGGGTTGTAAATGCCAACCACTTTAAATGGCGCATCCACATTGTACGTTGCTGTGTTGAGAGTTGTGCTATCGAGATAAGCACCAGAAATACCATTTGAGGTATTGCCCGTGCCAATAGCGAAGCCGATGGTTGCGTTAATGTCAGTTGGGAAAGCAAGACCAGTGCTATCTGTCTGAGCCACAAACTTAGCGTTTGGATCATTGACAATATAGCCAGTCACATAGTTGCCAGAAGCAACGTCGCTGCCGGGCCAATAGTTGGACCAAACAGTACGCTTTTGAGCTACTGAAAGATACTGACAGCCATAGAAAATACCACCAATACCCAACGCACCAGGTGTTGCGCCAGTCGAAGCTGACTGAGCGTAAGAACCATCTGATTGTTGAGTTACTGGATCGCCGTAAAAGATTGCACTTGCATTATAGTCAATGACGACAGCGACCTGCTCATATGTAGGAGCAGAGCCATTGCCTGACCACTGACGGAATCCGAAAGGCGCATTTGTATTTGCCATAACGGAGCCTCCTTTTTTAAGGGAAAAGTCCATCATCGCACGCCGGGGCGACTAAGAACCGATAAGTATGAAGACTCCACGCCGGGGGAGCCAGAGAATTAACTCGTGACACCAAATTACTATGACATGACACAAAAGTAAAGGGCCGCTGTGACACGGCCCTTAAATGACACTATGACATGACACCAATCAAGATTTTGGAACTGGAATTGCTTCGTAGTTCTTCTTGATGTTGGGGTTATTACGCTCAAATGTGCCATCGGGAGACGCGGTGAGTTGAGACTCTTTCACACGAACCTGATCGCGTGCACGACGCAATTCAATGGACTTGATTTCATTCACGATCTCTTCTGGACATTGCATAAGGATCATGCCATCGCGCTCAATCGTGCTATTTGTCCAGCCAGGAGGCATTGTCTCTGGATGGCGGCTGGCAGGTACTTCTTCCCAGCCCTTACGCTTCAATTTCGTAATATAGCTGGTGTCTTCCTGATTAAGTGTGGCTTTACGCTTCCACTCATATGTCCAGCCAGGAGGTGCTGTTGGGGCATCAAAGCGATTTGTGCCCTCATCCATTTCACCGCCCAAATTGCCACGGATTTCCGCAGCGCGACGGGCTGCTTCTGCACGTGGGTCATTTGCACGCATTTCTGGACGCATAGCAGGGCGTTCAACTTGGACTTCCTGCACTTCTTCGCTCAAAATACGTTGCACACGGGCCGCCTTAGAAGGGCGTCCTTTGGCGCGAATTGCTTGAACTTCTGACATTTAACTCTCCTTAATTGAGCCGATTCTGCTCTTTCATCTTGTTGCGATAGTACTCTTGCAGAGAAATGCCGCTGATTCGCGCAGCTTCTGCCTCTGCTTGGGTTAGCGTTGCCGTGCCATTACGATAGTTTGAACCGCCTGGCGCATGCGAAACAGGCGCAGCTGGAGGCGACGAGTTACGCTTTTGACCTTTGGAAGCTTCTGACATTGATGATCCTTCATATGATTTATCTTCCGACTTTTCCTTTTTGCGTATGCCCATACGCTTCTCAACAAATTTGAAATATTCCTTGGATTCAACCGGAATATCCCGATCAACCGCATCCTCATGTGCACGACGCATCATGCGGAGAGCCTTTTCATCAGCCAAATGCTTGCGGTTTTCTTTAACCCAATTGGCTGATTTTGGTGTCAGACGCTCAATAATGCCATCAATAACGGCATCATGACTGGGTGGGGCTGGGACTACAGGCTTAGGCGGATTAGCCTTCATTTCCTTGTAGCCATGCTCCAAATCGCCCAATTTCTTGAGGTTTTCGGTCATATGAGCCTGAATATCAGCGGCTTTGTCATAGTCGCCAACAGCCATTGACTCTTTAAGGGCTGACTTCAAGACTTCTTGATCTCGACGCAGACTTTCAATCGCGCCAGACACAAGATGTAATTGACTGTCATTAACTTCATGTGCTGCCGCAGCTACACGCTCTTGTGCCAAACGAGCAGCCAATTCAGCTTCCGCACGAGCCTTTTTCTCTTTTTCAAGCTTTTTACTGAGCTTTTTAAGAGTTTTTTCGACATCTGGCGCGGGTTTTTCAGGTTGTTTGGCCTCTTCGACAACCTGAACAACAGGCTCATCTGGTTTGGCCTCAACAATTTCTGGCGCTGGGGTATTCTCCCCAAGGTCAATTTCAATTTGCTTTTCTGTTTCTGACATATGTCACTCCTTACCAAACCTGATCGGGATGGATAATCTTTCCTTTGATGTTCACATCATCAATCATGCGGCAAAGCACATTATTGACTGTGATGCTCCAACCATCTGATGGGCGAAAGACAATCCAATCGCCCAATTCAATGTTCATTCCGTTAAACCAAGTGCCTGAAGAATCTTGAAAGGCATCAGGCCCCATTTTAATCACCAATCCTACTTTAGACTGATAACGATCTTCATCTGTGGTCTTGTCGGTCAAATAAATTCCGGTTTTTGTCTTTTGCGGGCGGATATAAACCGCTGCAAGAATTTGATTGTTGAAGATTTCAATGTTCGAAATGTCACCAATCTCATCCAAAAGCTTTTTACGCGGATCTTCTGCATGTTCCATAATCATAAATGGCATAACTACCCCCTGTCTTTGCCAAGCATTATTGCCTCTGCTTCTTCAATGTATTCTAAAGCTAGACGCAATCCTTCAATCTTACCAACATAATGTCGGTAAGTCGAAATATCAAAAGTTTCACTATTGTAGCCTGAAGCGAGGACCTCTTTCAGTCTCTCAACCTCTTCAACCAGCAATTTAGCAAGCACATTCTGGTAATGTGCAGTGTTCGTTAACATAACCGCCCCCTACGGCCCCCTTATGATATGACGGGCAGGAACACTAAGGGGGTTAATGTCCCTGCCCCAATCCGCACAGTCGGTGTCACTCTGCGAATTACTTGCGTTTTTTCTTCTGGATCTCTGTCTTTTCTAAACGACCTTCACCAGAACCAGCACCCGCTGTCATGTCCTTGTATGAGCTGACAGCACGACCGCCAGTTTTACGTGGCATAGCTGGAGGCATTGGAGGATGACCCGCAGGTGCACCAGCCATTGGCAAACCAGGTGTCCCCATGCCAGGCATGCCACCCATCATTGTTGGGTTTGGCACGGGCATACCTTGTGGCATCTGTGGCATAGGTGGTGGCACAGGAACGCCACGGCCTGGTGGCTGCTGCATTGGGCCAGCTGTCATGTCACGACCGCCAGCAGGATGACCAGCTGCTACAATGACATTGACATTAGTGTGTGGCTTCTTGCCAGCTTTTCCGCCAGCAGCATGCGCTGTGCGACCGCCAGTTGCACCAGGGACCTTGCCAGGATAGCCGGGTCCTTCAAACACTTTGCCACCATCTTTATGGTGCATGCGCTTGAGAGTCTGAGCCAAACGAGCGCGTTTGCCCAATTTCCCGCCTTTTTCAGCTGCTTTTTCCAACTTTTTGGCAGGGATTTTCTCGCCTTCTTTCACGTGAAGTGACTTATGCAAAGCGCCAGAATGCTTGATGGCTTTCTGAATCCACTTCTCGCCACCATCCTTTTTGCCTGTGCGGGCTTCTGGCTTCACCATCTTGCGAATCAACGCTTTGTCAGCTGCTTCGTCAGGATGACCAGCTTTACCGCCTTTTTTGAGGCCAGCTGCACGGCTGATGCGGCTGGAAGTAGGCATACTTTGCATGCCATAAAGTGTCCCGCCGACATTCTTTTTGGTGCGTCCGCCTTTTTTATAGCTACCGGGGTCTCTGCTTTGAGGTGTCGTTGGCTCACCTTTAGGGCCAGTGACACTGCTTCCACCAGTATAGCTGTAATCAAAATTAGGGCGCGTTGGTGGTGTGGGTGTAGCAGCAGGAGGAGGAGGAGCATGCTTCTGCATATCTTGCAGAATAGCTTTTGTTTGCGGATCTACCTTGCCATCAGTCGCATACTTGGCCCGGCCACCTTTTTTCATGCCACCGATATGCTTAATGCCAGGACGCGCTTCATTTGCATCCTTAACATTGCGGTTAATTTTAGCATCAACCCATTCTTTGACCTGTCCGCCAGTTTTACGTGGCTTACGACCAGCGTTGTGGTGTGCTTTTTCGCCCTTAACCTTGCCACCAGTCTTGAAAGCGCGGCGAGAAATAGGGCGTAAACCCGTTTTAACGTCAGCGTTTAAAGGCTCTGATGGTGTCCAAGTGGACGAATCAACCTTTTCGTGTGGGTCAGTCGAAGACATTTTACTTGCTTTCGACTTCATAGCGGCTCTCGCCTTTTTAGCCATGTCGTTCATGCTTGCTCCTAAACCATGGTTTGCTGGGCGTCCCCAGTGTCGTCGAAAGGGGGCTTGGACGACATCAAGCCTTTTTCTTACTTAACATAATTGCCTGTTCTAAAACAGACTTTTTGATTGGTTTCTTAGTATTTCCATACTCCAACCACTTTTTAAGGTCCTCCACCGACATGGCGAGCGAATCACCATATCTAACTTCAGCCTTTTTCTTAGGCCAGCTGTCCTTATAAGTTTTGACCGCTGCGGCCTGAGACTTGAAGCCGAGCATCACCTTGTGCTCGTCAAATTTTCCACTTTTACGATATTGATTGATGACAACAGCTTTGTCACTGTCTTTGTTTGGACCCATATATACGTCCACATTCATGTCATCGTTGTCTTCCGTGTCACCAATGTAGCCGTAATCAACGGGAAATTTTACATCGCCATGGTGTTTGCGTTTTTCGCCTTTTGATGTCTGAATACCAATGGTCAAACCCTTGTATTCGAACTCACGCTCTTCTTTGCTGTAAGTTTTACCGCCATCTTTCCTCGCCATGCGCTCATTCTCCTGACGACTAAGCGCAATAGCCCTGCCTAAAACAGAACCACCATCCATAAAACCATGCGCTACTGTCTCTGCTACTTTACCTACTTTTCCAATTTTTGACATTGGAAGAGCAAATAAAGCATTTAAAGCAGCATCAGCATATTTTTGACGAAATGCAGCATCAGCCGCATCAACAGCTGGTCCAACAGGCGTCCAGTCTGCTACATTGCCAAAACCTTTAACAAAACGCTCACGCTCTGGTGATGAATGAGAGCCGCTTAAATAGTCTTCGGCTTTTTGACGATAAGTAACATCAGGACCCGCGCTTAAACCGCTAGAATTATATGCAGGACTATTTTCATCCCTGTAAGCCTCGCCATGGTCATTTACATCTAACGCTTCAAGCAATGCAGCTTGCTTGTTTGGCGCGATCATGTTTGGAAATTTAGGCCCGACAAGTTCAGGTATTCCAGTGTCTGGATTAACAATATAACTGTCTTCAGTAGGTTGTTTCAAACCAGGTTGAAAACTATTCCAGTCATAATCCAGATCATCAGCCATAATTACCTGCCACGTGAGATCATGTGATGAATTATTTCAAGAGCTTTGTGAAGAACGGCTTCTTTTGGGTTCATGCCGCCATCTTTTCCCTTGCCGCTAACAGATCCGCCGCGTTTTTCATTTGCAGCTGCTTCAAATTTTGCATTGCCAGGATCTTCAAGTTTTTGAGCATTTGATGCGCGAACAAAATCCGCTGCACTACCTGTTTGATTATATATATCCCAAAGTGCGCGAGCCGAAGGAACAGATGCTTGTTCACCAGAATTTTTAGTATTCAGGTCAATTAATGGCTGATTGTTACGGCTCATGACCTGTTTGGCATTTTTTACTGTAGATGATGGTTTAATAATACCTTCAGGCTCATTACTTTGTATCAATGCTTGATTAAGGATATTACCACTTTGGCCACTGTAGCCAGGTTCACCTGTGCGTGATGAATTATAACCAGCCATTGCTCCAGTATCTACTCCCCAAGGGTCAACAGCATTAGTATTTTTTGCTGCGTCCCATGTGGGGGGTGTTATCTGAGAAGATATAGCAGCAGTTCCCACCCCACCAGTTAAAGCAAGAATTGGTATTTGTGATTTATCAGCTATACTGGAAAACCGATCAAATTCTTGTGGTTTTGGTGGTTGTGGGTTAACTTTAGCATTAATAATTGCATCCCAATCTGTATTAAAAGCTTTTGCCCTTTGAGCATTTATAATATCTTGTACAGATTCACTTGAAGCGCGGGCATCAGAACCAGCAATTGCACGAGCGTTAGCAACTAATGATGGGTCTATTTGCACGGGAACTTTTACACCACGTGCTTCAAGATTATCTTTAGCAGTTTGACGAGCAGCAGAAATTTCTTCGCTAGTGGAATTGGTAAGGTTTTTACCAAGCGTGCCGCCAAATTTAGGGCTACTTAATACATAATTTGTTTCTTTATCCCATTGGGTTAAAGTTCCTGGGGCAGATAAAGAAGCAGGAGCAGGAGCAGGGGCAGGGGCATTTGTCATATTAGTTTGTGGAGATCTTGCATCAAGATTTGCTTGAGCAATTTGCCGAGCAGCAGCAATTTCTTCATCAGTAGCATTGTTAATATTTTTGCCAAGCGCACCGCCAAACTTTGGATTGCTCAACACATAATTTGTTTCTTTATCTAAAGGATTTAAAACTTGTTTAGCCGATGCAACAGTAGAAGCAGTCGCAGGAGTAGTAACTTTTTGAGTATTACTAACTGGATTTGTCGCCCATTGTATATCAAAAAGATCGTCCCAACTATTAACTGGTTTTTTATTTGGCTCAAGAAGATCGTCCCAACTATTAACTGGTTTTTTATTTGGCTCAAGAAGATCGTCCCAACTATTAACTGGAGCAGCTGTTGTTACTGCTTTAGGCAACATGCCTTGTTTAGCTAAATCAACAGCATTGCTGAAATTTTCTGAAGTTTTTGGCAAACCCTTTTGTTCCAAATATTCCATTGCAGCTTTGCCGAAACGACTCATCTCTTGATAAGTAGGCATCATAATTCTCCAGTCTGTCTGCCGTCGAGCGTGGGTTCATTCCCTTCTAAACGCTGCAACATGTTGGGGCTAATCATCTGTTCAACTACGCCAAGCCCTTGTGGGTTCTGCGCCATCTCTTCCGCAAGCTTAATAGCTGATAAACGCTCACGACTTTCACGATCTCTCTTACGATTGATCGCATCAAGCAAAGCGTCAGCCCCCTTTTGCTGGATTTCTTGCGAACGAAGCTGCATTTCCATCATTTTTGATGGGTCTTCCTGAGGATTTGCCTGTTGACGCTCAATTTCCAGCCGTTGCTGATCCATTTGGATCTGAGCTTGGGCCTGTTGAGCGCGAGTTTGCGAATCAAGCATCCGAGCATCAGCAGTTTTAGCGTCATTCTGCATTTTAGCTTGTGCTTGGACCAATTCTGGTGGCGGTTGCTGTTGTGCAGAGGGCGGAGCCATAAATTGTTGCGGATTTGACCAGCCTAAAGCACGTAAAGCGGCTTGCTCAACGGCAATTGGGTCATAAAGAGCAGGATTTGATGCTTGTAACTGCTTCAGAGCAAGCACTTTCATCAAACGCTGGGTCTGAGAAGCTGTATTTGGGTCGGCTTGAGGTATAAAATAGTACGTATCAAGCGCATTAAGGAATGTATCTTCATCCCAAGGATAGGCTGGAGTGCGATTTTTAAACCAAAAGCTTTCTGGATTTTCTCTAAAGCACTCAACAAGCAACTCAAACTCTTCTGCTTGGGCTGCATGAAGGCGTTTATGGACCGAATTAAGCACTTTTTGTGCTTGTTCAATCATTGCCAGTGTCGTGCCAACAGGTGCATCGGCTTTTCCTTCTGTCACCAGAGCCTCGCTCGTGCCACCAACACGCATACCCGTGTCAGCCATGCTCTGAACAAGGTTCATTAACGCGCCAGATGGCTCTTTGTACGGAAGAGGCATAATAGCTTGCGTGATTGGCATGCCATTTGTCTTAACAAGAGCGCCGCCGCCAGGTGGGACACGGAAAATATTCGTGTTTTGGCGTGCTCCTGTGTCGGCCATAAGAAAGCCAGGGAAGTTGTTGTACATACCCGCGTCAAGTAACTCGCGCCAAGCAGCAGTAATAGCATTGGTAGTATTACCGAGTATGTTAAGAAGGCCAGTGTCATAAAACCCAAGACCAGGCACAAAAGTATATTTGACAAAACGCCTTTTTGCCGTGGGTAATTCCTGATCGTCTTCATTATAATTCCTTACGATTGATAAAACTTTCTGTGAAGATTCATCAATTGTCACGATGTACGGAATTTCCAATCCAGATGGTTTGCCTTTGTGCTTATGTTCAAAGCCGGGCAAATCCAATTCGCAATAGACTTCGTATATGAGCCGATCACGATCTTCTGGATTCATGCTTTCATCATCAAGACCTTCTATGTTTCGTTTTTCACGATTGTAGCTGTCCAAGTCTGGTGCTTTAGGCGTCGATAAATCAATATCTTTATACACGCCAAGGATTTGCAACCGCTTAACAGTTGAAGGCCGCATATATGTGCGATGTGTAATACGCTTTGCATTGCGTAAATCTGTGGCAGCATTGTTCACAATCAAATCGTTGGCATCAACGCTTTCTGACACGGGACGATTGCGCAATGGGCAGAAATAAACTTTTTTGAACGCCGTGCCACCAAAACCCAGCATCATCAACATGCGATCAGTGTCAGGATAATATTCTGTCGCAACAGCTGTCAGATAGTGGTTGAGATCTTTCTCAAGAGCATTGGCAAGCTGATCTTGTTCTAATGTTGGGTTGTTATTGTCATTGCGAATTTTAACTGGGCCATCTGTCGGCAATAATTCTGCACGAGCATTAGCCTGAAAACGCAAAACCGCCTCTAAAAGAAGGGGGTGTCTGACTTTCGACATTCCTTCTACGGGCGCGCCATCTGCTGTACCTTGCAGACCAGGTAATTCAATTTTCAAACCAAGCAGCTTAATGCCGTTGGCACGATCTTCAACCCAATCTTTACGGCTTTGAATATCATCTCTGATACCCCGCAATAAATCTTGAGCAATTGAACTTAAATCATTGTCCGAAATATCATCGACAAGATTGCGGAACCAATCGTCCCTGTCTTCTTTTGTTTCCCTTTTGATGACAGGCATGCCATCAAGTGAAATAGTTACCGAGCCATCGGCGTGGTCAATCTGTATAATGTTGCCATTGTCATCAGTTTGATTGTTGTCATCGTCATCTTGAACAACATCAATGATGACATCACCCTCTTCCATGCCATCTGTCATGTCGCCAGGGTCACGTATGTTAAGACCTAAACCGGGTGTCATAGGCATGTTATTGTCCTTTTGGCCCCATCGCCGTTACTTCGTTAACAAACTTGTCTATAGCACTTTGTGCTGCTTTTGTATCAGAAGCTGCGGTAATTTCGTAAGAAATGTTGTAATCATAGGGAGGCTGGCCCCATACAGTGACCTTAAACAGTCCAAAAGCATTTGGATTGCTGGGTCGCAAAATATCGACTATGGCGCTGGCCAGAACTTGTGGCATGTAGGTATCCCCAATAATTTCAGGCTATTATATAGCAGAATAATTAGGCGGGATATAGTGGGGCCATATTATCATTACCCGAAAATCTAAGCTGCTCTTCAGCGTCAGCCGCCCATTCCGCGTTTCTGACCAAAAGGCCCGTGTCACGAAGATGGCGCATAGCCATTGACACAGTGTCAACCAAATCGTCGTGTTTTCCTTTTGGGAATGTACCGACTTGGCTAATAACCATTTCAGCCCATTGATAAAGTGGGGCGTGGACCATCCCTTCGGCAAATAAATGCTGGACGGAATACAGTCGGGCAATCTTATCTTGCGATTTTGGGTCAAACATATGGACACCGAATCGCTCGAATCCATACAAACGGCGTATTTCTTGTGCCACGGAATAACCCGCAGCTTTATTTTCGATTAAAAGCGTATCTACTTGATAA
>Ga0316227_1002682_pt1 | contig 15467 bp, 9 predicted proteins | sample TBH18019metaG_FD_206012 | JGI IMG/M metagenome (GOLD analysis project Ga0316227, IMG submission 206012) | Freshwater microbial communities from Trout Bog Lake, Wisconsin, USA - TBH18019 | ecosystem: Environmental > Aquatic > Freshwater > Lake > Hypolimnion/Profundal zone | place: USA: Wisconsin... | reverse complement strand
CATTGATGGTTGATGATGCTCTACTTGTACAGAGACTTGTACAAGTCAGGGCTGAGAAGTCCGTGATGCTCAGTGCGCTGATGCAGGTGCTTGAGTGCGATACCGAAGAAGCAGTGCGCAAGAAGCTGGCAAGCAATCAGCAGTTCGCGCAGCTGCTTGAGAATCTGAATGTCAAGATCCCGATGAAGGTTAGTAAGACCACAGGCAAGGAAGCTCTGGCTCTTGCCAAGACTGATGACGGGTTCTTGGCATTGCAGGAACACGAAGAGCCGCTGGTGCAGCAGCTGTGCGCAGTAAGGTTGGGGACTAAATCCACACTTGAGGAGTCACGCATTGAAAGGTTTATCAAGATTGGTGGGCGCAATCGTAATTATATCCCTGTCCCTCTTAAGTTTTACGGCGCTCACACTGGCAGGTGGAGTGGCATGGATTCGATCAACTTCCAGAACTTGCCTAGCCGAGACAAAGCCAAAAAGACATTGAAGAACGCCATCGTGGCACCGCCGGGACACGTCATCATTAACTGCGACTCAAGCCAGATCGAGGCGCGTGTGCTTGCATGGTGGGCTGGCCAGACCGACGTGGTGGAGCAGTTTGCTAGCGGTGAAGATGTCTACTGCACGTTTGCCACCAAGGCTTACGGCAGGACGATCAGCGAAGCTGACCCCATCGAAAGGTTCGTAGGTAAAACTTGCATACTTGGATTGGGCTACGGCACGGGTGCTGCCAAGTTGCAGCAGACGCTCAAGCTGGGCGGCGCGGATCTTGATCTGGATGAGTGTAGGCGCATCGTCAATCTGTATCGGCAAGAGAGCAGTCGCATCCCCACGTTGTGGAAAGAGTGCGATATGGCGCTGCAACAAATGATGTCCGGAGAAGTCCGAAGAAGTCCACTGGGGTGCACTGGGGTTCACTACGATGCAACAGGGATACAGCTGCCGAATGGCTTATACATCCGCTATCCCAACCTGCGAAGTCGTGATGACAAACCGGTGTATGATTCGCGTAAAGGGCCGGTTAATATTTGGGGCGGCGCTGTAGTCGAGAACGTGGTACAGGCGTTGGCACGTATCATCGTGGGGCAACAGATGCTGGCGATCTCAGAGCGGTATCGTGTGGCACTGACAGTGCACGATGCGGCGGTGATTGTAGTAAACAAAACAGAGTTAGACGATGCTTTGGCGTTCGTGATCAAGGTTATGTCCACGCCGCCAGAGTGGGCTGCTGGACTTCCAGTAGCTTGTAAAGCGAAGTACGGTAACAGTTATGGAGAGTGCTGATGATTAAGTGGTCTTACAGCGGCCTCAAGCAATACGTCAACTGCCCCAAGCAGTTCAACGAAGTGCGCGTGTTGCAGAAGTACAAGCAAGAGGACACCAAGTACACGCTGTACGGCAAGGAAGTGCACAAGGCGTTGGAGGATTACGCTAGGGATAAGAAACCGCTTGGCAGGAATCACAAGCAGTTTCAGTCCGTGGTTGATGTGCTGCTGGACATCCCCGGCGAGAAGTATGTTGAGTATCAGATGGCGTTGCGCATCGACCACACGCCATGTTCGTTTGATGCACCTGACTACTGGGTCAGAGGTATCGCTGACCTGATGATCGTGGATGGCGACACTGCGTTCGTCATCGACTACAAGACCGGCAACAACAAGTACGCAGACCCGAAGCAGCTGAAGCTGATGGCGCTCATGACGTTCGCGCACTTCCCTGATGTCGAGACAGTCAAAGGCGGCTTGTTGTTTGTAGTTAAGAATAGCTTTCTTCCTGATGAATACGTCAGGAGCAAACAGGATAAATACTGGCGTGATTTTGCTGGTGACCTGCAAAGGATGGAGATGTCATACGACACGGGTAAATGGTTGCCAAACCCCAGTGGCTTGTGTCGTTATTGCCCAGTAACAACATGTGAATTTCATAAGGATTAGTCATGCCATACGTCAACAAGCCGAGGCCGTACAAGAAGGAATACAAGCAGCAAGTGGAACGTAGTGAACACGGCAAGCGCATGGAGCGCCAACGTGCACGTCGCAAGCTGGATGCGAAAGGTGTAGACCGCAAGGGTAAAGATGTCGCTCACGTAAAAGCATTATCGAAAGGTGGTAGTAACAAGGACGGCATTAAGCTAGAGTCGCCACACAAGAATCGTTCGTTCCCTCGCAAGCCGAGTGGCGCAATGAAGTAATCGCGGGTTTAACATGGTTTTACCGCGCTCCCGTAAGGCGTGAGTGGGGAGTAATAAATAACCACGTCATCTTGAAGCTAGTAGGGTTAATCACCTCTCGTGGCTAGCGTTCAAGACGACTGACCCCCGTAAGGGGTCACACTTAGTAAAGGACAAGTCATGAAAATAGTTGACGACACAGCCATCAAAGTATCACTGCCTCCGCAGGTAACGGAGAACGTACTCAAGTCGGTTGAGAAGAGCGAGCGCGTAGGCGATCAGTTGCTGTTCTATTGGGGACACAATGAAACATGCCGCGTCACAACCAACCTAGACTACCTTGCACCTGATGCAAGGCTACCGACGATACCGTCGCCCATGCTTCGAGACTACAGCTGGCCGGGGGTTTACAAGCCGTTCAATCATCAACGCGAGACTGCTTCTTATTTGAGTGTTCGTCCTCGCGCGTTCTGTTTTAACGAGGCAGGAACCGGCAAGACATCCGCAGCTATCTGGGCTGCTGACTACCTGATGAACGTCGGTGTAGTCAAACGTGTGCTAGTCATCTGCCCGTTGTCCATCATGTACAGCGCATGGCAAGCAGACATATTCAAGACCGCGATGCACCGCAGCTGCGCCGTCGCTCATGGCAGTAGAGAGAAGCGAACGAAGATTATCAATGGTGAGTACGAGTTCGTCATCATCAATTTCGATGGCGTCAACGTAGTCAAAGACGTTATCAAGCAACAGCGGTTTGATCTTGTCATCATTGATGAGGCCAACGCTTACAAGACGCCTACTACAAAGCGATTCAAAACGCTAGTAAACATTATCGAGCTGTCTACTTGGGTGTGGATGATGACAGGCACACCAGCCAGCCAGAGTCCCATGGATGCGTTCGGACTGGCACGAGTCATATCGCCATACCGAGTGCCGAAGTACATGACGGCATGGCGTGACATAGTAATGCGCCAGATCACGCGGTTTAAATGGGTTCCGAAGTTGGACTCCAAGATCAAAGTATTCAACGCTTTACAGCCAGCTATCCGCTTCACCAAGGCCGAGTGTCTTGACTTGCCGCCTGTCACTTATCAAACACGTGACGTGCCACTGACTCCACAGGTAGCTAAATACTACAAGACGATCAAGCAGCAACTCATGATCGAGGTCTCAGGCCATTCGGTGAGCGCGGTCAACGCCGCAGCAGGACTCAGCAAGCTGTTGCAGATCAGCGGCGGCGCGGTCTATACCGACAAGAACAACGTCATCGAGTTCGATGTTGCACCGCGACTAAGCGAGTTGAACGATGTCATTGACGAAACGTCCAACAAAGTAATAGTCTTTGTTCCGTACATTCACACGATTGAAGTCATTACCAAGTTCTTAAACGAGCAAGGTATAAAGAACGAAGTCATCAAAGGTGATGTACCCGCGAGAGAGCGAGCGAACATCATCGCTCGCTTTCAAACACAGTCAGATCCAAGAGTACTGGTAATTCAGCCGCAGTCGGCATCGCACGGTATTACGCTTACCGCTGCCGACACGCTTGTCTTCTGGTCTCCAGTCATGTCAGTCGAAACATACTTGCAGTGCATCGGACGTATTGATCGAGTCGGGCAGAAGAACAAGATGACAGTGGTGCACTTGCAAGGTAGTGAAGTGGAGCGGAGGGTTTACCAGATGCTCCAAGGTAAAGTTGATAGTCATAACGCTCTAGTTGACCTATACCGAGAGGAGTTAAAAAAGTGAGTCAGACAAACGTCGAAGATTTAGTTGAGGCTTTCTTGAACATCCGTGCAGCACGGGAGACGCTATTGAGGTCGTTCGAGGCCGCTGACGGCGAGTTAAAGAAAGATCAAGCAGCCATAGAGGTTGAGCTGCTCAACGTATGCAACAACGTGAATGCCAACAGCATCAACACGTCATACGGCACGGTGATGCGCAAGCTAAACGAGCGAGCGTTCTGTAGCGATTGGGAATCGTTCTACAAGTTCGTTCTGGAACACAATCGAGTGGAGTTGCTGGAGAAGCGTATTCACCAGACAAACTTTAAACAGTTCATTGCCGAAGAGTATCCGGATGGATTGCCTCCCGGCATCAACATGATGCGAGAGTACGGCATCACGGTTCGCAAGGCATCGGGGAATTAAAATGATACACATAGATGAAGCAGACATGGCTGAGACAACCAGCCTGTCAAAACAAGACTTTGAAAACATCATTCATGCTGCCATGAAGGTTGTGATTGAAGAGAGAGGCGGCGAGTTTCGTTTAACGAAGAGTGATTTCTTAAAGACCGAAGAATTACAGCTCGCGCTCAGGTTCGAGGACGATGATTCTGATGGTAGTTCACATGCGATTACGATAGTTACATACGTTAGCGGAGTTAAACAATGAGTAAAGATCTAGTTCTACAGGCGATCAAGAATGAGTTGGCTCAAGTCAAGACTGGGCTGGACGACGATACCAAAGCCGTAGCTGGTGCCAGCCTTGGCAACAACAAGCGCATCAGCATCAAGGGCGGGGTGTTCCGTAAGATCGTTGGCGGCAAGGAAGTCGGTACGATTGAAGACCGCTTCATGAACGTCATCTTTGTGAAGATGGCACATGAACCATCCCGCACCTATTACGACAGGGCATTCGTTGAGGGCGAGAAGTCATCGCCGTTGTGCTGGTCAGGCAACAGCAAGACGCCAGACCCAGAGGTCAAGAACCCGCAAGCAGTTCGCTGCGACCGGTGTCCGCAAAGCGTCAAGGGTTCCAGCCAGAGTGGGACGACTTCTGCTTGTCGCATTTCGTGGCGCACAGCTGTCGTACTGCCGCAGGATCCAGCAGGGGACGTGATGCAGCTGGTGATCCCGGCGGCGTCATGCTTTGGTGATGAGGTCGATGGCAAGCGTCGGTTCAAGCCTTACGTGCAGTATCTCGCCAGCCACGATGTCAGTGCAGGTAGTGTCATTACCAAGATGCAGTTCGACACCACAGCGACTGCGCCCAAGCTGTTCTTCTCCGCTGTCGGTGCTGTGCCGCAGGGGGATTTTGCTACGCTGGTCGAGCAGTCGAAGACGACTGCTGCTGAGAACGCTGTCAAGATGACCGTGTTCCAGAACGACGGTAGCGATGACATCCCTGATGACGGCAGTGCAATCCGTGAAGTACTTGCGGCGCGTGGCATCGTTACGTCTGAGTTGCCAACGCTGGAAGAGCCAGTGGTGCGCGAGACTACCAAGGCCGAGCCGGTGTCTGAACCAGCGGTATCGGATCTCGTCAAGAAGTGGAGCAAGAAGAAATAACATGGCCAGATTCTATGGCGACAAATTTTTGCGGGAGCTATCTGCAAACAAGTCCACTCATCTGGGTGTCCAGTTGGGCAGGGCTTGTGTGGCAGCTTGCATCCCCGCGACATACGTGGCCATTGCTCTCGACTCTTCACGCATGACCGTTTACAGCTGGTTTCGCGGCGGCGGCATGCGTGAGGACAAGCGAAAGATGGTCGAGGCGTTTCTTACAATTCTATCTACCGACACTGCTGAAGGAGTGCTACCAGCATCTTCAGTAAAGGCGGCTAAGAAATATATCGAGGGAGTTATTGGTAGACTGATTTAGTAGATATTTTTAACGTGGCGGGGCAGTAGCTAGCCCCGTCTTTTTTATCCTGTGGGCCATGAAAAAACAATTTTACGAGAAAGCATTACCAAGGCAAGGCGTCTACTGCATAACGTCGATTGACGTTAAGGGGAAAGCTACCAATCGGTTTGCAGAGACAGTTGATCAACTACTAGCAATCATTGATGACTTTGAAAAGCAAAAGCTCAATGTGTTTGTCACCCCGAATACGTTCAAGTCATACAGCCGTATGGCTGACAATGCTTTATATGCTAGATCTTTCTTTATTGATCTGGATGTTGGCGACGATGAGAAGAAGTATGCCAGCCAGTCTATTGCATTAGATACGCTTAACAAGTTCGTTGAAGACCGTGAGCTGCCTCCACCTGTCATCATCAATTCAGGCGGTGGAGTCCATGCGTACTGGATCTTTGATGAAGATATTCCTATAGCAGAGTGGAAGCCTTACGCCCGTAAGTTCAAGGCGCTTTGCCTAGATCACCTATTGATCGACCCCAAGGTTACTGCGGATGCGGCGCGCGTCATGCGTTGCCCTGACTCACTCAACTACAAAACGAACCCACCCAAACCTACAGGATTCTTTTCAAACGAGATCAACGAATATGATTTCGGTTTGTTCAAACAGTTTCTCGGTACGTGCGAGCCAGAGCTAGAAGATGTCTTGGCGTTAGCGCAGAAGGGTCTTGATAACGATACGCTCAAGCTACTCAAGAACGATAACTTCGACTGCGAGTTCCAAACGATTGTAGTCAAGAGTCTTGAGGGAGATGGTTGCAACCAAATTAAATACATAATAGAGAATTCTAAGACTCTATCTGAACCTATGTGGTATGCAGGGCTGTCGATTGCCCGTGCCTGTGTTGATTGGGAAGAAGCTATCCACCTGATGTCAGAGGATCACCCCGGCTATGACCGAGCAAAGACCATTGCTAAAGCTGAACAAACCGTTGACCGATCAACGGGTAAGAAGCGCCCTCACGGCTGCGAGCAGTTCGAGGACAGTAACCCCGGCGGCTGCGACGGTTGCCCACACCGGGGAAAAATCACCAACCCCCTGCCAATCGGAAAAGTATTTAAAGAAGCGCCAACCACGACGGACACAATTTGGCAGGAGCCGGTTGCCAAAGAAGTTCCAAAGTTCCCTGAGTTTTTAAAGCCTTACGTCAGGGGTGCCAGCGGCGGCGTTTACTTCATGTCGCCACCTGAGAAGGATGAAGAAGGTAAAGTCACTCAGGCGATGCCAATCAATATTTTTCGGCACGACATCTATCCGTTGAAGCGTATGTACAGCCCACATGATGGGGACTGCTTGCAGATGCGCGTGGTGTTGCCGCATGACAATGAGCGAGATTTTCTCTTACCCATGTCACAGTCGCAATCGCCTGACCAATTAAAGTCAATACTTCCTCGATACGGGGCGTCGTTTGATAACAATCAAGTTTCGCATGTGATGCGTTACATCAAGAAGTGGGATGAATATATGAAAGAAAGTAGACCGGCAGAACAGATGAGAATGCAGATGGGGTGGACTGAGGACAAGGACGCTTTTGTGATTGGTTCCATTGAGCTTCTTCCTGACGGCACCGAACGTCCAGCGCCATCTTCACCCTTCGTCAAGGGCATCGCCAAGCTGCTCAAGCCGTTTGGCAGCTACGCTGACTGGCAGAAGTCGTTCAACGCATTGAACGCGCCGGGGTACGAGATGCACGCCTTTGGCGGTCTGATCGGGTTTGGTTCCGTCCTGATGAACCTGACCTCTACCAGCGGCGCGGTCGTATGCTTCCATGGCGACTCAGGCGTAGCCAAGACAGGCGCGCTGTACGCTTGCCTTAGCATCTGGGGTCAACCCAAGGAGCTGAGCGTATTCGATGCCACCGACAACGGTATGGTGGGACGCTACCTTGCACTGCACAATTTGCCGCTAGGTTGCGACGAGGTATCGAACAAGAAAGCTGACCAGCTATCCAATCTTATCCACAGGATTTCCCACGGTAAGGCAAAGATCCGGATGCAAGCATCGGTGAATGCCGAACGTGAATACGAGTATTCTGCATCGCTGTTGTCATTGATGACAACAAACCAGCCCATCTATGACAAGCTGGCTGGCCTCAAGGGTAGCCCTGATGGTGAAATGGCGCGACTGATTGAGTTCACCATCGGCAAGCCGTTCAGCATGACCCCGGCACGAGGTCGAGAAATCTTTGATGCCTTCCGTTACAACTACGGCTGGGCTGGGCCTGAGTTTATAAAGTACTACTTCAAGGTTGGCGAGGCGCATGTCAGGGAGTTGATCGACAAGTGGAGCAAGCGGTTCTCTGAAAGCTTTGGGGATGTCGCTGCCTATCGGTTCTACGAGAACACCATCACATCGACATTTGCCGCTGGCGAGATGGCCAACGCAGCTGGGATCATCAAGGTTGATCTGGATCGTATATACAAGATTGTGGTCGCTGCTATGTGCGCGATCCGAGACGAGACGCCGATCAATAACCTTGACTACAAATCCTTGGTGGGTGAGTTTGTGCACCGCAACCAAAAGAACTTCTTGGTGTTGAACGACGGCAAACTGGTCACGGAACCGTTTGGCCCACTGGTCGGGCGTACCGAGATTCACACGAGTATGCGGTACATATCAAAGACTGAGTTAAGAAAGTTCTTAGCCGAGTATCAGGTTAGCGTTCGACAGTTTGAACATATCTTAAAGGAAGACGGGATGCTGCAATACTCTGGCAAGCAGCGCCTGTCAAACGGTTGGAAAGCGGGGCAGAGTACGCCCCCCATCGCGGTCTACGGATTCAAGATGGAAATAAGCGAAGATGTCTTCACAACTGAATGAGCCAGTCTGGTTGCTGCCGTTTCAAGGTATGGAGGTGGGGGACAGTTTCTTTGTCCCCACCCTCAAGCCAGCTACGCTGATCTACGTTATCGAATCGCGTGCCAAGGCAGTAGGCATGCGCGTCAGGGCTTACACCTCAACCAAGGACGGTTATCTTGGTGTACGTGTATGGCGAACCGGCTAGTTGTGCGTATCGTAATAGTCAGTCATGGTACGCATGACTCGTTCTTGCACCTGCCGTAGATACCTAACGCGCTCTGCGTAGTCTGCTGGCGGTTGATCGCTGGACTGCATCTGGTGAATGGTCTCACGGATCTTCTTCAACGGGCCGTTGTTGATCTTGTCGTAGGTCGCCACGATGGCCGGGGCATTGGGATGCGCAGCCACATAAGCCCTATACAGTTCAGGTCTTGTACTGAACGAATTCAATATATCCCGCTGTTGCTTGATGTCTTGCTCGGCCTTGGCGTACTCGCGTGAATCGAAGCTGGTCTTCTTACCAATGAAGTTGCCGAACGGCAGCATGGCCATCTTGGGATCAATGTCCTTCTGCCCTGTCACTCCCATGCCAATATCGGTTGCTGTCTGCGCCATACGCGCCCAACCATCGGTAAAGTTGCTGGCAAAGAAGTGGATGCTGGTTGGCTCCCACATGATGTAGCCGTTTGTTATTTCAGCAAGGTGTCTAGCAGCGGATTGGTAAATCTGCGGCACGTAGTCGCCGCCTTCATATATACCGCCGAACTTGGACATGTTGGCGTTGTGAATTTGCCTACCGAACGTGTCCTTGTTCATCTTGTATTCAACGATGGGTCGGAACACAGACGGCATGATGGAGTCCACAGTCCACGCCATCGGATCATCCATCACGTTGAACTCGGCAGCAGGTATCGGCAAGTACGAGTCGCGCAGCAGCGTCACCACGTTACCAGACAAGTCTTTGGCATCGGTATGCCCATAGATTGCCGCCATCATCTGCGCACCAATACCGGCTAGCGCACCGCCGCCGAAGCCCCATGGGATCTGGACGAAGTTGTTGTCCTTGCCCATTGCATCCTTGCCTACAGGGATACGCCAGCTGCGCGTCCACATGGAGTGGTCATCGGTAGCAACGGCGTTTCGACCTTCATCGTCTTGACCTGCCATCAGGTACGACATGTTGTAGGCCACCATGCCAGCACCCACCAAGGATGCGATCAGGATCCGCGCCGTCTTCTGGCGTTCAACGAACCGCGCCGTCAGCTTGTCGGTAGCTTGCTTGGCCTTGACCACAGCATCCGACTTAGCAATCTGGGCAAGCTCGGCGGGGTTAGGTTCACGATTGTTCTTAGCCTTGAACGCATCAATACCTTTCTTCATCTGCACATCGTGCTGCAAATCAGGCGGCAACTGCTTGATGAATTCGGCAGGGGAAGTCATGAACGCTGGCATGAGCGCATCCATGGCGCGTACCGCACCCGTGGCATTGGCTCGCCAGAACGAGAACAAGCTGCCCAGCTGCCTACCGTAAGTACCAGAGTGTTCGTAGTTGATCAGTTCTTTAGTGAACGCAGCTGCCTGTTGCTTCAGGCCATTGAGTTCTTCAGCTGTTGGCTGGCGACCTTTCTCTTTAACGAACCGCTCTACTTCAAATTCCTTGGAGGTTTCGTAGGCGCAAGCGCGAGACGTAAGCTCGAACATATCACCGTAGTGGTCGGCAATTTTACTAACCTGTTCAGCAGTCTTGGCAATGCCGCCCTGCATCTTCACGTCTTTTAATACGTCGTTGTATTTGCTCTTGGTGGTCAAACCTTCCAGCCATGAAGTGCGGCCACCTTGCTTGATGAACTCCATCAAGTTAGCTATGTAAGGATCAGTCTTAGCCAGCCTATCTAACTTGTCAAATTCACCGTTCTCATACATCCGCGCAAAGTTATACGTATCTAGCAATTTACCATCAGCGATCTTGTTCATCACGCGGCCTAAGAACTGGCTTCCTTTCGCTGCGCCCATGTGTGCCATGATCGCCGTGGTGTTGGTAAAGGCGTGACGGATGAAGTTGAACGGCGCGAACGCCACGTTGAAGCGGGTGTGCGCCATCGACACGGTTTTAGTAACCTTGCCAATCTGATCAATGCCTTTGTTGATCAAATCATTACTGACCATGTAACTACGGCGAATGGCTTCAGCATACTTGGCATTTTGCGGATTGAATTCGTATACCTGAATATCGCCGTTGGGCATGTAATGGAAGAAGCGATTAGTTCCTTTGCTAGCCGCCAAGTGTTCGCCAGCTTTGGCGCGATCTTTAAACTTGATGGTGTCGATGGGTTCGCCACCCTCTTCCGATGGGAACTTAACCCTGCGGCCCAAGCTGGGAAAATCGTCGATCAGGTTTTTGATGGACTTGGTAACGTCGGCACGACCCACCCGCAAGGATGCCTGAACGCCATCGGCCATGGATTGCAGCAGCGTGTTGGAAGAGTCTGACTTACGGCCACCAAACTCTTCTTGGTTGTCGGAGTATCCGGAACCGAATTTTTTGCTGGTACCCAATTCAAACTCTTCATTCAACGCGGCTTGCCGTGCGCCCACTTCGTCAGGTCGGCCTTTGAACGGCACGTAATGTTTCCAGCCGTAGAAGTCAACCATGTTGGCGACTTGCGGCGTAAAGAAGTTGGCACGACGGTTCAACATGTTCGTGTTGTCATGCAACATCTTCATGTGCGTCGTGATCTTGTTCAACGCATTAGCTGTCGCAGGATTCTTCAAATCCTTTTCATACATTTCCCGTAGGCCATCAATGGCTTGCTTGGTGTATCCACCAATCACGGAATAGTCTTCATGATTCATGTCGATGGACATCGGCTTTTTGTTTTGCCGAGCTACACTAAACCCATCAGCCTTGACGTATTTTTCGTTGATGATTGGCTTGCCAGCAGCGTCGTAAATAATCTTGCCAGTCAACGGATCTTTCTTAAAGACAATCTCATCTAACATGCTACGCAGTTTCTTGGCTTCACCAGAAGTTACAAGATCTTTGTATTGCTTTAGGTATTCGTCAATGTACCCACGATGACCAGCGGCGGTATCCATACGCTTTGTGCCATCGGGGTACGTCAGCTCAAACGCATTTCCTCGTTCATTATCAAGCGGCGCTTTTTTAATGAAGTTCACCAACCGGCGTTCAGGTTCGTGAATCGCCATGTAATAAGCATCCAGCCGCGCCAACGCTTGCTGCGGAGTAAGTCCCTTGGCCTTGGTGTATTCTTGGATACCTTCGTTAATCTGGTGATTGTGCGGTTTGATGTATCGCGCATCGTTGTCAGCGGCAATGCCGGTAGACCGAATAACGGCAGAATAAACAAGGTTCCCATCCTTGTCGTACTTCGCCATACCTGAGTTAATCAACGAATCTTCTAAGTCTTTCAACAACCGCCGGTCACTTTGCATGGCAATAACGGCATTCTGGAACCGCTCATACCATGACTTCTTTTTGTTTATGTTCTCAAGTGTGTTTTGAAGAGCTTCATTCTTGCCGCCAATTACATGCAGCGCAGCAGCTTCTCGCCCTGCCGGGGTGTCAACAAACTTCGGGAACGGCGGTGCCTTGACCGTAACGCCTTCACGTCGTTTAGCAAATAAAGGCTCAATCCCAGACACTTTAGTAGGGGCTTTTAATAGATCAGGAAATGCTTGAGATAATTCAAGCATGACATTACCAGCACCTTTGCCTTTGATGCCAAGCATTTCCTTGACAGCATTGGTGAAAGCGTTCCATACGGAACCAATTACCCTACCAATTGTGCGACCGGTATCTGGCCTTGCTTCCGCAGCTTTACGAATAGCAATATTCTCAGCATCTTCACGAGCTTCGGCCAACAATTGTTCAAGTCTTTCTTTTTGACTTTCGTAAGTTTTTGCCAACGGGTTCAGCTTGGAAATTTTTTCTTCAAGCTGTTGCATCATTTCAGTGTTCGCAATTTCAGCTTTTTCCGAATATCTACCCGCTTGTTTAGATGATCGGTATTCGCCACGGTTGGTCGTATACCCTGATTCTGGAATAGATATTTTTGCCAGACGTTCTTGGAACGCACGGTCGGTCATCGCATGTGATACGAACTCGTAGACGTTCTTAAAGGCGTCTGGAAAATCTTTTGCTAATGCTGCGCGAACTAAAGTGTGTTTGAATATGTCGTTAACGCGCTGCGCACCAAATTTTTGAGCTTCGCTAAGATTCTTTCCACCGGTCTTTTCAAAGTCGCTAAGTACACGTGTTGTAACAGCGTGTACAGCTTCATGTAATATATTTTGATCAGTTAGCCCTTCGCGTGTAACGTGAATCGTATTAGTTCTAGCGTCATACATAGCGACATTACCTGCCGCACGTAAAGCTTCGATAGGTTTAGGGTCGTATCCCTTAGCCCCTTCTACATTGATATTTACATTCTTAAACGGTGTAAATTTTTTAGTTCTAGACGTTTCTTTACCATACTCTTTGCCGCCGTACCCCTGCCGCCCTACACGATTAATAATTTTAGCTAATGCTCTACTAAGTGGGTTGCGTCCACTTTCATTATCATCAGCAGCAAGATGCTCAATCGCGCCTTGAAGGTCGCCAGCCATCAGTTTCTGTTGTAGTTGTGATGAAACGTAGTCGGGATCCATCCCCGGCTTCAAGATCGGCTGCGGGGCTTCTTTGGCATCAACCGGTAAAGCCTCATGCCTAGCAACTTCTTCCTCAAGCTGTTTAAGCTCTTCTGGGCTAGTCGCTTCCATCACACGGTCTTTAAGATTACTTAGCGAATCATGGCGTGCAGAATGAGTCTCATCAATCAATGCCGCAATACGTTCTTGTAGCTCATTTGATTTATCCGATGCTTCAGGCAACGGTTTTGGCACTAGCTCTTGAACTCGTTCACCCGGCGCACCCTTTTTCAATTCGGCAATTTGCGATTCCGTTAACGGCGGTGTACGTGCGCGCGTATCGGCAGTGGAAGTTATGCGCCCATTTACATCACCCGTAGTAGGTTTAACAGAAGCGGCATGTTCCCGTAAGATTTTATTAATATCAGTAATCAAATCTATTTTAGTACGGTAATTATTTGGATTTAACTTAGTTATGCGGTCATATAATTCTGGGCCAACAATTTTATTACGGATCTCCGCATCCATTTGTTCTTGAAGACCGCCGGGACTCCCAATTTTATGACCGTTACTATCTAATTTATTACTATAAATTTCCCACACAAGCTTAGGTAAGTACCCACCTTTTCTATCGGATACTGCTTCTAAAATTGAAGCGCCTATGTTGGGATTAGATGATTTAATTGGAAGATGTATAACTTCGTCTCTGTCATACTGCCCCGGCTCTACAATACCAATAATTTTTGATTTCCCATCAGCTAATGGGGTATCGTGGTTCCAACTAAAATATCCAGCTTCGCCTATGTCGTCAGGTTGTTCGTAGTTATTGTCGCTAAAAAACTTTCTATATTCAGCAGCAATTTCTGGAGGAAGTTTAGCTTCAAGTTCCCCGACAGGTTTAGCAGTAGGCACAACGGGCGGTTTTTCGCCGGTAGGGGCAGGGGTACTTTCCCCTTTTGCTGGCGGGTCTTTAGGTACGCCTGAGATTGGATCGGCTACAGCATTGAGGTCTTTGGCTTGTTGCTCAGTCAGTGGATCGAGGTTAGTCCTCGTTCCTTCAACAACGCCATTAGCAGGTCGGCCACCACCTTCCACTCCTCCACCGACAGGCTGAGCAGGTTTGGCTCCCTCGGCTCCTGTTGGTGGTACAGGCACTGCATCGCTTGTTCCAGCTGCTCCACGCTCAGTTCCAGCAGGTGCATTAGCGGCTCCCGTTTGCTCTTCACCGACGATTTCATATCTCGCCTTTCCGGGTTTGGCGTCTCGTGTATTCAGCACGCCTGATTTACGCATATCCCGCATGAGATCCAAAGCCGAATCTTTATCTATGCCAAGAGTGTTAGCAACATTTTGAGCTGTGCGGTTCTCGTGGGGGAACTTACGCATTGCATCAAGAACTTCACCGTGCGTGAATTCTTTGGTTGATCCATCAGGCATCGCTACTGTCGTAGCCGACTTTTGTTCTACTGGTGGTGCTTCTGTTGGAGCTAACAGACTTGAATCTGGGGCTATCGACCCAGTAGCCTCTGCTGGCTTGGGACGCCGCATCAGGTCAAGCGTTTTACGGGCAGCGGCGTCTACAGTACCTTCACCAATGCCGGTCAGCCTACGCCCAATCCCAGTCTCTTTCTGGCCAAGCCCTGCACCAGCCGCTGCAAGAGCAATCCGGGTAGGATCCATGGGCTGATCCCCCATAGCCTCCTGACCTGCTTCCATGCCGCCACCGATACCGACGTTGATACCTGCATTGATACGGGCAGCGGTGATGGCTGCTTTAGCTTCGGGTGTAGCAGCACTTGCAATGCTGCGGAACATCTGCGTGCTTGGCCTGAACGCCAATAGGTTAGGCGCTATCTCACCTGCCATTGAAGCATATGGATGCGTTTTCTCTTCAGCTGCGCGTTGTTCTTCGGATAACCCAAGGAAGTCTGCAAAATGAGGATGGTCTTTAAGGAACGCTTCTTGCGCTGCGCTAACCGCCGACGAGGCAGCAGTACCAGCGGCTAAGCCACCTATCACGGTGCCTACCGGCCCCGCAGCAGCACCCGCAGCAGCACCCGCACCACCCGCGATAATACCCGCCGCTGATGGCAAGATGCCTTGCAAAATGCCGTGGCCAAACGCACCGCCGGTAGACGTGGTGGGTTCTGGAGGTGGGGGTGTCAAGTCCCCTAGTTGTTGCTTAATAATGCTCGCAGCTTGTTCATGCGAA
>Ga0316227_1002672_pt1 | contig 15507 bp, 11 predicted proteins | sample TBH18019metaG_FD_206012 | JGI IMG/M metagenome (GOLD analysis project Ga0316227, IMG submission 206012) | Freshwater microbial communities from Trout Bog Lake, Wisconsin, USA - TBH18019 | ecosystem: Environmental > Aquatic > Freshwater > Lake > Hypolimnion/Profundal zone | place: USA: Wisconsin... | reverse complement strand
AAACTTCAATGCCCTTGATGTCTTGCTGCAAGTCCCGGATGGACTGATAGAGTTGACGCGCAACCCACCCAACAATCGCCAGTATGGATCCACCAACGAGGTTAATAGCGGTTTGCGCGTCCATCTGCGTCGCTCCCGTTAAGCCGCTGGCGGGGTTTCGGCTGCCGGCGCGGGCGTTTCGGCTGCGGTGCCATTCAACGCCTGTTGCCCGTGGCTTTGAAGTTTGGAGATCAGCGCGGCAACTTCCTTGAACGGGCGTTCGGCCAGCGCGATCAAGATGGAGTTCAGTTCTTCGACCGTGTGTTCGATGGTAACAAGGATTGACATTATGACCTCTTTGGTTTGGGAGTAGGAGCAAGCCCGTTTTATCGCGGATTGCGGTGGCGGTCTACGGGAACATGAAGAAGAAGTTGGTGGTGTTGGTTACTGGGCCTGTGCCGGTTGAATAGTAGACGAGGACGACAAACCCATTTCCAGGAATGCAAAGGTTGTTAGTCCCATCATACACGCCACCGCCACCCGCACCGTAGTTTTTGCCGGTGTATCCCGATGGAGAAACAGCGGATGAGCCGGATGTGCCGCCGTTGCCACCACCCGCTCCAACTGCAACCGTCGTGGTTGAATCGGTGAAACCTGCCGTGTTTTGCCCACCGAAGCCGCCAGCTAAATTGGTGGGGGCATAACCCCCGCCGCCGCCCGCCGCAACACTCCCGCCCGTCGCAGCAGTCGATGATGTCGCGCCAGCACCGCCCGCATCGCCCGCGCCATCATTACCGCCCGCGCCACCAGCAGTTGATGTGCCGCTTCCACCATCAAGACCAGAACCTTTTGTGCTGGCCCCGCCACCACCGCCACCAGATCCAACCCCGGTCCGTCCTCCATCAGCGCCACCGACGCCACCAGAAAACGAAGTGCCATATAGGGTGATTATCGGAGCGCCCGCACCGCCGCCGCGCTGGCCAGAAACAGCGGATGCGCCACCAGCAGAACCTGCAACAAGTATTGCCCCGCCAGAATTGGCGGTTGTTCCGCCAGCCCCGGCAGCCGTGGTGCCTCCGTTGCCACCAAATGCCGCAAGAACGCCACTGGTTCCGGTGGAACCTGTGCCAGGGCTTGCATTGGTGCCAATATTTGCCCAGGTTGCAGTTCCGCCGCCACCTATAGACATATAAAGCGTTGTTGAGCCGGGCGTTATTGTCGCAGTGACAAAACCTTTTCCCGTATAAGCGACAGCCGCAGAACCACCGCCGTATGCTCGCCCGGTTGATGCGGAGCCATAACCCCCGCCGCCAAGCGCGATTAGTTGGAAGGCTTTGGTCGTATCGAAATCAGACGGGATAGTATAAGAACTGGCACCTAAGGTGGTGAACACTACAGTCTTTTGCGTTTCGGTGTTCGTGGCAACGGTGTAGACGAGGACAACGAAACCGTTGCCGCCGAGGGATGTGCCGCTTGCAGCACCGCCCGCGCCCGCGCCGTAAGGTGCCTGTCCAAGCTGAGTCTTAGCCGAGCCGCCATTGCCGCCACCAGCCCCAACGCCCACCCCAGTAAAGCTATCCACAAAATCGTTGTTGTAAGAGCCAAGCCCACCAATGTAGTTGGTGGTAGAAAAGCCACCGCCGCCGCCACCACCTGTCGTCCCATTCCCCGCCGATGCGGACGATGTGGCCCCTGATCCTCCACCACTACCATAACCAGAATTTCCGCCCTTGCCGCCCGCAGCGCTGGTGCCATTGTTTGCTGTGACGCCATTTCCGCCTGAGGCTGTAGATGCGCCACCGCCGCCACCTGAGCCGCCATAATTTGAGGTGTATCCGTTCCCACCCGCACCCGCTGTGTAACCAACACCAGCAAGGGAGACCATGGGCGCGCCACCACCACCCCCTCCGTTGCCACCGTAAGTGGTACTCGCATTACCACCAGCAGAACCTGCAACAAGTATTGCCCCGCCGCTGTAGGCAACATCTCCGCCAGCGCCGCCAAACGAGCTATAGGTTCCAGCGCCGCCAGCCGCCAGGACACCGCTGGTTCCGGTGGAACCTGTGCCAGGGCTTGCATTGGTGCCAATATTTGCCCAGGTAGCGCCGCCCGCCGCCGCGCTGGAACCTGCGCCAATGGACACATACAACTTAGTAAGGCCAGGAGTAATTGGAGCAGTTACAGTAACATTGCTGGTGAAGGCGCATGCGCCAGAACCACCACCACCGCTTGGTGATCCGACCGCACCGCCACCGCCAGCACCCAGAGCAATCAACTGAAACGGTTGCGTTGGGTCCATGTCGTAGGGCATGAGGTAGCCCGACGACGTGTTGGATGTGGTGTAGACGACGGTGCGAGTTGCCATTAGACGCTCGGATCAGTGAATAGGCCGGTGGCGGGATCGTAGACCCAGCCAGGGGCGCATGGCGGGCCGTCAGTCACGTCGATGGCGAACGTCCCCGGCTGGCCGCAGTCGTCGAGCGAGTTTGCTACAACGATGTTATCAACGATGTTGGTCACGTCATCCACGATGGCAACCCGCAGCATTACAGCGTCCCCACAGCCAGAACATCCCAATAGAAATCAGCGGAGTTATAAACGCAGCCGACGTAAGCCACGCCAGTTGTTGCATTGCTGGGTGTGGCAGTTGGCAACGTCACGCCGATAACGCGATACGCGCCGGAAGTGGTCGTCCAAGTGATCGTCTGCGCCGTCACCGTGCCGTTGTTCTTCACCCGCAGCATCAGCTTTTGGCCGTCAGTCGGCGTCCCAGAAGGTGCGGCGATGGTCAGGGTTCCGGTGGCGATGACTTCGTATTGGTCGGAACTATCACCCGTGGGCGTGACTGTGCCGGTCGTGGTGACAGTGTTGACGCGCGGGGTGACGCGCTTATTGGTCAGCGTGTCGGTCGTCGCGCGCCCCACCAGCGTGTCGGTGCTAGTCGGCAGCGTCAGGGTGCCAGTGTTGACGATGGTGCTGAAGATCGGCGCGGACAGCGTTGGTCCGGTTCCAAGGACGTTAGCCCCAGACCCGGTGCTGGTCGTGACGCCCGTTCCGCCCGAGCCGACAGCCAGGGTGCCGGCGAAGGTGATCGTACCAGCGCCCGTCACTGGGCCGCCAGTAGTCGTCAGGCCGGTCGTGCCGCCACTGACAGCCACGCTGGTCACGGTCCCGGTCGCACCGTTCGCCACGTTGAGGGTGCCCGTGCTTATCGACAGGCCCGTTCCGAGGGCGATGGTTCCGGTCGTGCCGCCCAGCGATGCAACGGTGTTTGCGGTGGTCGTCAAGGTGCCGGCGGTTGGCAGCGTGAGGGTCGTAGCACCCGTTGCCGTGAACGTAGTGCTGAACGCGCCTGACGTCGCCAGGGTGCTGCCGCTTGCAAGCGTCAGAACGCCCGTCGTGCTGCTGATCGTCAGGCCATTGACGCTTGTTGCTGTGGCAGCTCCAAGCGTAGGAGTTACCAAAACCGGATTTGTTGCCAGGGCAATAGAGCCGGAGCCGGTCGTGGTGTTGCCCAGCGCCGTCACCGTGCCGCTCGTGGGTAGCGTGAGGCTAGTGGACGCCGACACAGTGAGTGTCATCGGATACGCGCCGCTAATCGTCAGAGTGCTGGCGCTATTGTTCGCCACGCCCGTGCCGCCGCGATTGGGGGCGATAACCGTTCCGTTCCACGTCGCGCTGGTGATCGAGCCGGCGTAATCCAGCGTGTTGGTGGTCCATGTGACGTTGGACGGAACAAAGAAGTGCGTGTCCCATGTTCCTGCCGCAACCGAATTGGTGAGCAAGATCGCAATGCCGTATCCGCCCGAACCGACCGTTAAGACCGTCGTGCCGGAGTTGTTCTTGACGACCACGGAGCCGCTAGATTGGTTGTTGTTAAACTCAAACTCAGCGCCGATAGGCAGTGTGGTGGCATCGGGCAACTGGTATGTTTGACCGCCCGATCCCGTCACCACGTATGACGGGGATGAACTGGCGGTCAGAACCGTTGTCGTTCCTGCGGCTGCGACGTTGGTATAATTCAGGAAAAAATTGTTGGCACTGATATTGGCGCTTGAATCCCGCAGCGCCACGCTGTTTGTGCCAGACGTAGCAATGCCCTGAATCGTCGTCGCCCCGGTCCATTGCGCAATTTGGCCGCTCGTCGGGGTGCCGACATTCGACACGTTGCCGCCGCTCGATGGCGTCGCCCAGGTGCCATCACCACGCAGGAATGTGCTGCCTGACGGGGTGCCTGTTACCGGATTAGCCGCCATGTTGGTGGCGGTGCTGATGACGGTGCCGCTCGTTGGCAGCGTCAGCGCGGTGGCGGACGCCAGTGTAAACGTCGTTGGGTATGAACCGCTAATAGTAATCGTGCTGGCGCTGTTGTTCGCAATGCCTGTGCCACCAAATCCAGGCAGCAACACGCCGGCCAAACTAATCGCCCCAGCCGTGGCGGTGGATGGCGTCAATCCAGTGCTGCCACCACTAAAAGACACCACGCCACCGGACGTAGAGCTAACGAAAGTGGCAATCTCCGTCATCGACGCGCTGTAATTGGTCGTGTCACCCGAGCGCACCAACGGCACAATATCGGACCCGTGAAGGGTCACGATATCAGGCATGGCAGAGATTTTCTCGTTGGCCATTGCTTATTACTCCGGCGCGCTGACTAAGCGACAAGTCCAGTTGCCATTCCCGTTTGCCGTCACAGCAAGCCCGCCAAACTCTATGTCGGCTTCAATGGTCGCGGCCACAACGCCTTCATGCCCAAGCACCGTCCACGTCGTTGATTCAGCACCAACGCTGCGTCGCAAAATGCCACGAATAAACGCGCCGTCTGTGCCATCGGTAATAAGCAGCAGCGCCATCCGGCAAAAGTTATCGGGAATGTTGAACGTGTTGTTCAGGCTGGGGTTGTTGCCGTCAGCCGTCAACCGGCCCGGACCTTTGCCGGAAAGAACGCGGCCCTTGATCGTAGGCGGCGTATAAACCGGGCCAGCCGGACCCATTGGCCCAACATCGCCCGTGTCGCCCTTCGCGCCCTGCGGCCCAACCTCACCCTGCGGACCCATTGGCCCCGGTTCACCCTGCGGCCCCGGATCGCCCTTGTCGCCCTTGATGGACTGGCCATCAACACCGTTCGTCCCGGCGGCACCCGTCGCGCCCGGCTGGCCAGGGTCGCCCTTGTCGCCTTTGAGACCGGGAATGCCCTGCGGTCCCTGTGGCCCCATTACGCCTGCCGGACCTGTCGCACCGACCGCGCCGGGGACGCCTTGTATGCCCTGCGGACCACAATCACCTTGCGGGCCGGCGGGACCACGGGCACCATCGACGCCATTGCGCCCTTCAAAGCCGACCGGGCCTTGCTCGCCTTGGTCGCCCTTTGGTCCCTGCGGCCCCGGAATACCCTGCGGCCCAACGTCGCCCTTTTCGCCTTGAATGCCTTGCGGCCCAATCGGACCCGGCTGCCCGTCTCCGCTGACCGGCGCAGAAGGACGCATAAAACCACTCATGGGCCGATCTCCAATTCGATTGAACCGCTTGCTGTTTCTAGTAGCACGGTGCCGCTGTTGTCTTCTAACTCAATCAAGAAAGTGGCGGTCCCGCCAGTGCCCGCAGGACGTGAGGCATTGACCTTCGCGCCGCTGTTACCCGGCGAAAGTCCAAGCCCTTCGTTTTGGGCAAAATCCAGCGTGAAGACCGAACCGCTCATTTGAGGTTATACATGGCCGATACGGTGCCGCTGTTGACGACAGCTTTAGACACGGCAAACGGATAAATGTTGTCGCCCACCACCGGATTAACGGCAATGGTGGAACTATCCTCCAATGTCAGCGTCACGTTGGCGGCAGCGGTCGCGGTAATCAAGATCGCGTATGCCGGCGGCACGACGGTGTTGTTTGCCACGGCGGCCGCGCTGATGATCGGCGTGGTGCGGCTGGCGGCGTAACCGAGTAAATTGGCGGTCATGGGCGTGTCCTTTCAGGGGTGGCCAAATGTAGCATAAGTTATGGGCTGGCAAGCAGACGCTTAATGGAATCCGGCACGGTGCCTTTGGCCTCTGCTTTACTTTTCATTTTTGCTTCACGATTTTTATAACGCGCCTCTCTTTCAGGGTCCGAAATGTAACCCGGCGCAGGCTGGATGCCCCAAAAGGATGCAACCTGTTCACCAGCGGACGCGCCTTTGGATGCCATTTTTTGCTGCCCACGGAACGAGAATGGGATGGCCTGTCCGAGCAAAAAATCAGCATAACTTACTACCGGGTTCTCTCCTCTTGCGGCAATCGGATGTCCATAATAATCCGTATTATTGAGCATCTGAAGACCGCCAGACAGCAAAGGATGAGTCTTGTTCTTCAAAGTCTGGAAGGGGTCATGCGCATACTCAAAAGCGTCCTTAATGTAGGACGGCAACGAGAAGCGACCACCCTTGCCATCGGGCGGGAAGAAGTAATCAAGCATGGATTGCGGACCTTGGCCTGTCATCAGATAGGTCAGCATCGCGCCGACCGGAGCGACAACCAACGGCAAGGCCATCGCATACGACATGCGCTGCGTTACCTCGGGACGTTGACCCTTCAAGGCGGCAGAGACGGCGCGGGCGGTGTCCAGTGGTGCGCCGCCAAGAATGCGCAGTGAACCAAGGTTCCAGCCGACAGACCGCGTTGACATGAACGCAAAGTCTTTTAGCGTCTTGTTCCAGAAAACGTTGTCGTAAACCATTTGGCCAAGACGATCATCGACCGCATCCCAAGCTTCGGTCAGGGCTTTTTGGCGTTGCTCAGCGGTCGCGTCAGGGTGCATGCGTTCAAAGTTTTCCGCCATGTTGCGGAAGGCACCCAGCTTGGCCAACGGCACCATTGTGCCCATTAACGGCTCGGTAACGTTTTGGATCAAGCGCCCGATCAAATGAAACACGCCCGTGTAAGGATGGTCTTGGAACATTTCCTTGATTTCGCGCCCAAAATCGCCGGGATTGGTCAACAAGCGGCCAAGGTCTTTCATGTTGTGGATGAAAGCGCCCTGCTGTTCGGCGTTATGGAAGCTTCCCATCTTCTCCCGCGATCCAGCGGTAAGAAATGCGTCAACGGCTTTCTTTCCCTTTGGCGGCAAGAGGTTGTAATCCATATGCAGCCATTCCCGAAGCTGTGCGCCTCGCCTCAAGGTGGGTATGACGGCGGTAAACACATTCAGCCCCGGCGTAGCGCCAAACGCGACGTTTTTGAGGCCGCGAGCCATTTGCACCGGGTTCATGCTGGTCAAACCCTCGGCCATTTGCTTGATACCAAGCGCCGTCATGGACGCCATTGTATCGCCCAACACAAACGTAAAGTGGAAACCGCTAAGCCCCAATTGAATAAGATTTAGCGCGTTGCCCGTAGCGCGCACGGCGTCAATCACAGGCATATCCGCGACAAGGCTTTTGGACATGTAATTGTTAAAAACCGTGGCAGCTTCTTCGGGGGCATACCACCCGCCGACATTGGTTACCCCGTAATTTCCTTCATGCACGATTTTTGGCTGGAAAACCTTATCGTCCAATTTGACCCAGCCATTGTTTTTGGCCTTTTGTTCCAAATGATATGGCACCCAACGCGCAAGGTGGGATTGCTTTAATTGCTCAGATATTTTGGTCCCATAGTAAAAACGCTGCATTTCCATCAGCTTCAACACCTGCATGCGCACAGGGTTGGTGGTCACGGGCACCAAACCGGCATCCATCGCTTCTTTTAAGGTATTAAAAGTCCGCTGCTTCAAGAAATTGGCGCTGCCGGTCAATGATTTGTTGGATTGCGCTTCAGCCCACGATTTCCGCAACTGCTCGCGCAATTCAGCCGGCGTTCCCGGCGCTTCGCCGCGCGTCCATTCGGCATGGTTGGCATAAATCCGGCCCATGTAAAATTCTTTGGCGTCCTTCAAAAGTTCTTTGCCGATGCCACGGCCAAGCGTTTGGATTTTGCCCGTCCATTCATCCAAGACTTTACGAATGCCCTGGGCTACTCCCTCCAATTCCGCCGTTGGTTGTTTTTGCCCGGTTTCGGCCCGATGCGTGAACTCAAGCTGCTCGTCAACCGGGAGCCGACCCATGATGTGGTCGGCGTCATCCAACACATGCAACCGCTCTCTGGCATTGCTTAACTCAGCACCATGCCGACGCAAGGCATATTGCATTTGCTCCGCAAGCGGCCCGCGCGATGTGGGCGAAAAAACTTTTTCAATGGAATCGGCAATTTTGCCAATTACACTGCGTTCTTTGACCGGAAATTGAAGCGCGGATTGACCGCCCGGCGTGGCGTAGCTGCGGTTGGCTTTTTGCGCCTCGGGACTCAGTTTGGCTGGTTCTTCTTTTTCGCGCCGTTGAAACTGCGCTTCTTCCCCGCCGGGCGCATTACGAACGCTGCGCTCAACGGTTGGCAAGACTCGCCCCAACGAACGTGCGCCGATTTCGCCGCTTTTTATGCCTCCAAAAACGTCGTCAGCAGTGCGAAACCCATTTCCAGTTAAGAGATTGCGAACGCGATCAAGAAAATTTTTAATCTTTGCGCCCATGCGATCAAGCAAAGCCGTTGGCTTTTTTTCTCCCGCTTGCCATTGGGCAAATTTTTCCGCGATGGCTTCTTCCGTCACGCCAGCTTCTGACATACCTGGGTAACGCTCGGATATTTTAAACTCATCTGCCCAGCCATTTTTTTTGGCTGCCGCTTCAAGTGTTTTCCATTCTCCGGGTTTGAGCACATTCATTTTGCGAATGGCGTGAAGCGTTTCATGATTAAAATTCCAAGCCGTTCGATCACCTTCTATAGCGGCGCGAATTAAAGAACCGAAAACATAACCGGACACTTGCTCTGTTTGCGGTCGTCCGTTTTCGTCTTTAAATTTGACGGTAAACACATCGCTGTTGGCATCATGCGCTTCAATTAAAAAATGCCCACCCGTCATGCGATTGACAGCATCAATCACGCTTTGCACCGCTTCAGGATGCGGGCGAACGTCGGCCTCTTGAACGCCACGCCGGCTAAACAAAGCCGCTTGTTCTTCGGGCTTTCCGATAAGATCGTTGATGATTTTTGTCGGGCGATCTTCAACCCCACCCTCCAACATGGATGGAATTTGCTTGCGGGCTTTTTCGGCGTAAGACTGCAAAAAGTCCGCAACTGGCTTCCGACCGGCCATTGTGGTCATATCATCATTGCGGAAAAACTGCCGCAAAATTGCTCGCGCCTCATCGGAAACGGGAGGCCGGTCAAAGGAAGTTTGGTCTATGAGCGATTTGACAGATACGTCTTGCTTTCGCGCTTCAGACAAAGTTTGGACGGCCTCCATCAGCGGGCCAGTTATGTCCAAGCTTGCCGGAATATGACCAGCTTCCGCATCAGCCCGCATTTTTGACCACAAGCCGGCTGCATCTTTAAGGGCGTTCGATACGCCTTTCATGCCTTCATTGTCGGAGTTTAAAAAGCGATTAAGCGTCACGCCGCCTTCATCGCCATAAGCATGAGCCATGACAGCCAAATTCAAACGATCAATGCCGTTTTGATTCAAGCCGCCGTGTTCGTTGCGCAGAGCGCCGGCTTCTGACTCTGGTAAATTGCCTAAAAACGCTCGCGCAAAATCCCTATTGGACGCAGCCCCAGCAGATTCGCCGTTCCACAAGTGCATAATTTGCGCCGCCCGCGTTGCGTCAGCCCGCGCTTTTTCGGCGTCGCTCATTTCCGCCGTGTCGCGGTCATTTGCTTCGATCAAAAACTTTTTATACGCATCGCCCTGCAATTCGGTGCCGCGCAATGAAACCAATACTGGATTTTTGATACCCTCAATGCCGTAACCTGCATCTTTAAGCGTTTGCAAATACGCCACCCGCTTGTCGGCGTAACGCGAATCAGTGAGAATTTGGGTCAACGCCATCATTCGGCCATTGCCGGACTCAACATGACCCGCAGCATTTATAATGGGGGAGCCAGCGGAAGCCATAGGCGATGGCAACAGCCAATCTGGACGGAATTTTGAAATAATGTCCTGAACCTGCGATTGCGATTTTTTGGTCGTCCGGTCGCGCGGCTGCAATTCCTGCGGATAATCCGGGTTGATGCGACCGTCTGGAAAATTGCTTGGAATTACCCGCGACAAGTCAGTGACCATTGGCAATGCGTCAATGGTCGTCCCCTTGGCCGTTGATGCTTGATACGGCAGGTATGGAGGCAAAGTTTTGAGCGGTGCAGTCGGTGTTGGCTCCGGCGCAGTCGCGGGCGCGGGCACATTTCCTGCCTCGCCGGGAGTGGTTACAGCCACCCCCGGCACAGTCGCGCCCTGTGCCTCACCCTCAGCTTCAGGCGCGGTCGGTTGCGTGGGCGGCGCAGTCGGTTGCTCCCCCTCGCCTTCCATGGGCAAAGGATTGCCCTCAATATCCAAGGCGGGCGTCGGACGCCGTGTGCCGGCTTCTAATTCGCGGCCAATACCTTCCCAATCGGTCGCTTGCTTTCCGCCAACGTCACCCGCCACTTCGGCCTGCGCATCCACGACCTTCGCTTCGTCGCCTGCGCCGCCTGTTTTGTTTAAATTTTCTCCAACGGCAGTGTTTGCTTTCGCTGCATTTCGACGGCTTAAAGCGGCATGAGCCACGCCAGGAATGGCAGTCATTAACACAGAACCGGGCAAACCTTCGGCAATACCCTCAGTTACAGGCTTCCCGGCAACCACATTTTCCGTGGCTTGCTGTGCCGCAGCAATTCCAGGCTGCACTCCAAACGCCTGGAACATCAAGTTCTTCAGCGTAGATTGAAATGGCGCGGCACCGAATGCGGCAAACGACGCGCCGGTAAACATTGCGCCAATGCCGGTTTTGCTCATCGCGCGGTTGAATGCGCCATGAGGATCGTCCGGTGTGACTTTCAATTCATTGGCAAAATCAGGACCAAGAGAAGTGGCCGCAGACGCTAAAGTTGCACCAATTGCCGAACCAATAGCTGCGCCGCCCAACGCGCCGGGGCCTGTTTCAGCCGTTGCGCCACCACCCAAAACGCCACCAGCAATGCCGCCGGCCATCACGGGTGCATTGGCTGCAAATTGATACAGAAATTTTTTCCCAAGCGTGAGTGGGCTTGTTAGGTCACCCCAAGAAATCGGTTCCGCAGCAACGATATCCGGCGCTTCGCCGGTCGGCTTGCCCGTTGTCAAAGCTTGAGCCGTCTGCATTGGACCGCGAATGGCCGTCCCAAGGCCAGAAACCAAAGCGCCAGTCCAGCCAGTGTCGCGCTCATTAGTTGGCGTTTCGCTTTGAGCAACGCGAGGTTGCCCGTTAGCCTTCAGACCCCAATGCCCAAAAATATCAGATTCAGAATATCCAGCTTTTGTCGCGGCAGAAATTTTTGGCCCCCAAGTCGGGGATTGTTTTAGATAATTAGCAATATCTGCATCCGCATAACCAGCATTGCGGGCAGCCGCAATTTTGTCGGTAATCGCGCCAGATGGAGCATTACCAGACGGCGCAGGTTGTGGTGCTTGCGCTGCGGTTGCAGGCGCAGTCGCGGGCGCAGGCGCGGGTGCAACAATAGGCGACGGCGCAAGAGCAACCGAACTTTCGTCACTCATCCAATCCTGATCGGCTGCGTTGGCCATAAGTTATTCCTTAGTCCAAAATTGCGCCAAGACCAGAAAGGGGAGGACCACCTTGGGCTGGGGCTGCTGGCGCAGAGAGCGTAGCTTGTCCCTGCATAACCTGTTCCAGCGTTTTGCCCCAATCAGGAGTTTTGCCGGCAGATATTTGAGTGTCGTAAATCGACTTGGCCGCGTTAAGCTGATCGGCGGTGGCCCGAGACGTTAGCGCGGCCGCTCTGTCGGTATGCGACATTATTATCCCAAATCGGCGTGTTTCATCAGCCCTGCTTTGCGCGTCAGCGCGCAAAGCACCATTTTGACCTGCCGTTGTTGCCGCTTGCACCGCTGTATAAGCTTCCAAGCTTGTATAAGGTTTCTCAGTGGCCGGGTTAATTGTCTTTAGAAGGTCGTTGTAAGCGTCTCCTTGTGGGTTATGACTGCCGCGCACAGCCGCCGCCGCCATCACATTTGCGGCTCGCGCCATGCCAAGCGATGCCTGATCTTGCACACGCTGCGCATAAATATCAGTGCGATTGGCCGAATTTTCCAACCTGCCGCGCTGGTATTCCTCGGTCGCAGCTTCCTTGGCCATGGCCAGCCGGGCTTGGGCCTGCCGCATTGCTTGCGCCTCAACTTGCTGTTGGGTGCCAGCCATAGCCGTGCCAAGGTTGGTCAATGGATTGCGCGATTGACCGGCCATTAAGTGCATGCCCAGCATCGTCAACGGATCATTCATGGCCGTTCGGAAGCGATCACTGAAGCTTGGCGCTTGGGTGGTGCCAGCATTTTGCGTTCCCGGCCCTGCACGAAGACCAGCATTGCCGACAACAGGAGCAGCTTGACCAGCCTGCGGACCAACGCCCAAGCCAGCGCCTTGCCCGATGTTTGCGGTTCCTACGCCCGCCCGTAATCCTGCGTTGCCGCCACCACCGCCGGCATTCGGTCCCGCGCCAGTCGGCAAACGACTTCCTGCCGGCAGTTTGGCCGGATCAATCATTTCTCCGGTTCGCAGCATTTGCTGAATTTGATCGTCCGTGAACGGGCTGCCACCTGCAAATTGAGATAATTTGTAAGGCGTTTCGTGAATGCCACGATGTTCTTGCGGCGGACCTTGATCTTGCAGCGCCCCCATAGCCAAGCTTGATGCTTCAGGCCCAGGATTTAAAGCAGGCAATCCGGGCGCGGTTAATCCGCCAATGGTGCCGGGGGCAAATGGTTTGTCTTCAGGCTGATCGGTTTGATCGGACATCGGCGTGGTTTCTAAAGTAGGCTGACGGCCAAGTTCCCGATCTATTGTCGCTTGACCAATGGTGCCAGGATTAGGCAAAAAATCATACAATTGGTTGATATCTGTTTCTTTATAGCCGCCTTCTGGAATATCGCGCGTTGTCATTCCACCCAAGCCTGTAGAGTTTAGCATTTGTGGAATGTAATCAGCGTCTTGCTCTCCTGTAATGGTAGCGCCGCTTGCTGCATGAATAACCCCGCCATGCGCCATTGCGGGCGCAACACCGCCGGGCAAGCCACCGAGTCCACCAGTGCCACCGAGTCTACCTAATCCACCGTTCATGGGGTCGGTTTGAGGATTCATTTGCCGCTGACGCAACGCCTGCATCAGCGCCGGATTGTTGGGCGACCGCACGGCCATTTCATGCAATTGCTCGGTCGGCATTTTCTGAAGCTGCTGCAACTGCCCAGCGACCATGGGGTTGCCAGCGCCCAAACCGGCCTGCATCAACGGCGACAGCGAACCGGAAGCCAGCGTTTGCAAACCCAGCGTCAACGGCGCATTCGCGGACAAGCTGGCATCAGTGCCGCTCGGGTCAACGGTCGCACCACCTGCATCACGGTGCTGAACGGCACCGCCATGTGCGTATGTGGTGCCCGTGTTCGCTACGCCCAACCCATAATTCGGAATTAAGTTATTGATCGTCGCAGCCGTGTCGTTGATAGACGGCGCGCCCCCGCCATCGCTGGCCGCACTGCTGCCACCGCCATACAAATTATTGTAAAGGTTGTAACCCGTAAGTCCCAAGCCGGCGATTTGGCTCAACGGACTTGCGGACGGGATCGACGTGGATGCTTGTCCACCCATACCAGTCGCCAACGAACCAAGGTTGCCCATGTAATTCGCAATTTGGAACGGATACTGTTGGGCCGCGCTATATTGAGCCAGCGGCGCATTGATCTGGTTTTGCGCCTGCTGCTGGATTTGGTTGCCGGCTGCCAACTGAGCATTTGCGCCGGCAAGGCCCTGACCCTGGGCTTGCGCGCCGAGGTTGGCCATTGTGTTCGCGCCCTGCGACTCAAGCCACGCATTAGCTTGCTGCGCCGACAAACCTGTTTGCAACGCCTGATTGTAGCCCTGCTGAAGCGTGTTCGTGTTGGCGGCGTTGTTAGCCATCTGAAGCTGCTGGCCGACAAGCCCTTGGGCAATGGCCGCTCGGTCACTGTTTTGGTTGTTCGCACCCGCAGCACCGGACGAGCCGGCAGATTGAGTCATGGCCTGACCCATCTGCTGATTTTGAATGGCTTGCTGTGCCTGCAACACGTTTTGCGTGTAGGGCGACATATATTGATTAAGCGTCTGCGTCGGATCAATGCCGGACGTTGATGCTTGAAGCAGATTTGCCGCCTGCCCAATGTAAGGCTGAGCCAAACCGGCGGCGCTGTTCACGTTGTTGAACGCGGCCTGTTGCTCGCTGTTCATGCCGGCGACCAGCGGCGAATTGTAGGTCTGATATGGCTGTGCAGCCACAGAATTGCCGGTATTTACGGCGGTCTGAAGCTGCGCCATCGCCACCGGGTTAGGGGTGTTGCTGGTGGTTTGCTGAACGTTGGACGGACCTTTAGGCATTACGCAAAATCCTTCATCATTGAGGTTCCGCCCCTTTTCCACCCATGCAGGGGTAAAACGCGGTCCCAGCCCGCTCGGCCACCCATTATCGCGCCATCACACCCGTGCTGTTTGGCAAAGGCGTCAACTTGCGTCTGCAAACTCAATACGTCGTCCAAATCGCCAAACGCCATAAAGTAATTGATAACTTTCCGGCGCGGGCCAACTAGGATTTCGGTCACTATAGCCGAATCATTGACGTTCCAGTATTGAAAATCTCCCTTGATGATGCCTTCAGCCACATCACCAATGGTATAAAAACGCCCGCCCACCCGCAGCGCGCGGTTGACCTTTGATCGTTGGCTAAACAAATGCTCCAATCGCGGGTCAAGAAGCGGGCGTTCCTCGTTCATGCCGTCATCAACCCACGGGCAAACATGCCGCCAATCTGGCTGGTGTCTTTTTGAAACAGGCGCGCTTTTCGGCTATTCTGGTCGCCCCAATGCACCAAAACCAACGGCATTTCGATCTGCTCGGCAAACCAGCCGGCAAACTCCCGCAAATCCGCAGCATGGGTTGTTTTGCGGTGGTCGGGATGCACGTAAAACGTGAACGACATTAAGATCGGTTGGTTGGAAAACCACCATGACGAAAAATACAGACCGATTGCCGCTTCAATTCCAGCCGGTCCACGCACAATTCCAAAAACTGGGTTTTTGCGAATCGTGGTTGCAGTCCAAATTGTCGCTTTAATTTTGTCCTCATTTTTAGAGGCGTAACTCATTTCTTCGTGCGCCTCCCAAAAAAATGAAAACAATTCATCCCGGTCGGATGGCACGGCAATACGGACGGACGGCGGGCAAACTGCGGTCATTTTTTCGCTCCAACTGGGCCGGGTAATTTCTTGGTGCGGTCGATGATGTGCTTGCGCGCTTCGACCACCCAGCGGTCTAGCATTTCGTGACCTTTTTTGTAATCACCCCCGGACAGCCGCGCCACTTCTTCAGGGCTAACAATTCGCTCGCCGCCGGCAACAATGGTCGGAACGGAACCGTTTGTTCGTCCACCGCGCGTAAAATGATGCGGTGCAACAACACGCGGCATGGCGTT
>Ga0316227_1002670_pt1 | contig 15508 bp, 14 predicted proteins | sample TBH18019metaG_FD_206012 | JGI IMG/M metagenome (GOLD analysis project Ga0316227, IMG submission 206012) | Freshwater microbial communities from Trout Bog Lake, Wisconsin, USA - TBH18019 | ecosystem: Environmental > Aquatic > Freshwater > Lake > Hypolimnion/Profundal zone | place: USA: Wisconsin... | reverse complement strand
AACGACTACGGCGCCTGGCGGCGTTGATCGCGACGCTGCCAGAGTTCAACCTCGCCTGAGTGAAAGGAAGACGATACCCATGACCCGACCTTCGAGGCGCGATTTCCTGAGAGGGACGCTCTGCACGTCAGCCTTTCTGGGCTGCGGCGGGGCTTCGGGCCTCTTTGAGCGCACCGCCCGAGCCGCGAGTGCCCAAGCGGACGGGCGCGGGACCGCGCTGGTGGTGATTCAGCTTTCGGGCGGCAACGACGGCCTCAACACCGTGGTACCGTACGAGGATGATGCTTACCATCGCAGTCGACCGACCCTGCACCTGGCCGCGGATCACGTCCACAAGCTGGAGGCTGGCCTCGGCCTGCATCCGGACATGCCGGCCTTCGCGGGCCTCTACCACGAGGGTCGTCTCAGCATCGTCCAAGGCGTGGGCTACCCCAACTCCAAGCGCGACCACCCCGTGGCGATGCGGGACTGGCAAACCGCACTGCCGCTGGAGGCCATGACACAAACCGGCTGGGGAGGGCGCGTTGCGGACTTCGCCCACACCGGCGTGACGACCGATGTTCCCAGCGTCTTCGTGGGCCCCATCCCGCCGCCGTTCGGGGTCCGGGCGGAGCAGACGGTGGTGCCGGCGATCCGCTCGATCGACCAATGGCTGCCCTTGCCGGGTTGGCCCGTGGCCGGAGAGTCGGCCCCATTCCCGCGCGCCGCGCTCGCTGTCCCGGCGTCCAACCCACTGCTGGAGTTCTTGCGCGAATCCACCCACCGGGCGTGTGCCGCGCGTGACCGGATCCAGGAGAGCCGGCTCGCCCGATCCGCGGACTATCCACCCTACCCGCTCGCACAGTCCCTGAAATCTGCGGCGCAACTGATCCGGGCCGATTTGGGGATTCGGTTCTACCTGACGGAACTGGGGGGCGGCGAAATCGGGGGGTTTGATTCCCACGCCGGCCAGGCGCTAAACCACGGTTCTTTGCTTAGAGAATTGTCGGAATCAGTAGCCGCCTTTGCCGCCGACCTCCAGCACGACCGACTCTTCGGTTCCGTGCTGGTGATGACCTTCTCGGAGTTCGGCCGGAGCCTGTCGGAAAACGGACGGCGTGGTACCGACCACGGCGCCGCCGCGCCAGTGTTCCTGGCCGGCGGAGGAATCAAAGGCGGGTTGGTAGGAAAGCACCCGAGCCTCATAGATCTCGACCAGGACGCCCCGAGATTCCACACGGATTTCCGCCGACTCTATGCCACGGTACTCGACCGCTGGCTGGGGATCGATAGTCGGCGGATATTGGGGGAGTCCTTTGCGCCGTTGGAAGGGGTCATCGGCTGAATTCATCACTGAAGCCTGGTGGTGATAAAATCAACCACGGGTTTCAGATCCTTGGGTGCCGTCAGAAAATGGCCTTCACCTTCCTTGACGATAACGGTGATTTGGCCGCCGAGTTCCTGGTATTTCTTCTCGAGTACCCGAGTCTGGTCATTGAGCCCCGGATCGAGGCTCCCGCAGAGATGCAGTAGCGGGACCCCCGCCTTGGCCAAAGGAGCCAGGCCGTTCAGGAGTGGCTGGTTCGATCTATGGCTGCGCAAGATGGGATTCTCGGCATAGATGCAGCCGACTTGGTCGGGATTCTCCATGGCCCAGGCGTAAGCCTCTCCGGCGGCTCCCCCCGCTCCTTCCATCACCGGCTTCCGGGAAAAGCCGTGCTCGGTCAGATACCGATAAACCGCGTCCCAATGAGCGAACGCATCTTTCATCGTGGCGGCATGTTACCAGGTTTGGCGGTCGATGACACGCCCGAAAGGGGGGCGGCTCCCCTTTCGGGGGCGACTGATTTCCTCGGCCGGCGCTCTTTCGCCGGATTCGGGCGGTTCGTGTCGCTGGTGTCGATACCGACACCGTGCAGATCCCCTGCCCTTCACCTCCGCCCGAGGGAGAGGGCGAGCCGTCCGGAGTCGGTTGACGAATCCTACGTGCGTGGGAACGTAGCTTCGGCCATCAACCTTGAGACCACGGCTCTTTCATCGACCGGGCGGAGGTCTTCTTGGGTTCAGGCGCTTCCGGAGCGGGCGGGGGCTCGGGGGCTTGGTTCAACTGCTCGATCATCGGTTGGACTTTCTTCCAGACCTCCCGGGGCACCTTATCCTGCTGCTCGCCGGTCTCGATCTCGCCGTCGAATACCAACTTGCCGTCTTTATCGTGCGCCGTCAGATGCTTCTTGGGGTTGGCGACAATCACGCAAGTGCCGCTGTCATCAGTCTTGACGATGGTGCGGACCGAGTGGTCTCGGCTTTTGATGGTTACGGTGGCGTCCTTGTCCACCTCGACCCCCCCGCGGGACAGGCCTTCCAGGGCCGGCGGGGCGGGGGGCGCGCCTCGTTTGGCCTCGCGAACCTGGGCCATCGCTTCGGCGATGGCCTTGCGCGCTTGGTCCACGCCTCGGCGCACCTCGACTTGGATGTTCTCCTGGTTCACCCCAGCGCGCGCCAGGGATTCACGCAACTCCTTCAGGTGGCCATCCAAACCGTCTTTGATTTGAGACTGGAGTTGCTTGAGGCCATCCAGGCCGCCCCCCTCGCCAAACAGCCCAAAGCCAGCCTTGGCCTTGGCCAGGGTCGCAGAGGCGGTTTGCTTTTTACCGCCGCGATAGTAGGTCAGGTCCACCTTATCCCCCTCCTTGCGCATCTGGACCAGCTTGCGCAATTGGCCGGGCAGTACGAGCTTCTGGCCGTCCATCTCCACCATGACATCGTTTTTTTGCAACCCTGCCTTGGCGGCCGGGCTGTTGGTGGCGACGTAAGTAACGAGCAAGCCCTCGCCTGGCTGTAAGGCCAGTTGCGATGTCAGCGCGTCCGACGGCTCTTCCGTGGAAAGGCCGAGCCATGCACCCTCCTTGCCGACGGCGGGCTCGCTGTTGCCGTCGTCCTCAACGGTCCGGACGATAATTCGCGTTGGGTTGGCGCCGGATTCACTCACGCTGAACGACCCCGCGCCACCGCCGCCGCTACTGCCACCGCCGCCGCCCTGGGTGCGCACGATCACATGCCGTTCCTGTTTGGCCCCCGGCGCCTGGTCGTCGGCGTCGACGGTGGTGACAATGACCCGCTGCTCGACCTTTGGGCTGGCGTCGTCCCCGCTTCCGCTCGTCGTGGGAGGATCTGCTTCGATCAGGCTGGTTCGCGGGATGATGGCGTGAGCGGTGGTCACGAGCCCGATAGCCAAGGCACCGGTCGCCAGCAGCAATTCCCAACTTTGGTTGGTTCTAATCGTCTTCATAGATGTCGTCGTTATGGGTTAATAAGTTTCAAATCGCACGGGGACTACTTCGACGCGCGGCACACGCCGCGCCACTTCAAGGCCGCGCCTGGAATCCTGCAACACCACCTCATCCATCCACTGTCGGCAGCGAAACCGCACCGGTTCGCCGCTGGGGAGCGCGGCGACCGTGTCGAAGGTCGAAACGAGTTGCTGATCGATCTGGACGTGGTCGGCTTTCATCGGCGCGGCCGAAATCAGCGATCCACGCCCCACCGGCGTGTGAGCCCGCCAGACAAACACGCCAAGGACGACCCCCACCGCCAGGGCGGGAGCCAGCCACCGACAGACCGTGGCTAGCCAGGGAGATCCGACGGCGGGCGCGGACGCGCGGCCCGGTTCAGACGTCACGGTTCGTCCCGGTCGGGCCGATTGGGCGGCAAGCACGGTCTGCGCCCGAGAGTCTACCACGCGGGACGGCGCCATGGATTTGAGCCGCTGCGCGAAACCTCCCGGCAGCGGCGCGGGTCGGACCCTACGCAATTCGGCTTCCAAGCGCTCCAGTTCGTTCTCGTTCAGGCTCATGGCATCAACTTCTCAAGGACTCGATCAAGAATCCCTGGCCCAGGGTTTTTCGCAACGCTTCGAGGCCGTAGCGGTAGCGGGACGCCGCCGTGTTGGTGGGAATGGCCAACGCCTCCGCAATCTCGGCAAAGGTCAAGCCGCCCCAGGTCTTGAGTGTGATCACCTCGCGATAGATTTCCGGCAAGTGACGCATGGATTCCTGGATCAAGCGGTTTCGTTCACGGTCTTCGAGGGTGGAGTCGAACCAACATTCGGGAATCTCCGAACAAGCGACTGCCTCGCGCGTCGTACGACGGTCCGCGCTGCGGCCCCAGTCCGCCGCCCGGCGGCGGATGGTGGCAAAGACGAGGGCGAGCGGAGGTGGGGCACCATCGGCTTGTCGTTGCCAGGATTCAACGACCGCCTCCTGCACCAGGTCCTGCGCATCGGCCTCACAACGGCTTTGCTGACGGGCAAAGAGCAGCAATCCGGGAGCGTGGCTAAGGATCCACTGTTCCCATTCGCTTCGTTTCGCCATTTCATTTCTAGAACCGCTATTCACGCGATTTCAACCGGTAAAGCGCCGCCCGTCCGATTTTTTGTCTAAGCTTCTCGGATTTCTGACCCTCCCAGTGAAGATAAGCCGTGTCAACCCCTGTTTGATGGGTCCCGCCCGGGGGCCACTTCACGGCTGCAGATCAACCGCCACCGCCGCTTGCGGAGGGAGCGGGGTGCCGGCTTGGCCAGTGCAACTGCCGAGGCGAAATCGGGGAGGAACGGTTCGCCCACCGGGGGCCAAGCCAGGGCTGGCGAAGTGGAAACCGAAGGCCCGAACGTGTTGATCCCGACCAGAGAAGACTCGGCCACGGACCCACTGCCGAGCGCGTTAAACCGTTCCCGCGGCCGTTTCCCAGGCGGCCGCGGGGCCGGGCTGGAAGGTCTTCACCTCGCTGGATTTGCGGATGACTTCGCGCATCTCCGTGAGGGAGGAAAGTTCGCCGCTGGCGCGAACCTGGACCAGGAGGTTACCGAGGGCGGTCGCTTCGACGGGACCAGCTACCACGGGACGCTGGCAGGCGTCGGCCGTGAATTGGTTGAGGATTTCGCTCTGGCTGCCCCCACCCACGATATGGATGACCTCGATCGGCGTGCCGGTCAACTCCTCGATCCAGCCGATCACCTTGCGGTATTTCAAGGCCAGACTCTCGTAGGCACAGCGGACCAACTGGCCTTCGGTCTTGGGAATCGGCTGTTTGGTCTCACGGCAGAACTCCTGGATCGCCTTGGGCATGTCCGGGGTGTTGAAAAAGCGGGAATCGTCCGGATCGACCAACGATCGGAGTGGGGGGGCCTCGCTGGCCAGCTTGGCCAATTCCGCATACTCGAACTTACGGCCGCGCGCGTCAAAGGCGCGTTTGCACTGCTGGACCAGCCAAAGGCCCATGATGTTCTTCAGCAACCGGTAAGTGCCATCCAACCCGCCCTCGTTGGTCATATTGATCTCCAACGCACGGGCGGAAAGCGCCGCCTCGCGCACTTCGACGCCCAGCAGCGACCAGGTGCCGGAGCTGAGATAAGCCCAGTTGGCCTTGCCTGTGTTGGCGGTAGGCACGCCGGCGACCGCCGACGCGGTATCGTGCGAAGGCGGAGCGATGACCTTCGCCTTGGCCAAGCCGATTCGCTCGGCCAACTCAGACCGAAGTCCGCCCAAGTCCGTGCCCGGCGGGACGATCTGAGGGAAGATGCGGGTTGGCAGGCCGAATTTCTTGAGCAAGCCCGTTGCCCAATCCCGCGTCAGCGGGTTCAGGCATTGAGAAGTCGAGGCAATAGTAAACTCGGCCACGCGAGAACCACAAAGCGCCCAGTGGATAAAATCGGGCATGAACAGGAGACAGTCCGCCCGATCAAACAGCTCCGGGGTGTTCTGCTTGACCGCCAGCAACTGGAACAGGGTGTTGAGTTGCATGAACTGCAAGCCGGTCTGGGCGAAAATCTTCTCGCGCGAGACGGTAGCGAACGACTTTTCGACCAGCCCGTTGGTCCGGGCGTCACGATAGTGATAGGGCTGGCCGAGCATCTCGTCGTGCCGGCTGAGCAGGACGAAGTCGACGCCCCAGGTGTCCGCGCCGACCGAGACGATCGCCTTGCCAAACCTCTTGGCGGCCAGGGTCAGGCCGCTCTGGATCTCGGCCCAAAGGCGGATGGTGTCCCAACGCATGGTTCCTGCCAGATGAACCGGTCCGTTGGGAAACCGGTGGACTTCTTCGAGGCGGATGGTTTTACCGTTCCAGATTCCGGCCATGACCCGGCCGCTCTCCGCGCCCAGATCGATGGCGAGATAAACCTTCGGTTGCATAGAGATACGACTTAGCCGAACACCATTTTGATAACGTCGTGTAAGGTCTGTCCGCCGTTGCGGAGGGTTCCATAGCCGATCACCACGGTCGAGAGAATGAGTGTGGCTATCCCCACCGCGATAAGCCCGTGGGCCTTTCGGCTGGCCCCTTTCCATTCATGGAAGATCCAGCCCCAGATGGTGCTGAAAATGATGATGCTCGCCATGTGCAAAGTCCAACTGGCGAAATCGAACTTGCCCATCTGGGTCGTGCCCATCTGGTAGAAAAAGAACTGGAAATACCAGGTCGTGCCGGCGAGCGCGGAAAAGAGGTAGTTGGCTAACACGGGAATTTTCAGGTGCGCCTGGACGAACGCGAAGGCACCCGCGTTGGCGGCCACAGAACCCGGGGCTTCGGCCCCGGTTACCAAGGACGCGTGTTCGGGGCGCAGGTGCGAAGAAAAATACTGGTATCCGCTGCGATTCTTGAGGTTCAAGAGGACGCACCAGATGAAGTTGGTGGTAAATCCGCCGAGCAGCACCACCACCAAAACGGGCAATCCTTGCCAGAGGTCGTATTTCTTGTGCAGAGCGATCACGTCACCACCAGCCAGCGCGATCCCCACTGCCACCTCCTTGAGCGAGAAATCCTTGAGGTCCTTGACAATGACGGCGAGATCGGGGCTGCCCCTTACCTTGTCGAACCCGGTGGCGTAGGCGATTAAGCGCCCAGCCGTGGCGTCCTTGGCCAAGGAGGTTTGGGAGGCGAGTTCGGCCGAGGTTACCGCGCCACTTTCAATCCCCTCGACGATTTTGCCGAAGGTCGGTTTGTCACCCAGTTTGGGCGACAGGCTCGATGCCGCCAGTTCGGCGGCGAGTTTTTCAGCGGCAACCGGATCGAGCCGTCCCTTATCCTGGGCGACGATTCCCCGCTCCGCGGCCCCATGCAGGAAACAGGCTTTCAGCGCGTCCGCTTTGATCGGACCACCAGCGGTGAGGGCGAAGGAAAAACCGGCGCTCATGATCCCCGAGAAGGTGGCCACCAGGATGCCTTTGGCGAAACTGAATTCAGCGATAGCCTTCTTTTTCTGTTCCTCGGGCATTTCGCGTTCCTTGGTCAGGCCCGCCAAGGCCGCGATGGCGATGCCCAAGAGGCAGACGGCGACGCCGCCCAGCGTAATCTGGCCCGGACGGGTGGAGGCAATCTGAACGATCGTCTCTTGCACCGGCACCGAGGGGATAAACACCTTGAATATCGGAGGCATCAGGGTGCCAAACGCGGCACAATAACCGAGGGCAACGCCCATCCCCAAGGACATCCCGAGGTAGCGCATAGTCAGACCGAAGGTCAGGCCCCCGAATCCCCACATAGCGCCGAAGAAATAGGTCCAGAACAGGGTGCTGCCGGACTGCTGTGCCAGGACCCCGACCACGTTGTGCGTGAGCAGCGAGGAAAGGAGCCAAGGGCAGATGATCCACGAGAAGAAACCGCCCACGAGCCAGTAGGTTTCCCAGGACCATTTCTTCACCCCTTTGTACGGCACGTAAAAGCTGCCGGAGGCGAGGCCGCCAAGCCAGTGGAAAAACACGCCAAGGAACGGATTTGCGCCCATAATATCAGTCAGCTTGCGAACAGGTTAGGGATGTTCTAACGGTGCGACAGCACCTGCTTCTCGTAGTTCTTTACCTCCGCCAGCCAGGCTTCGCCGACCGGCGTGTCCATCTGGGAACAATAATAATCCCAGACCGCACCGAAGGGCAGCATTTTGGCCTCTTCCATCAGCGCCAGGCGGGAGGTGTAGTCGCCGCCGGCTTCGGCCTGCTTCAGTTGGCCGATGGGGGCCACCAGGGCCAGCAGGAGCGCCTTGGCCATGTTACGCGCGCCAATCACCCACGCCGCCACCCGGTTGATGCTCGCATCAAAATAGTCAAGGCCGATGTGGACACGGTCGGCGTAACCACCCCAGACGATCTCCTGGGCAATGGCCTGGAGGTCATCGGTCAAGGTGACCACATGGTCGCTGTCCCAACGAACCCCGCGGCTGACGTGCAAGCCAATCTCCGGGAGAAAACAAAGCGCGGAAGAGATCTTGTCGGCGATCCCCTCGGTGGGGTGGTAGTGCCCCGCGTCCAGGGTGATCAGGGTTTGGCGGCTGACGGCGTAACCCAGGTAAAAGTCGTGGGAACCAGGCGTGTAGCTCTCGGCCCCGATGCCGAACAACTTAGGCTCGACCGAGTCCACGTTGTATTTTTTGTCGATCTTCTTCTTGAAGATGGCGTCCAGTGACTCGACCAACCGCTCGCGCGGCCCCTTGCGATCGGCCGGGGTGTCTTTCATGCCGTCCGGGATCCAGAGATTCGTCATGCATGTCTTACCCAGAGCCTTGCCAATTCCGGCACCGATCTCGCGACAGCGAATACCGTGCTCGATCCAAAACCTCCGAATCGCCGAATCGGGGCTGGTCAAAGTAAACCCGCCCGTCACTTTTGGATGGGCAAAATAGGTTTGGTTGAAGTCCAGGCCGATCTTGAGTTGTTTGGCCCAGGCGATCCAGTTCTTGAACTGGGCCAGGCTCAGAGCATCGCGGTCGACTTTCGCGCCCTCCATCTCGGCATAGCAGGCATGGAGGTTGAGACGGTGGTTACCAGGCACCAGGGCAAGCACCTTTTCGAAATCCGCACGCAACTCGCGGGAGGTGCGAGCTTTGCCGGGATAATTGCCGGTGACGGCCAACCCCCCGCCCAGATCCTGTCCAGCGCTTTCGAAGCCGCCGACGTCATCGCCCTGCCAGCAATGGATCGAGATGGGAATGCGCGCCAAGGCACGGAGCGCGGTTTCGGTGTTCACCTCAAGTTCGGCATAGCGAGCCTGGGCGAGTTGGTATGCTCGTTCGATATTCTTGGTCGTACTCAAAATGATTTTTGGAGTCTAGGCGCGTGCCCGCCAAGGTCAACACTGTTTTTCGCCCGTCTCAATCCCCTTGCCGGAGGCTCAGGATTAGGCTACCTTGCGCGTGCTATGGAAGAAGACGCAGGATTGCCGCCCTTGACACCACCACCGGTTACGCCGGCCGCGCCACCACCGGTTATTTTCCCGCCGCCGCCCCTGCCGCCCCGGCCTACACTTTCCCCGCCCCCTCCACGGCGCACGGGACGAGGCTGGATGGTCTTCTCGATCGTATTGTTGATGTTGCTGGCGGTGATCCTGCTCTACCAGATGGCTGGCTGGGTCGGTGGCCTAGCGCATGCCGGAATGGGGTCCCGTTACTCGCGAACCGTCGGTCCCAAGATCGATGAAGTGGTCCTCGAAGAGAGTTCCGCGAGCGACAAGATTGCCGTCCTGCCCGTCAATGGGATTATCAGTGGGCAGGGGCTCGACCAGGGCGGCGCCTCGGTCGTCGAGGTGCTAAAAGCGGGACTGCGGCGAGCCGCGGAGGACGATGAGGTCAAGGCCGTCATTCTTAAAGTGGATTCTCCCGGCGGCGAGGTGCTCGCCTCGGACGAGATGTATCGAGCCATCGTGGACTTCCAAAAGAAGCACGGCGGCAAGCCGGTGATTGCCTCGATGGGGAACCTGGCCGCCTCGGGCGGCTACTACATTTCCTCTCCGTGCCGATGGATTGTTGCCAATGAAATGACCATTACCGGCAGCATTGGGGTGATCATGCACGGGTATAATTACCGCGGCTTGATGGACAAGGTGGGGCTGCGCCAGGAAGTGTACAAGAGCGGGAAGTTCAAGGACATGCTCAGCCCGGATCGAGCGCCGGACCAGATCCCCGCCGAGGAGCGTGAGATGGTCCAAAAGCTCGTGGATGAGACCTATTCCCGGTTTCGGAACGTCGTGGCCGAAGGCCGCGGGTGGTCTCGCCAAGCCAATAAAGGGGGCGGTCACGCTCTGAGCGAGGATTGGGTGGAGTATGCCGACGGGCGGGTGCTCTCCGGCCGGGAGGCGCTCGAACACGGGTTCGTCGATCAGTTGGGGAACTTCGACGACAGCGTGGCCCGCGCCCGGACGATCGCGGGCCTTTCCAAGGCAACAGTGGTTCAGTACCAACAGCGCTATGACCTGTCGGACCTGCTCCGCCTGTTCGGCAAGTCCGAAGCGCGTGCCATCAAGGTCGATTTGGGGGTGGATTTTCCGAAACTGCAAGCGGGGCAACTGTATTTTCTCTCGCCGGTTTTCGTTCATTAGCCATGAAGGGGGTCACCATCATCGATCATCCGCTGGTGCAGCACCATCTCACCCGGTTGCGCGACCAGCGCACCGGCCCCGAGGAGTTTCGCCGCGCCCTGGGCGAGGTCGCGGCGCTGATGCTCTATGAGGCCACGCGCTCCTTCGCGGTCCGGCCCCTGGCCGTCACTACCCCCCTCGAACCGGTCCTGGGGTGTCGCTTGGAGCGGGAAGTGGTGCTGGTGCCGGTCCTGCGCGCCGGCTTGGGGATGCTCGACACCATCCTGCCTCTGGTGCCTCACGCCCGCGTCGGCTTCATCGGTCTTAAACGCGAGGAGTCCACGCTCCGCGCAGCCTTTTATCACAAGAGCCTCCCGGCAGACCTGAGACAGTTCGAGGTCATTCTCATCGACCCGATGCTCGCCACCGGCGGGAGCGCGGTCGCCGCCATGGACCTGCTGCGCGAACACCACGCCCGCCGCGTTCGGCTCGTGAGCTTGGTCGCCGCACCCGAAGGCATCCAGCATCTCCGCCGCCACTACCCCACTCTGACCATTTTCACCGCGGCGGTAGATCGCGAACTCAACGAGAAGGGTTACATCCTTCCGGGTTTAGGCGACGCCGGGGACCGTTTGTTCGGCGTCTAGGCTCCGGCCGGCCAGCCTTCGCCCGGAGCTGAACCCTAGCGCGGCTCCGCCTGCTTTCGCTCCTGCCGCATCCGCTGGAATACTCGAGTTAATCCCGATTTCTCTCCCGCCTCCTTCAGCCAGGGAGATCAGGTTTCGGAACCGGAAGCCGCCACCCAGGAGAGTGAACCGCTCTCCACGCGGTTCACGGGCGGTCTTCTGGGTGTCGCGGTTTTATTTGCGGTTTTATTTGTTTGCCAAGTTTTGCCCAGACGGTAATCTGTTGACCCCAGTTTTATGGTAGCTCAAAGCAAGCAACACAAAGGGACCCGCGCTAAAGCCAGTCACCGGCCAGACAAGGCCGGTGCGGCACGAGCCCCCCGAAGCGTCCGCAAGGACGAATGGGAAGCGCCGCGTGCATCCCTGCCGGGAGGGCCGGTTTCCAAGGAGATCGAACCGGAGGACGAGAAAGAGCCCGTGGTGCTGGAGACGGAGGAGGATGAACCGAAGGAGGAGGATCTGGCGAAGGAAGAGGCCGCGCTGAAAGCGGCGGAAGTTGAGGAACAACGCCTGACCGATTCCGAGGAGGACACGGCCGAACGCGGACGCGAGCGTTCCTCGTACGATGGGGACACCGCCATCAAGCTCTATTTGCGCGAAATTGGGCAGGTCAAGCTGCTAACTCCCCAGGAAGAAATAGAACTCGCCGCCCGCATCAAGAAGGGTGACAAGAAGGCGCGCGAACTGATGATCAAGGCCAACCTGCGGCTGGTCGTTAAGATCGCCCGTGATTACGAGGGCATTGGCCTTCCGCTCCTGGATTTGATCAGCGAAGGCAACATCGGCCTGATGAAGGCGGTCGAACGGTTCGATCCGGCCAAGGGCGGAAAACTCTCGACCTACGGCTCGTGGTGGATCAAGCAATCGATCAAGCGCGCGCTGGCCAACCAATCGAAGACCATCCGGCTCCCGGTCCATCTGGTCGACAAGATTTCGAAGATGCGGCGCACCTCAATGCGGCTGCAAGAAGAGCTGGGCCGTGAACCGACGGATGAGGAGTTGGGCGAGGAACTGGGCATCTCCGCGACTCGGGTCTCCCAGATGCGGATGGCCGCCATCCGCCCAGCCTCCCTCGATGCACCCATCGGGGATGAGGACTCGAACAATTTCGCCGAGGTCGTCCAGGACGAGAGCGCCGATACCCCCTACGAACAACTCGAGGAAAAAACCGTCACTCGGATGCTCCAGGAGATGGTCAAAACGCTCGATCCCCGCGAGGCCACCATTTTGCGCGCGAGGTTCGGGCTGGATGGCGGCTCGCAGAAGACGCTCGAAGAAGTCGGCCAGAAATTTGGCGTGACGCGCGAGCGGGTGCGCCAAATCCAGAACATCGCCCTCAAGAAGCTGCGGAAAATGATCGAGAAGATGGAGAGTACCAAAACCTAGCCGCCGCCGGCGCTGATGGCGGATTGGCGAGGTCGGCCCGTTCCCAGCCCTTCGCGCCGCCGCCCGGCCGGCGATAGCCCCGGTATGTTCTAAACCCCGAAACCCAATCCATGATTAAACCACCCCCCACCGCGCAGGAGATTGCGAACGCCATCCGCACGATTCCGGATTTTCCCAAACCGGGCATCCAGTTCAAGGACATCACCCCAGTCCTGGCCGATGCCCGCCTTTTTTCCGGGAGTATCGATTTGCTCACGGCGGGCTACGCGCCGGGGATGGTGGACGCAGTAGTGGGGATCGACGCGCGGGGTTTCATCTTCGCTGCCGCCGCCGCGGTTAAGCTGCAAGCTGGCTTTGTCCCCGTGCGCAAACAGGGCAAACTGCCCTTCCAAACCTACGAACAAGCCTATGACCTCGAGTATGGGACTGCTACCGTCGCCGTCCACATCGATGCCTTGAAGCCCGGCAGTCGCGTGCTGCTCATCGACGATCTGTTGGCCACGGGCGGGACCGCCGGGGCCGCAGCAGCCCTGGTCAGAAAGCTCGGTGGCGAGATCCTGGAGGTTTCTTTCTTGATCGAGCTGAGTTTCCTGGGCGGTCGACAAAAGCTGAAGGACTACGCGGTCCGCTCCCTGGTCAGCTACTGAACCACAACCGGCCAAGACCAGCCGGCCTCCACAGGCAACCTGGGCCGCCGCCACGAACCCGCTCCACTGGCCCGGCGCAAACGACCACCACTACTCCCCCCCAAGCAAATATGTCCCTGACCATCAACCCGTCGCTCAAGAACGTGCCCGTCTATCAACCGGGGCGCCCCATTGAAGAAGTCGCCCGCGAGTTGGGCCTGGACGCCGAAGCGATCATTAAGCTGGCCTCGAACGAAAACCCGTTGGGACCATCCAAGTTGGCCCTCACCGCCATGCGTCGCGCGGTGAGCCAGGCGCAGCTCTACCCCGACGGCAACGCGTTTTACCTGAAGCAAAAGCTGGCCGCCAAGCTGGGCGTCACCCCGGCGAACCTGATCTTGGGAAATGGCTCCAACGAGTTGCTCGAGTTTGTCGGCCATGCCCTGGTCGCCCCGGGTTCGGAAGTCGTCGTCTCCCAGTACTGCTTTGCGGTTTACCCGATCATCACCGCGCTATTTGGGGGCAAGTTGGTAGTTGTCCCCGCCAAGGAACTCGGACACGACTTGGACGCCATGCTGGCAGCCATTACCCCCAACACCCGGGTAGTATTCGTCGCAAATCCCAACAACCCCACCGGCACAGTCGTCACGCGCGAGGCGTTGCTCGCGTTCATCAACGCGGTGCCGGAAACCGTAGCAGTAGTGCTCGATGAAGCCTACCTTGAGTTTCTGGCGGACCCGCCCGACCTGCTGCCTGAGATTCTGAGCGGCCGAAAGCCGAACCTGTTGCTGTGCCGGACTTTCTCCAAAATCTATGGCCTGGCGGCCCTGCGGTTAGGATACGGCATCGGCCATCCGGATCTCATTACCGAACTGGAGAAGATCCGCCAACCGTTCAACACCAACGCCATAGCGCAAGCGGGGGCGCTCGCCGCCCTGGATGACACCACGCACGCTGAGCGCACCCGGCGGAACAACGCCCGAGGGCTCAGAGCCTACGCGCGCGCCTTCCGCAAGCTGGGACTGGTTTCTATCCCCTCCTCCGCCAACTTCGTCCTCGTTCGAGTTGGCGACGGACAGCGCGTGTTCGGCGAGATGCAACAGCGAGGCGTCATCGTCCGGCCCATGGGCGGCTACCAATTGCCCGAGTGGATCCGGATCTCGGTCGGCACGCCGAAGGAAAATCAGCGCTGCATCGAGGTGCTCACCCAAGCACTCGGAGCGGCTTCCGAGCCTGGTCTTCCCCCGCGAACTTGACGTCGGGTTTGCAGCGGAGCAGAGCACCGTCTCGCGGTCATGGGCCAGACCAACCAGTCGCGGCGGCGCGTGTCAGAACCCGAACGGTGGCAGCCAAACCAACCTGCCCGATTGTTGGAGGAACGATTGGGTCCGGATTAGCCAGCAGCGGAGGGCCCGGACGGGGGCTGTTCGGAACCGCCGGAGGGAGCATCGGCTTTCGGGGTTGCTGGCCCGACTCGAGGCGCAAGCTCAACCAGAACGACTCGAAGCTGGCCAGGACGGAGGAATGTCGGCAGAATCCGATCTATGCAGGTTCAGCAACGACCACCACTAGTTTTACGCAGCATTGCCCTTTTCGAGGTTGCCAAGGGACTTCTCGCCCTCGCTGCCGGCTGTGGCGTGCTCTCTCTGCGTCATACCGACTTGCATGCGGCGACAGATGCTCTCCTGCTCCGACACGGGATCGACCCGGAGCAGCCGTACACGCGCCTGTTTATTGAATCGGTGGCTAAGGCCACCAACCACCACGCGGGCGAAATTGCCGCGCTGGCCTTTGCCTACGCGCTCATTCGTCTGGTGGAGGGATATGGGTTATGGCAAGGCAAGCATTGGGCTGAGTGGTTCGCCGTGATTTCGGCGGGAATCTACCTGCCTCTGGAACTGAGGCGCTTTGGGCACCACGCAACGCTCCTCAACTCGGGCGTGATGTTCTTCAACCTCGTGATAATTCTCTACCTGGCGAGGCTTTTGCAGCAGCAACACCGAATTCGTAAGCGGGCCGAGGCTGGCAAACCAACCGCCATTGACTCGACCACCTGAGGACCGCTCACGCGGAACAACCGGCACGCGCCATTCCTTGCAGCGGGCTGGATTCACCCCCATCAACTCCATCGGCCAACGCAAGGCGAGACGGACGACAGCGTTCTGAATGAGGTTTTGTTGGTGGGCGCGACAGGGGTCGAACCTGCAAGGATTGCTCCAAAGGATCCTAAGTCCTTCGCGTCTGCCAATTCCGCCACGCGCCCAACACGGCCGCCTGTTCCGCGACAATTTGCCCACGGCCACCCCAGCGACCCTTACAGACTTTGGCAAAGCCGCCGAACCGGCGCAAGCCGCCAATTTGAGTGCGCGGGTGTAGGACAAACCCTCTGGCAAGGCGAGGGGGAAGGTCACGCGGCAGCGGTTGTGACATTGAGCACGGATTTGGGAGCTTGCCAGAAGGCGTCAAACCACCGGCTGAGCAAGGCGGCGC
>Ga0316227_1002659_pt1 | contig 15556 bp, 15 predicted proteins | sample TBH18019metaG_FD_206012 | JGI IMG/M metagenome (GOLD analysis project Ga0316227, IMG submission 206012) | Freshwater microbial communities from Trout Bog Lake, Wisconsin, USA - TBH18019 | ecosystem: Environmental > Aquatic > Freshwater > Lake > Hypolimnion/Profundal zone | place: USA: Wisconsin... | reverse complement strand
AAGATACACTACCTACTGACAACTCACTACTCACCATTCACCATTACCAAAATCAATCCCGGTAATTCAAAGCCGGCTTGCGGTCTCCGAGCAAGGCTTTATACTGGTAATCTCCCTTTGCTTGTTTAAATTCTTCTTTTGCTTTATTGATGAGGTTGGCATCTGTAAACAGATCGATGGCGGTGAGGGCCATGGTTTTGGCGGCTACCATCATGCCTTTGGTGCCTATCTCGGTTCCGTTACAGGCTACGGCCTGCCAGCTATGTGCCGCTGTTCCGGGAATCCAGGTGGCTGCTTCCAGGCCAACCGTGGGTACCGCATAACTTACATCACCCACGTCAGTAGAGCCACCACCGGCATTAATGAAAGCCTGTAAAGGATTGATTGTTGCCGCTTTTTCAATGGCTGGTGGCTGGTAAGCAAAAGAGGACTGAATCTTTTTGCCAAACTCGATCTCGGTAGGCGTATAAGTTACCCCGCCTACCTGCTGCAGGTTCTGTTGCATGGCTTCGCCCAATGTGCGGTTGATCAGCAGGTCGTGGGTTCCGCCGATGATCTCGTATTCCATCCGGGTATCTGTACCCTGTGCCGCTCCTTTGGCGGTTTTTACCAGGCGGTCAAATACATTGACCACCCATTCTCTTTTGGGATGGCGTACATAGTAAAATACTTCTGCAAAATCAGGTACTACATTTGGTGCTTTCCCTCCCTGTGTAATTACATAATGGATCCGGGTTTCCTGGGGCACATGTTCGCGCATCATATTGGCCATATGATCCATTGCTTCCACACCATCCAGTGCCGAACGTCCTTTTTCCGGTGCCATGGATGCATGGGCCGAGAGACCGTAGAAACGAAACTTACCCGAAGTATTGGCCAACGCGCTGGTCATGGTAACGGCATTGATATCGGAAGGATGCCAGTGTACGGCCACATCCACGTCATTGAATAAACCGGCACGTACCATGTATACTTTGCCGCTGCCACCTTCTTCGGCCGGGCAGCCATACACCCGTATGGTGCCGCTCAGTTTTTTTGCTTCGATCAGTTTTTTAATTTCAATACCCGCTGCGGCAGAAGCGGTACCAAAGAGGTTGTGACCACAGCCATGACCCGCATCTACTCCTTTCACGGGCTGTCTGCCGGCAACGGCTTCCTGCGATAACCCAGGCAGGGCATCGTACTCAGCAAGGATAGCGATCACCGGTTTGCCACTGCCATAGCTGGCCACAAAAGAAGTGGGCATACCCGCCACACCGGCTTCTATGCTGAAACCATTGTTTTGTAAGGTTTGCTGCAAGAGGGCGGAACTTTTCTGTTCTTTATAACCCACTTCAGCAAAGTTCCAGATCTGTAAAGCGATCTTTTTATAGTCTTCATATCTGATGTCTATGTTTTTGATGGCATCCGCTTTCAAAGCAGCGGTACCGGTTTTCTGGGCATTCAATACAAAGGCAGCTGCACAGACAGCAGCAGTCAGTAATAATTTTTTCATGCAGGGTATTTTCAATGATTAAACAAACAGGTCGCGGTAGAGCTCTGCACCCGGAACCACGGAGTAATGGCTGAGATCGGTAATACCTTCTGCCGCCATCACTTCCTCGTCAATAAACGTGTTGCCGGTACACTGCGCAGCAGGTTTACGAAGGATATAATACACGGCATCGGCAATGATATCCGGTGTGCGGCTCATTTTGGCCAGCGCTTCGCCGCCTAATAAATTTCTTACGGCAGCTGTATCGATCGTGGTCCTGGGCCATAAAGCGTTGGAAGCAATACCGGCACTTTTCAGCTCAGCGGCCCAGCCCAATGCCAGTATACTCATACTGTATTTGGTAATGGTGTAGGCAATATGTCCACCCAGCCATTTGGGTTGGAGGTTGATCGGTGGCGATAGGGTAATGATATGCGGGTTATTACCTTTGCGCAGGTGCGGGATGCAATACTTGCCCATCAGGAAAGTACCACGTACATTAATGCTCTGCATCAGGTCAAATCGTTTGGTCTCGGTTTGTTCGGTGGGGGTAAGCTGAATGGCAGAGGCGTTGTTGATGAGTACATCAATCCCACCAAATCGGTCTACCACCTGCTGAACGGCGGCCTGTACCTGGTCTTCGTGACGGATATCCACCTGCACAGCCAGCGCTTTTCCGCCAGCAGCTTCTACTTCCTGCGCAGCAGAAAAAATGGTGCCGCCCAAACGAGGGTCTTCTTCCACACTTTTGGCGGCGACAACAATATTGGCGCCTTCTTTGGCCAAACGGAGGGCCATGGCTTTACCGATACCTCTGCTGGCGCCGGTAATAAATACGGTTCTGTTCTGAAATGACATACGCAAATAGTTAGATACCCAATTTCAGCAAAACCAGCTTACCAACCTAAGAAATCTTTGATCACCTGCTCGGTTTCGGTGCAGGCTTTGTTGAGGTCCTCGTTCAGGATGGTTTTGGTGAAATGGTGGTTGAACGACATTTCATAACTGGCTTTGTTCACCCTCGTTTCCAGGCTTTCGGGCGTTTCGGTTCCGCGTGCTTCCAGTCTGCGCCGGAGTTCGGCTACCGATGGGGGTTGTATGAAGATAGACAGGCAATCGCCTGCAAACTGTTGTTGTACATGAATGGCTCCCTTTACATCAATATCCAGCATCGGTACTTTGCCTTCGTTCCATATCCGCTGCAATTCGCTTTTCAGGGTACCATAGTATTTGCCTTCGTATACCATTTCCCATTCTATGAATTCGTTGGCATCGATCCGGGTCCTGAAATCATCCACACTCAGAAAATGATATTCTACCCCGTCTTTTTCGGTGCCGCGGGGGGAACGGGTAGTGGCAGAAATCGAAAACGACAAACGCGGGTATTTACCGATCAGGTAGCGGGTGATAGAGGTTTTCCCCGATCCGGAGGGTGCCGTAAGAATGATCAGTTTCCCGTTTGTTGCTGACATGGTGGCGATTTGGGCAAAGAAACAATTTTATTGTGAATAGTGAGTGGTCAGTAGGAAGGTGAGCAGTAAAACAAACTCCCTACTGACTACTCACATCTTATGCATGCCAAACCACTTTCTCCTCCAGCGGAATTCTTCGCTGGCCCTCTTTCACAGGTGCATCTGTGTAGCCCAGGAAGAGAAGGCCCATGACCAGGTCCTCTTCGCCGAGGCCCAGGTAGTTTTTCATAGATACATCATGTGTCATGCCACCGGTACTCCATAATGCGGCAATACCCAGCGAGGCGGCACCCAGCAGAATATTCTGCATGGCTGCACTAACGGCGGCGATCTCTTCCAGTACAGGAATGCTGTTCTGTACGCTGCGTTTCATGTATACCAAAATGATATGGGAGAGCTGATCGCCCTGCTGTTCTATTTTTTCGAATTTGGCATGGGTAAATTTTTCCGGATCGGTAGTTGCTTTATACAGGGCCGCATGGTCTTTGCAGAATTTGCGAACTGCTTCCTGCTCATATACCACAAAACGCCAGGGTTCGGTACGGCCATGGGTAGGTGCCCAGTCGCCAAGATTCAGCAGGCGTTGAATCAGGGCGTTTTCTATTTTCTTTCCATTCATATCAGAAGGTTTCACACTTCTTCTATGCTGGATAATGCTTTGTAAGGTATCGAATGTATTCATACTGCAAAAGTAGAACCTTCTGCAGGGAAGTTACAGTGAAAACTTTTGTTTAACAGTTCCGGTGCCTACATCGGGATCTTCAGGAATACAGTGGTTCCTTTACCGGTATTACTCTGGATAGATAACTCGCCGCCGATCTCTTTGATAAAATCCTTGATCAGGGTAATGCCCATACCGCTGCCTTTTTCATCATTGGTTCCTGTAGTGGTTATCACATTTTCTGTACTAACGATTTTGTTGATGATCTCCGGTGCCATTCCTACCCCTGTATCGCTGATGGCTATCCGGTGGTAGGTCTCTGCCACATCATTATACACACTGATACGTCCGTTATGTGTGAACTTATTGGCATTGGTAACCAGGTTACGGATCATGAACCGTAACATATTCGGGTTGATGGTGATGGAAGCCGTTTTGTTTACCAGGTTGATTAACTGGTTGTTTTTGACATCTGCAGACAACCGCACCTGCTCAAATTCCTGGTCAACGATCTCTTTCAGGTTCACTTCCTGTTTCACTGATTTTTCCTGCATTTCTATAGTGCCCCAGTCGATCAGGTTATTCACCAGGTTAAAAGTGGTGCCGATCTGTTTGGCAAAAATGGAGATCAGCATTTTTCTTTCTTCTTCGGCTATCTCTTCTGATTCCAGCATTTGAAAAGCGGCGAGGATAGAACCGATAGGACCGCGTATATCATGTACGATCACAGAATGCATTTTTTTCTGTAACCGGTTCTGTAAAGCTATCTGCTGGGAAGTTTTTTCCAGTTGTTTGCGCGCCACTTTCAGGTCGATGAGTTTGGCCAGGTGATTGCCCAATACTTCGAGTGTGAGCAATTGCTGGCTGCTGAGCAGATAGGGATTGTCGTTGTTTACGCATAACATCCCCAGTGCATATCCCTTGCGGCATAATAACTGAACCCCGGTATAAAATTTTTTCTGCTTCGGCGTGATCTCGATGGGGTGGTCGAAGAAATGACTGCCCCGCAGCGCTTCCTGTACTTCAGCAAAGTCGTGGTCCAGTAAGAAATCTTTTCCGGTAAAAGAGAATTCACCGGGAATATCTATGGTTTCCATACCTGCTTTGGCCCTGAACCATTGTTGTGTTCTGTCTATGAGGGAGATCAGTGTAATAGGTGTATTACAGATGGTACTGGCTAACTGAACAATCTGGCCAAATTCATCCTGTATAGTGGAGTCAGGCAGTTGTAACTTCTGTGCTTCCTCTGTCCGCACTGTATTTTCCGGTAATAAAGTAGCCTGTTTCATAGTGCTGTTTTTACCTTGTGAGTAATGGTATTCTACCTGTGATGTAATGTACAGGTAGCAGATATTGGACACTGTAAAGTTTCGATTATTCTATGGCCTGGGTAATAGCTCAAAAACGTATAAGTTTGTAGTCGGCTCACTACAGTTCATTCATGCCTACTGTAGACTGTAACGGCGGGATACCTTGGCTATCACAGGCAGTATACCGAAGCAGCTGGGAACCAGTGAGTCATATATAACAATCCTGCAACAGCATATCAAAATGGACCATATAAGTTGGTAAATACTGGGACCGCAATGCAGCAGCCTGGACCCTGCTGGCACGTGCCGGTGCCGATGTATACAGAGACTACCTGAATACACCTGCGTTTTTTGACATGCTGCCTGTTATCAAAGGATTACAAGGCATTGATATCGGTTGTGGCGAAGGGCATAATACCCGTTTGCTGGCCAAGCAGGGCGCCCGTGTTACCGGAATTGATATTGCAGCGCTATTTATAGAGAAAGCACAGGAGTGGGAGCGGCACGAGCCGTTGCAGATCAGTTACCAGGTGGCCAGCGCGGTTGCACTACCGTTTATTGGTCAAAGTTTTGATTTTGCTACTTCCTTTATGTGCTTTATGGACATTCCTGAAACAGAAAAAGTGTTGGGAGAAGCATATCGTGTATTGAAACCAGGTGGTTTTCTGCAGTTCTCTATCTTACATCCCTGTTACACCACTCTGCATCGTAAGAACCTGTGGGATGCAAATAGTACTGCCTATGCCGTAGAAATAGGTGGTTATTTTGCTGATCCGGATGGCTTTATTGATGAATGGATTTTTACAGCTGCACCGCCGGAATTATTGCAACGACTCCCGGTATTCCGTATTTTAACCGTACTGTAAGCCAGTGGGTGAATATGATCACCGCTACGGGTTTTATGATCGAACAAATGGCAGAACCACGGCCATCGGCTGCGTTGATCAAACAGATCCCCAAACTACAGAACGCGGATGTGGTAGCTTATTTTTTACAGATCCGTTGCCGGAAACCCGCCTGAGTAAACCATCATCAGGCAGGGATCCGCCTGATAGCTGCACCCAGGTTGCGCAAACGTTCATCTATATATTGGTAACCACGATCTATCTGTTCAATGTTCTGGATCACACTTCTGCCGTCTGCGCTCAGGGCAGCAATCAGCAATGCCTGTCCGGCACGGATATCCGGGCTGCTCATGGTAATACCCCGTAAATTATTTTTTCTGCCCAGACCGATTACGGTGGCGCGGTGCGGATCGCAGAGAATGATCTGCGCGCCCATATCGATCAGTTTATCGGTAAAGAACAAACGGCTCTCAAACATTTTCTGGTGTACCAGTACGCTGCCCCTTGCCTGAGTGGCCACAACGAGCACGATACTTAAGAGGTCGGGTGTGAAGCCGGGCCAGGGATGATCGTAAATGGTGAGGATCCCGCCATCGAGAAAGGTCTGGATCTCATACACATCCTGTGCAGGAATATAAATATCATCTCCCTTGATATCGAACTGTATGCCTAACTGCCTGAATTTTTCCGGTATTACACCCAGGTGTTCTACGCCGGCATCTTTGATGGTGATCTCGCCCTGTGTCATCGCCGCCAGGCCAATAAAACTGCCGATCTCGATCATATCCGGCAACATACGATGCGTGGTACCTTCCAAGCTGTTTACCCCTTCAATCACCAGCAGGTTACTACCCACACCGCTGATCTTTGCACCCATCCGGTTCAGCATGTTGCATAATTGCTGGATATAGGGTTCGCAGGCGGCATTGTAAATAGAAGTACTCCCTTCCGCCAGCACAGCGGCCATCACAATATTGGCAGTACCGGTTACCGAGGGTTCATCCAGTAACATGAAACAACCTTTGAGTTGGGGAGAGGATAATTTGAAACAACCCAACGCTTCTTCATATTCATATTTCGCTCCCAGTTTTTCAAAACCGATGATATGGGTGTCCAGTCTGCGGCGGCCTATTTTATCGCCACCGGGTTTGGGTATATACGCCCGCTTGAACCGAGCCAGCATGGGCCCTGCAAACATCACACTGCCGCGCAGTTTACCCCCTTTGCGGCTGAATTCATCCGATGCGAGATAATCCGGATCGATCGAATCGGCCTGGAAAGTGCAGCTATGCCGGTCGGTACGTGTTACTTTTACGCCAATATCTTCCAGCAATTCTATCAGCAGGTTCACATCCAGAATATCAGGGATATTGGAAATACTTACCGGCTCATCTGTTAACAACACCGCCGATAAGATCTGCAAAGCTTCGTTCTTGGCTCCCTGCGGAACGATCTCTCCCTTTAGTTTATTACCACCGATTACTTCGAATGCATTCATGTTGGGTAGTTGGTTTACTGGTTTATTCGTTTATTGGTTCATTCGTTTACTGGTGATCATTTCAGCGAATACAACCCATAAAAAAGCACCGGATTTTTCCGATGCCTAAAAATATCTTTTTACCGTTAAACCAGTAAACAAATAAACGAGTAAACTAGTAACGTTTCTTAAATTGGCCACCTCTGCCTTCCTGCCGGCCACCATTGTTACTCCTGTTTCCACCCTGGCCCTGCTGGTTGCCACCACCGCTGTTGCGGTTATTGCCTCCCTGGCTTCTGCCACCACCACCGCGGTTGTTATCGCGCTGACTACCACCGCTTCTGCCACCGCTGCGTCCGCCAAAATTCTGCTGCCAGCGTCCGCCACCACTGCGCGGATACTCATCGCGCTCAAAATTCTGGTTACGATGCTTGATATAAGGGGTGTTACTGAATTCAAGTTGTCCGCCGGTAATACTGTTCAGTTCGGTACGAATGGTATCATCATGCACCAGTTCTTTGTGCCAGTTGCTGTAAGCCAACTTCATATAATAGGCAATGGCATGCGCAAAGCCTGCTTTTTTCTCCGGATCTTCTTCTTTCAGGGCTTTGTCTATCACCACTTCCAGATTCTTACCCAGGTGTGCATACTTGGGATGACGCTTGGGATAAGGCAGGGGATCGGGTTTCAGCTTATAGGTCTCTTTCTGGGGAATGGGGTAAGGACTATCCACATCCAGTTTAAAGTCGCTCATAAAAAACAGGTGATCCCATAGTTTATGCCTGAAATCTTCTACATTCTTTAAATGTGGGTTTACAAACCCCATCAGTTCTATCACATACTGGGCCTGTTCCTGGCGCTTGGCACGGTCCTCAATGGTCAGCAGAAACTCCACCATTTTCTGTACATGGCGGCCATATTCTTTCATTCCCAGGTGACTTCTCTCCGTATTGTATTCCATAAAATTGTTCATCTACGGTAACAAATGTAAGTAATAAGCGCAGATTAGTAGGATTTTGGGTATGATGGGTATGATTTGTGCCGGTATTCTTACCTGATTTAACAATCTACTGTGGCTAATCCGGAATTCGCCAATCGCTCTTTTACCCGACTTCAGCGCTTTGGGCATCGTCTGTTGCGTCGCACACTTGTACACCCGATCCGGGCCAGGCGGGGCATTTGTGGATTGGCGGATGACGGATTGAATCTGCTGATTCGCCAATTACCATAGCCCACCATCCGATGTTTATAATCCGTTAATCCGCAAATTCGTCATCCGCCAATCCGCGAATCCTCCACTCGCAGCGCTTCTCAACAAATCATACCCATCATACCCCAATCATATCCAATCTGCGTTTATCTTCGCAACATGGAACAGTTAGTACAACAGATCGAAGCCTACCGGCAGGAGATCGCGGCCATTGAGGCAAATAGTCCGGAAGCTGTAGAAGAATTCCGCATCAAATACCTGGGCACCAAAGGACTGGTGAAAACCATCATGGGCGAAATGCGCAATGTGCCGAACGAGCGTAAAAAGGAGTTTGGACAGATCCTGAACGATTTTAAACTGTTTGTAGAAGGTAAATACGACACCCTCAGGGAAAACAACGCCCAGGGCTCAACGCAGAACGCAGAACGCATAGATTGGAGTTTGCCGGGCGATCCTGTTTCTGTTGGCACCCGCCATCCATTGAATATTGTCAGAAACCAGATCGTGTCCATTTTCAAACGCCTCGGTTTTGCGGTGGCCGAAGGGCCGGAGATCGAAGACGACTGGCATAATTTCGGTGCCATGAACCTGCCCGAAGACCATCCGGCGCGGGATATGCAGGATACTTTTTACATTAACCACCCCGCCGAAGGCGGAGCCTGGCTATTGCGTACCCATACCAGCAGCGTACAGGCAAGGGTCATGGAAACACAGAAACCGCCCATCAGGGTCATTTGTCCGGGCAGGGTATACAGGAATGAAACCATCAGTGCCCGTGCGCACTGTTTCTTTCACCAGGTAGAAGGCTTGTATATAGATGAGAACGTCAGTTTTGCTGACCTGAAACAGACTTTGTACTTTTTTGTACAGGAAATGTTCGGAAATGATGTGAAAGTGCGTTTCCGCCCCAGTTATTTTCCATTTACGGAACCCAGTGCCGAAATGGATATCAGTTGCCTGATCTGTAAGGGGGATGGCTGTAATATCTGTAAACATACCGGTTGGGTAGAGATCCTCGGAAGCGGTATGGTGCATCCGAATGTACTGGAGAATTTCGGGATCGACTCCAACAAATACACCGGTTTTGCCTTTGGTATGGGGGTAGAACGGATTACCCAGTTAAAATACCAGGTAAACGATCTCCGCCTGTATTCGCAGAACGATATACGTTTTCTGAAGCAGTTTACAGGTGTTGTCTGAGTTACTACGGTTAAAACTTATTTTTCCAAAGACCCGCTAACCGGGTCTTTTTTGTGTAACAACCATTCGGCCAGTTCGTATCACAAAACAAAAAGATATATAAAGTATCGGCTTTGGGCTATAATAGTTCAACAGTTACCATCGTTAGCGGCTTTATTAGCTTACCTTACCCGTCTAACCCCCTAACCGAGTTGTATGTTTGCTATTCTTTGTTTTTTTCTGGTACATTGGTTCCTGTCATTGTTTTTTCACTCTTTTTTCCTGCATCGGTTCTGTTCGCATAAAATGTACAGTACCAGCAAAAACTGGGAGCGGGTGTTTTATATGAGTACCTGGCTGGTACAGGGCTCTTCTTTTTTGGTGCCCAGGGCCTATGGGGTGATGCACAGAATGCATCATACCTACAGCGATACGGAGAAAGACCCGCATTCGCCCCATTTTTTTAAAGATGTGTACCAGATGATGCGCAGCACCATCCTGATCTTCCGTGGATTTTTAACCGGTAAAAATCTGCCCGATGCGCAGTTTACGGCAGAATACCTGCCTGTATGGGACCGGCTGGATAAATTCGGTCATCATGCCCTTACCCGCATCAGTTTTATGCTGGCCTATACCGGTTTTTATATCCTGTTTGCCCCCGGTCTGTGGTGGTGGTTGTTATTACCTGTTCATTTTTTAATGGGACCGATACAGGGTGCTATCGTAAACTGGTGCGGACATAAATACGGCTACAGCAATTTCGATAACGGGGATCATTCCAAAAACACATCTCCCTGGGGCATCCTGCTGATGGGTGAGTTGTTTCAGAATAACCACCACTATGCAAAAGACGATGCTAATTTTGCCAAAAAATGGTTCGAGTTTGATCTTACGTATTTTATTATGCGTGGGTTGAACCGCGTGAGGATCATTCAACTGATTCCTGTTCCGGCAACTGCTGACCGGCAAGACTAATACATCTCTTTTTTTCAACACAGAAGCACGGAGATGGAATGGCAGGGTAGATTTATGTCAACCCGCATCCATCCATGTTATTGTGTACATATCCAGCAGCACACAAGGGGCTAAATATTTACAAATAATGACAGAGGTCTGATGCACTACCATCGGTGGTTGCCTCAGCCATTTGAAATATTATTCGGGCTGCCTGCCAGATGGGGAGATAAAACGCAATAAATACTCATTAGTAGGTATTTGTCACCATCCCCAGTGAAGATAGTTTTGTTTTCATAAAATCCAATGTATGAAAATGAAGATGTTTTTATGTTTTGCGGTGGTTGCCACCCTGTTACTGGGATGTTCAAAGGATGCGGAAGACGCAGCGAATTCCAGTGGTTTTTCGGCTACGGATATCAATGGCATCTGGAAAGAAACGACAACAGGTTTTACGATGAGGATCAGCGGGGTTAGTTCCGGTGCAATGGGGTATGGTACGGTATATGCCATTGGTACTGCTTTTCCTGCTTCCGCATTGGGAGGTACCTGCCTGAAAGAAGTGGAATTGATACGTGGTGGTTATTGGGAAGGGTATAACCAGACGTATACCGGTAGCAGCTGGTACCAGGGCAGTGTGATTGGGCTGGCAATGAATGATGCAAAAACTGAATTTAAAATAGGTACAAAAGTTTATAAGCGCCAGTAACCGGCTTGGTCATAAACCTTTTGTTTTCCTATCAGGTATCCCTTCGGGGGAGGGGATACCTTTATAAAATATTATGCTGCTTGGCAAAATTGACCAGGCCGGCTACATTTTTAACAGCCAGTTTTTTCAGGATATTCCTGCGGTGGGTATTTATGGTAAGTTCGCTCAGGAACAAAGCGGAAGCAATTTCTTTGGTGGTCATTTCCTGGCATACCAAACGAAGGATCCCCACTTCACGTTTGGTAAGCTGGTATTTTTTCAGGAACTCATCAAAATAATAAGTATTTTCCGGGATGCCAGTAACCATTTCTGACTCCTGAAAATAACTACTGCCGGACAATACCTTTCCGATGGCGCTGCGTAATTCATTGGCAGAAGAATTCTTGGCGATAAAACCGTCTGCCTGCATTTTTTTGATCTTGCTGATCAGATCTGGTTGCGAATAACTGGATAATACCAGTACTTTCACCTGTGGAAGCCCCTGCTTGATCTTTTCAAGACATTGCAATCCGTCATATCCCGGCATATTGAGGTCCAGCACCACCAGGTCAGGCTTTTCACGCATGACCGCATCAATCAGCTGATGCCCATTTTGGGCTGTTGCCACAATAGCTAAAGAAGCTTCCTCTTTCAAAACAGCCTGTACACCTTCCAGCATGAACTGGTGGTCATCAGCCAGTATGATCCTGTGTTTTATCATACACGATGGGTATTTCAATGGTTATAATCAGTCCTTTGTTTTTGTCGCTGTCAATGGCTATTAAGCCCCCGTAATAATTTACTTTCGACCGGATACCTGCCATACCCATCCCTTCGCCTGCTGCCGGATACGCTGCCAATCCTATGCCATTGTCTTCTGCCAGAATGGTAAACACATCTTCCAGCTCCGTTACCTGTAGCAGTGCATGCGTAGCGCCGGAGTGTTTTGCCATGTTATTGAGTAATTCGTAAATGATGCTGTACAGGGTCAGATAATATTGTTCCAGCCTGGGTTCATATTCGTCAAAGCCGATTACTTCTACCTGCATGTTTATCCGGCCGGATGTATTGAACAGGCTCACCAGTTTATCAAGGGCACTTTTAAAACCGACCTGTGTAAGCATCACAGGACTTAACGCATGGCTCAGGTTTCTTACCATTCCGGATACGATCCCTACGGCCTCTTCTGTTTTTTCGAACTGTGTAGAAACCTCCTGTTGCAGGAACTGCTGTTTTTCCCTGATCGAGGAGAGGTTGAATTTCACACCGGATAAAAGCGAACCCACCACATCGTGCAGCTGGCTGGCTATGCGGCCACGTTCTTCCTGTTGCACCTGCATCAGTACCCTGGTATTTTCTTTCTGCTGTTGGTTCAGCGTTATTAATAATTCTTCCTTATCGAGGCGATAGCGGTTGAAGCGGTATACAAGGCCTACTGTTAGAATGATTGCTTCTACTACATAACCGAAAGCCAATCCGTAATGACTGAAAAAATAATCGAAACGGTTAAGGCTTCCCAGCGAGAAGGAGATCTGTAATAGGGCAGAAACCAGCAGGATGGATTGCGAAACCAGGTAAAAAGCGGCCAGCTTGTTCCCCCTGAAGCTGGCAATGATCAGGATGATAAAGGAGACAACAATATACAGCAAGGGAACGATGGGGATGATATATTGCATATACAACCACTTTTCGTTCAGTTGATTCTGGTCGTTCAGACAGAGGACGGTGATCACACACCCTGCCAGGAAAATATTAATGACTTTCAATGCATAGGATTGCCATTTGTTTTTTATACCGCCAATATACCTGGCCAGGAAGAGGGAAGCGAAAATGAGTGGTATCGGTACAAAAAGGGGCCTGGCCTTGCTGGCAAACCAGGGTGCATCGGGCCACAGGTATTCAAATCCATAACCTGCATTCGATACAACCCATAGCCATCCCGTTGTAATGTACAGCACATAGTAGAGGTAGAGCCGGTCTTTTTCAATCACAAAAAGATAGATACCAAAGATGATCAGCATCAGCAGCATTCCTGTGAAGAGGAAGAGAACAGTTTTGGTACTGGCCTCTTCCTGCAAAGCCTGTTTGATATCGGTTAGATAATAGGAAAGCTGTAATGACTCGTTGCGTTTATCTATCCGGGCCAGGTAAATTCCTTTTCTGTTCACCGGGAAGTAGAAGCCGGTAGTAGGGATGGGTCTCTGCCGGAAAGGATAATAATCACCGGTTACCCATTGTGTCTGGATACTGCTGTCTGTAACAAAATAGAAATGAATGCGGTTAATATGATGGTGCCCGATATATAATAACATGGAATCTGCAGGCCGGGCAACAGGATTTTCATAAATCAGCCAGTAAACAGAACGTGTGAAACTGATGTTCTTTCCTTTTTGAGGTGCCTGTTTGACAGCATGATTCCGATACAGTTCCCATATATGCTGTACATCGGTGTGGGACGAACTGTCTTCGTAGAGGTAAAAGACGGGAGTGTTTTTCTGCGCCAGTAATTCGCTTCCCTGCATCAAAGAGAATAGCAGCATCAATAAAAAAACGCGCATGGATATCGGCATTGGATGATATTGATCAAATATAGAGGAGAATGCGTAAATAAAACAAGTTCAGTTAAACCATCTGCGCCAAATTTGTTGCGGAGGGTGTCAAATATTAAATACTCGCTATCTTCACTTTTCAATTTTCACATGATCCATACTACCAAAGGCATTGTGTTACGTACGGTAAAATATGGTGATGCCAGTATCATCACTACCATATACACGGAGTTGTTCGGGATACAGAGTTATATTGTAAAAGGAGTAAGGCAAAGCAGCAAAACCTCATCCGGCAAAGCCGGTTTTTTTCAACCCTCGGCCATGCTGGAGATGGAAGTGTACCACAATGAACAGAAACAACTGCAGTTCATCAAAGAATACCAGTGGAGTTACCTGTATGAAAAAGTGCTGTTCGATGTAGTGCGGAATACGGTAGCCATGTATGTGATAGAACTTTTGCAACATAGCCTGAAACAACCCGAAGCCAACCCGGAACTGTTTTACCTGATCGAGGATACATTGAAACAACTGGATAAGGGCAATGATACGTTAACGGGTAACCTGCCGCTCTATTTCACGCTGCAACTTGCAAGCGAACTGGGTTTTCAGTTACAGGGAACCTATAGCGAACAAACCCCGGTACTGGATCTGCAGGAAGGCATGTATATAGCTGATACACCGTCGCATCCTTATTATCTGGAAGGCATCATGGCCAAAACAACGGCTGAATTATCCGGACTGCAGTTTTACAACGATCTCGAAAATATAACACTCAACCGGAATATGCGGAGGGAGTTATTGCAATCCTATCAGCTGTTTCTCTCTTTGCATATACAGGACTTTGGAGAGCTGCGGAGTTTTGCGATTCTGCAGGAGATACTTTCGTAGTAATGAGTGAATGAAAATGATAGAATGATAGGATGATAGAATGGTAGAGTGGGGTTAGAGTAGCTTTTTTATGGTTGATGTTGGGGTGATCTTTTGATTGTCGATCTGTTCTAGCAAGAGTATGCCGGGTTGTTTGCCTTGTTCAAAACTTCCCAGCCGGTCATCCATCTGTAAAGCCTGGGCGCCATTGAGGGTGGCCCATTGCAGTAGTTCAGCGAGAGGAATATGCGGAAAATGCTGGGTGATGGTTTTCAGTTCATCCAGGATACTCAGGCTCCGGTTGCTGGCCAGGCTGTCTGTGCCAACCACTAACCGGCCCTGATGTTTACGAAAAAGATCAATAGGAGGAACGGCCTGTTCGATGTATTGATTGGCATTGATACAGATACACCAACTAACATCTGACGACTCACGACTCACGAACAACACATCTTCTTCGCTGGTAAATGTATTATGCACCAGGATCTGTTGGGCAGCGGATCTCATTTTCGGGAAATACGATTGCAGGCTGCTTTTACCGGTGGGTGTAAAGAAATCGGTATCCATGTTCATCAAACTATACATCCGCATAAAATCGCCTTCTTTTTTTGTAAACAGGGTATCTTCAAAAGCGGCTTCCTGGTTGTGAATAGTAACTGTATTACCGGCAAAATAAGGAGTGATCAATTCCCATAATTCGTTAGACACAGAATAAGGGGCATGTGGGGAAAGGGAAGTCTGGAGTTTGGAGTTTGGTGTTTGGAGTTGTCTGAAAGAATGATAGAATGCCAACGACCTTTCAAATCTCATTTGCGAAACAGACGGCAGCCAGCCGGTGAGTTCGATGAAATTATAATAGGCCAGTTTTTG
>Ga0316227_1002657_pt1 | contig 15558 bp, 19 predicted proteins | sample TBH18019metaG_FD_206012 | JGI IMG/M metagenome (GOLD analysis project Ga0316227, IMG submission 206012) | Freshwater microbial communities from Trout Bog Lake, Wisconsin, USA - TBH18019 | ecosystem: Environmental > Aquatic > Freshwater > Lake > Hypolimnion/Profundal zone | place: USA: Wisconsin... | reverse complement strand
TTAAACGATGGTGCTATATTAACTTATCTAAAACGACAAGGTATAGTATCACCAAATAAACCTACTACTATTCGTCCTTCATTATATGGTACTGAAGAAGAATATGCTGGTGGATTTTTAAAAGATCCTATACCTGGTTTGTATGAATGGGTTATTGACTTAGATTTTACATCATTATATCCTTCTATTATTCGTTCGCTTAATATAGGTATCGAAACATATGTTGGTAGAATAATGAATGAAGGTAAATATGATAATACTTGGACATTAGATGATCTATTTAATATGGATCCTAATGAACTAATTACTATTGAAAAACTAAATAATGATAAAACTACTAATCAAAAACAAACAACAGTAAAACAGATTATAAACTATATTCAAGAAAATCATATATTAGTTGCAGCATCTGGTGCTTTATTTCGTACTGATAAATCATCTGTAGTATGTGAAGTATTAACAGATTGGTTTAATAAACGAGTTGAGTATAAAAATCTAATGAAAAAAGCATATAAATCAGGTGATAGTGCTAAAGGTGAGTTTTATAATAGACGACAACACGCTATGAAAATCTTATTAAATAGTGTTTATGGTTGTTATGCTATAAACGGATGGCGTTATACTGATGGTCATAAAATAATATCTAAAGCTATTACATTAACTGGTCAGCGACTTTTACAGGAAAGTATTAAAAATATGAATGAATATTTAAATACACAACTTGAAACATTAAATAAAGATCATATTATAACTAGTGATACAGATTCATTATTTATTCAAGTTAAAGATTTAGTATTAAAACGCTACCCAAACACCTCAACTAAAGAAGAATATATTATTGCTGTATTAGAATTAGCTAATGAATTGCAGAAAATAGCAAATGAATTTATTAGTAATTTTGTTGAAACAGCATTTAATGTTAAAGAACGTCCTCATTACTTTGAATTAAAACAAGAAGTAGTAATTGAACGAGGTTATTTCGCAGGTAAAAGACGTTATGCTATGTTGGTTGTAAATAAAGAAGGTGTAACAACAGAAGAAATGATAATGATGGGATTAGATTTGATGAAATCAAATATGACTCCAATGTATCGTAAATTTGGAGAAGACTTATTACAACAAATAATGTTTGGTACTTCTAAAAAAGAAATAGATAAAAAAATAATAGACTTTAAAAAATACGTTAAAAATATTCCTATAATAGATATTGCAAAACCAACTGGAGTAAAACAAATAAAATCCTATATAGAACGCAAACCCGCTTTAGGTGAAATATTTTCAACATTAAAATTAAAAGCACCTATTAACACAAAAGCAGCATGCTGGTACAATGATCTACTCAGATTTAAAAAATTAGATAAACAATATCCGTGTTTTACTGAGGGTGATAAAATGAAATATATTCAATTAAAAAATAATCCGTTTAAAATTGATGTAATTGGTTTAACAGGTAATGATCCTGACTTTATAAACGAGTTTATTGAACAATATGCTGATAGAGAATTAGGATTTGAAGCAACATTAATGAATAAATTACGAGGCATTTATAGTGATTTAGGATGGGAATTTGTAGACTTACATGAAAATGCAGGTAAATTCTTTAGATTTGAATAGTCAAAATAATCTTATTATATTTAAAAATGAATTTAATTAAAGGAGTATTATTCGGATTAGCCGCTCAAATTGTAACATTTTTACAATTACAAGGTTCTATTAAATATGATTTATTTAAACGTAATGAGTGGTTAGTAGTATTAATAGGAGCACCTGTAACTTGGTTATATCTAAAATCAGTACAATATTTAGTACTTGCATTTAATGGTCAAATATGGCCATCTAGAATATTAGGTTTTGGATTAGGTGTAACTGTATTTACTACAATGTCTTATCTCTTATTTAGAGAAGCAGTAACTTTTAAAACATTTACTTGTTTAAGTCTAGGAATTTTAATTATATTAATACAAATATTATGGAAAAACTAAAATTATTATCTACAATAGACAAATACTATTTAAATGGTATTGGTGAAAAAGTTAAATGGGAAATTAAAAATAATAACATTACTATAAAAACATTTTCACCTACTAAAGACATGGTGGGAATTATTACAGCACCTTTTGAATTTCCTGATAGTGACTTTGTTATATTTGATACTTCTAAATTAATTAAATTGATTAATATATGTGCTCAATTTATTACTTTAGATATAAAAAACGAACAAAATATTGCTACTAAATTATTAATTGCAGATAATGAATATAATTTAGAATATGCATTAGCAAATCCAATGTTGGCACCATCAGTTAATTTTTCAATTAATGATTTTGAAAGCAATTATAGTTTTGATGTAACTAATGATTTAATAAATATTTGGCTTAAAGCATATAAAGCATTAGGTTCTGAAGTATGTACTATTAAAGCAGGAGTAAATAATCTTGATGAATCTAAAGTGTATTTTACTTTAGGTGAAGCAGATGGACATTCAAATAAAATTATGTTTGAAACTTCAACAACATCTAAACTTACAGATAATTCTAATATTGGATTAAAATTTAATACTGAATATTTAAAAGCAATATTTGATGCAAATTATAATTCTGAAGGAACAGCATATATTAATAATGAAGGTGCTATGAAATTAGAATTTAAAACTGAAGAAGGACAACATTCTTCTTATATTGTTTTAGCAAAAATTTAAATTATTATATATTTATATTTAAGATACGGCAGATCTTAACAATTAATTAACAATTAGTAATTAACCGTTCACCTTAGGGGAACATAAATTAAACAATTATGACAATGATTAAACCATTTCTAGATGATCCGTTTGACATCGTTTGGAAAAATTTATTAAATCCAAATTCAGCATTTAATACATTTAACGAAAAAATCAATTATCCCGTAGATATCTACGAAACAGAAAAAGGGTTATGCTTTGAACTAGCTGTAGTAGGTCTTGAACATAAAGACTTAGACATATTAGTTGAAGGAGAAACGTTACGAGTTAGCCACACTAAACAAATAGAAGAACAAGAACGCTCTTATATCTCAAAAGGAATTGCAAAACGTTCTTTTGATTTAGCTTGGAAAATTGCATCTAAATTCGATTTAAACAAATTAGAAGCTACACTAGATAAAGGATTACTTATTTTAGATATTCCTATCTCAGTTGAAAAAGCACCTAAGAAAATTGAAATTAAATCAAAGTTGCTTAAATAAGTTTTGAAATCCAAAGATCTGTCCGTATCTTAAATTTAATTAAAAATCATAATATGAAACAAATAAAACCGTTGCATAACAATATTGTTATCAAACAAGATGAAAATGAGGAACGATATGGTAATATATTAGTTGCCGATATGGGAAAAGATAAACCATTAATCGGAACAATAATTGCTGTAGGTCCTGGACTAATTAATTTAAATGGAGTATTAATTCCAAATACACTACAAATAGGAGATAAAGTTATATTTACCTCATTTGGTGGACAACGAATGGTTGTTGAAAATGAAGAATATTTAATTTACAAAGAACAAGACATATTAGCTGTATTAGAAAATGAGTAAAATTATTAGTTTTGACCGAGAGGCAAAAGAAAAATTACAATCCGGTATTGACAAGGTCAATAAAGCCGTGTCAGTAACAATGGGTCCTTTTGGACGTAACGTATTAATTGAAGAAGAACATGGTGTTGTAAAATCTACAAAAGATGGTGTTTCTGTTTCTAAATCAATTATTTTAGAAGATCCAATTGAAAATATGGCTGTTACTGTTATTAAACAAGCCGCACAAAAAACAGTAGATTCTGCAGGTGATGGTACTACAACATCTACAGTATTAGCTCATTCGATTGCATCTCAAGCATTAGATGCCACAGCTTATGCATCTACAAATGCTACTCAAGTAAAACGAGATATTGAAGAAGCAGTAAAACAAGTAGTAGAAGAATTAAAAACACTATCTAAAGCTATTTCAGGCGAGAAACAAATTAAACAAGTAGCCACACTATCAGCAAATGGTGATACAGAAATTGGTGAATTAGTAGCTACTGCTTTAGAAAAAGTAGGTAGAGATGGAGTTGTAACAGTTGAAGAATCACGTTCAGGTGAAACATCACTCGAAGTAGTAGAAGGTATTCAGTTTGATCGTGGTTATAAATCACATTATTTCGTTACAGATAATACAACAATGACTGCTATATTAGATAATCCATTTATTCTAATCTATGATAAGAAAATTAATACTATTAAGGATTTATTACCATTATTAGAAAAAATTTCAGCAGAACAAAAATCATTATTAGTTATTGCTGAAGACATTGAAGGTGAAGCATTAGCAACACTTGTAATGAATAAAGGTAGAGGTGCATTAAAAGTAGTAGCTGTTAAAGCTCCTGGCTTTGGTGATTTAAGAAACCAAATGTTAGAAGATATGGCAATATTAACAGGTGCTACTGTGATATCAACTGAACGCGGTATGTCATTATCTAAACTAAATATGGATTGGTTAGGTACTGCTCGTGTAGTTACAGTTGGTAAAGAAACAACAACAATAGTTGATGGTAAAGGTGATTCTGAAAAAATTGAAGAACGTATTTTATCACTTAAAACACAATTAGATAAAGAAACAGCACCATATAATATTGAACGTTTACAAGAACGTTTAGGTAAAATGGTTGGTGGAGTAGCTATTATAAACGTAGGTGGTGGTACTGAAATCGAAATGAGAGAGAAAAAAGATCGCCTAGACGATGCATTACAAGCAACTAAAGCAGCATTAGACGAAGGTATCCTACCAGGAGCTGGAGTAGCATTATTACACGCTCGAGAAGCAATTACTAATCGTAATACTAAAGGTGGTGAAATTGTATATGAAGCTTGTTATAAACCATTTGAAAAAATATTATCAAATGCTGGTGAAAACGTTGTTTCATGGTATATCAAATTAAATGATCTAATCGATCAAGTTGATTTAGTACCTGATATTACTAATAATAAAGTAGTTGGTGCTTATGCAACAGGTATTATTGACCCAACTAAAGTAGTACGATCAGCTTTAGAAAATGCAGCTGCAGCCGCAGTAACATTATTAATGACAGAATGTGTTATTCATACTAAACCAGATATTAAAAAATCACAACATGATGATTATGGTTTAGGTGATTTAGGAATGTAATATGTTAACAGCACAAACAATAAGAAAGAACATCACCATCTATATTGATGGTGATGTTACTGATAAACAAAGAGTATTAGATTTAAGTAAAGATTGGACTGAAAAACAAGAATCGTTTTTTAGAAAAATGCTTAAACAAGGAGGTGAGTTTAAAGTAAATGGAGTTCCATTTAAAGTTGAACTTAATGAGGAAGTAGTTAACTCTAAAGGTGAAAAAGATCCTGGAGTAATAGTATTTCCTGAATAAAAATATTTGATTAGGAACCTTTTAATAAAGGCGAGCTGGATTGGGGTGCTAGCATTTTACGTTCGAGTCGTACAGTAAACATAAGTTTCAGTGGGCCAGCTAGGAGAGACGAAACCCTTCCTAATCAAATTTTAAATGTTTGGATTGTCAAAATAAAATTATTAAATTTAAGTTATGAAAAAACACACACTCTGGATCGAAAAGTATAGATCACAAACATTAGATGAATATGTTGGTAATGAAGTTGTTAAAGAACGAATTGCTGACTGTATAGAAAAAAATGACATTCCTCATTTTATCTTTAGTGGAACTGCTGGAACTGGAAAAACTACATTAGCTAAATTAATAGTTAATAATTTAAAATGTGATTATCTTTATATTAATGCTAGTGATGAAAATGGTATTGATATGATTAGAGATAAAGTTAAAGGATTCGCTTCAACCGCATCATTTAATCCTACTAAAATTGTTATATTAGATGAAGCTGATTTCTTAACTCAACCAGCACAAGCAGCACTTCGAAATTTAATTGAAGAATATTCAGCTTATACTCGTTTTATATTAACTTGTAATTATATTGATCGTTTAATCGAACCATTACAATCACGCTGTGAAGTTCATATTTTAAAACCACCTACTAAGAGTATTGTAGCTAAACATGTTTGTACAAATATTTTAGATGTTGAAAATATAAAATATGAAATGCAAGATGTTGCTTATATTATTAATGAATTTTATCCTGATATTCGTTCTATTATTAAAGTATTACAACAAAATGTTAAAGACAATAAATTAACTATTATTGCTGTTGATAATAATTTAAATAAAAACTTAGTAAAATTATTAAAAACACCTACTTCTAAAACTTGGGTAGAATGCCGACAATTAATAATTAATAGTCAATTAGATGATTACCAACCAGCAATTGAGTATTTATTTAAACATTTAGATGAATATAGTAAAGGACACGATGCTGAGATTACTATTGAATTAGATAACCATCAATATTTTCAGAAATCAGTACCAGATAAAGAGATAAATATGGCCTCATTATTAGCTAAAATAGTAAAAATCATTTCAACAAAACAAATATTATAAAATGGAACCACAATTAAACATTAGTTTAGACAAAACAACAGAAATAATCTGTGAAAAATGTAATAATAATATCTTTATAAATGCATTTTTACTTCGAAAAGCATCTCGTCTATTGACAGGAACATCACAAGATGCTTTAATTCCTATTAATGTAATGGCTTGTAGTAAATGTCAACATGTTAATGAAGAGTTTTTACCTTTACAACTTAAAAGTAAACCAACACCTGAACTACCTACACCACCATCAAATAATGAAGGAGCTAAAATAATCTCTTTTAATAGATAAAAATGTTTAACCGAAATAAATTAAAAAAAATCAAAATGGAATATCAAGAACTAGAAAACGAAGTAGTATCATTAAAAGGTGCTCTTATTAGAGCAAACGAAGCTAACAAAGAATTAGATAAAGTTGTTAAAGAATTAAATACAGAACTTGGTTTAGCAATCGATCGTATTAAATATCTTAGTAATGAAGTACATCTACGAGATGCTGCTATTAAATCAAGAGCTAATTATTCAGACGAAAGTAGGAATTATTAATTTATAATGTAGTAAATAGCATTTTTTCCATGCCTATCATATATTTATTAATATATAATATATTATGATAGGTATTTATAAAATTACATCTCCTAAAGGAAAAATATATATAGGTCAATCGATTAATATTAATAGACGTTGGTCAGAATATCTTAAATTAAGAAGATGTGAAAAACAAATTAGATTATATTATTCTTTTCTTAAATATGGTCCTCAAAATCATAAATTTGAAATAATAGAAGAATGTTTAGAAAACCAATTAAATGAACGTGAATTATATTGGGGTTTATATTATAATGTTTTGTCTAAAATGGGTCTAAATTTAAAATTAGGAAATGCTAAAGGAAAAATAAGTGAAAAAACTAAAAAGAAAATATCTAAAGCTGTTAAAGGAAAAAGTGGAAAATATGAAAGAACAGATGCTATAAAACAACTTATAAGTAAAAATACTTCTATTAAAATATATCAATTTACATTAAATGGAGAATTTGTTAAAGAATGGAATTCTATTACAGAAGCTGAATTTAATTTTGGAAAAGGTATTAAAGACAACTTAAGTAAAAAAACTAACAAATCTCATGGATTTGTTTGGAATTATAATAAGATATTTCCAGGATATAATAATAAAGATCATGGAAATGCAGTAAAAGTAATTCAAAAATCTAAAAATGGAGTTATAATAAAAGAATGGAATAGTTTTACACAAATACAAAAAGAATTAAAATATCCTACTTCAAATATATCTGCTTGTTGTCTTAAAAAACAAAAAACAGCTTATGGGTTTATATGGGAATATAAAAATAATTAAATTTAATAATGGCTAATATATTTAATCTTATAAAAAGAATAACTCTTACTAAAGATAAATGGAAAGATATTTCTGAAGAAGAACAACAAACTTTCAATAATTGGATGTGTAACAAAATATTATCAATGGATCATGATTATTGTGAAGTAGTAAATGTAATACAAAAGAATACTTGGCAGATGAAAGGTGAACATCTTTATAATTTATATAAAGACTTACTACCTAAACAATATAAGTATCTTAAGTATCTTAAACCTACTAATAAAAAAGAATACGATTTAGATCAAATAGAAGCTATTCAAATATATTTTGAAGTTGGTAAAAAAGAAGCTAAAGAATATATAGACATGCTTTCTGAAGATGAAGTTAAAAACATTACGACACAAATTAAAGGAACATGAGTAATACAATAAAAGACGATATTACCAAATCAGTTATAGTAGACTTATCTGACAGAGCAGAACGCGGATATAATAAATATTCAACAACACTTGAACAAAATAATCACGACGAATTTACTCAACATCTTTATGAAGAACTATTAGATGCCGCTCAGTACTGTAAAAAAATTATTACACAAAAACAAGCAGTACAAGATTTAGTCAAAACATATCCTAATGATGTTGAATTAGGAGCTAAAATAAGAGAAATATATGGCCAAACAAAAGCTGACAGAAATTGAATTAAAACTCAAAAATCATACACCTCCAGAATTAAATCATGCTTTTCATAAAACAGTATCATATAGTCAGTTTAGTATTTATGCAAAATGTCCACACCAGTGGTATTTAACTTATGTAGAAAATAAACAACCATATCAAGCAACTATACATACAGTTTTCGGAACAGCAATACATGAAACTATTCAAGAATATGTTGATAACATGTATGTTTTAAGTGGAGCTGCAGCTGATAGAATGGACTTACATGAAATATTTCAAAATAAATTTTCTGAATTGTATACTGAGGAATATAAAAAAGTAGGTTCTCATTTTTCTACTCCAACAGAAATGGGTGAGTTTTATGAAGATGCTGTTAATCTTTTAAATTATGTTAAAAAGAATAGAAAAAAGATATTTACTACTAAAGGTGTAAAATTATTAGATATTGAATTACCTTTACTAATAAAAGTATCTAATAATATATTTTTAAAAGGATTTATTGATGTAGTGTTTTATGATGTTGATACAAATAAAGTTCAAATATGGGATTTTAAAACATCAAAATCATCTTGGAGTGATGAACAGAAAAAAGATGAAATAAAACAATATCAATTACTTTTATACAAACATTATTTTTCAAAACAATATGATTTTCCTATAGAAAATATAGAAGTAAAATTTGTAATTTTGAAAAGAAAAATTTGGGAAAAAAGTGAATATCCTCAACCTAGAGTACAAAATGTAGTACCGCCTAGCGGAACTAATAAAATGAATAAATGCTTAACTGTTTTTAATGATTTTATAAAAAATTCGTTCGACGAGTTTGGAAAACCTCAAATAAAATCATATATTAAGAATGTTGGAGAAAGTAGTTGCAAATGGTGTCCTTACAGAGATGATATTACATTATGTGATAAAAAGAATGTTCTTTCATAATTGTTATATATTTATATACAAAACAATATAATTATGAAAGCAAAAATGCAATTAACAAGTGTAAAAATTCCCGAAGATTTATTTGAAGAATTCAAATTATCTTGCATCCGGAACAAGTTCAGTACTCAAAAATTAACTGAACGAGCAATGTATCTATATTTAACCAACGAAGAATTTAAAAAACAAATACACAACCAATTAGATACAGAAATAACAGGTAAATTATAAAACAACAAAATAACGTTATGTTAAAAGAAGGTTACATACCAAAAGATCAAAGAAAAAAAATACTCCTTTTATGCGATGACATTCGTATGACCTCTGGTATTAGTACTATGGCTAGAGAGATGGTATTAGGAACAGCACATCATTTTAATTGGGTTAATTTAGGAGGTGCTATTACACATCCTGATAAAGGTCAACGACTCGATTTAAATGCTGATACTAATAAAATAGCAGGTATTGAAGATGCTAGTGTATTTTTATACCCAATAGATGGATACGGTTCTCCTGAACTTGTAAGACAAATAATTCAATTAGAAAAACCAGACGCATTAATGATGTTTACTGATCCAAGATATTGGATTTGGTTATTTCAAATGGAACATGAAATAAGAAAACAAATGCCTATTATTTATTTAAATATTTGGGATGATTTGCCTTATCCAATGTATAATAAATCATATTATGAATCATGTGATGGTTTATTAGCTATTAGTAAACAAACAGAAAATTTAAATAGAGCAGTATTGGGTTCTGAGGTTGCAGATGAAAAAGTAATTAAATATGTTCCTCATGGTATTAATGAAGAAGTATTTTTTCCTATAACATCAGAACATTTAGAATACTTAACATTAAAAGAATTCAAAAGACAATTATTTAATAATAAAGAATATGATTTTACTTTATTGTATAATGCTCGCAATATTAGGCGTAAATCAGTATCTGACTTATTGTTGGCCTGGAAAGTATTTGTTGATGCTTTACCTGAAGAAAAAGCTAAAAGATGTGCTTTGGTACTTCACACACAAATAGTAGATGAAAACGGTACTGATTTAAAAGCAGTAAGCGAAATGTTATTTGGTTATGATGAAAAATATCAAATTTTATTTGATCAAAGTAGACAACCAGCAAACGTAATGAATTTACTTTACAACGCAGTAGATGCTGTAACGTTAATAAGTTCAAACGAAGGTTGGGGATTATCATTAACTGAAGGAATGATGTGTGGTAAACCAATCATTGCTACAGTAACAGGTGGTATGCAGGATCAGATGCGTTTTGAAGACGAAAATGGTGATTGGATTAAATTTACTGAAGAATTTGGTTCTAATCATAGAGGCAAATATAAAAAGTGTGGTATTTGGGCTTACCCAGTATTTCCATCTAATTTCTCATTAGTAGGTTCTATTCCAACACCTTATATTTTTGATGATAGAGTTGAACCACTTGATGTTGCTAAAGTAATAAATGAAGTTTATAACGATAAAATGTTTAATACTGAAGATTATCAAAAGGCATGTAAAGCTGCTCGTGAATGGGTAACTTCAGATGAATCAATGATGACTGCTAAAAATATGTGTAAAAACATTATTGATGGTGTTGAAGAAACATTTGATAAATGGCAGCCAAGACATGATTTTGAATTTATACCTGTAGAACCATTAAAACAACCAAAACATTTTGTTAAACACGTTATCGCACAATAATATGAAACCATTATTAGTTATAAGTGCTCCTATTGAAACTTTCAGCGGCTACGGAGCCCGCTCACGCGACATAGCATTATCTATTATCAAATCAGAAAAATATGATGTAAAAATCCTATCACAACGATGGGGTTCTACACCATATGGATTTCTTAAAGATTCAAATCCAGACCACAAATTAATAAAAGATTGTATTTTAGCTGTTCCTCAACTACCTAAACAACCTGATGTTTGGATTCAAATTACTGTTCCAAATGAAATGCAACGTATTGGTAAATTTAATATATTAATTACAGCAGGTATTGAAACTACAATATGTGATCCTAGTTGGATTGAAGGATGTAATAATGCTGATTTAGTATTAGTATCATCTGAACATGCTAAAACAGTATTTCAAAATTCTAAATTTGAAAAACGTAATAGTCAAACACAACAAATAGAAAGTATAGTAGAATTAAAAACACCAGTAGAAGTATTATTTGAAGGTGTAAATACAGACATATACAATAAAATTGATAAATTCAATAATATTGATTTATATGAATTTATAAACGAAATACCTGAAGATTATGCATTTCTATATTTAGGACATTGGCTACAAGGTGATTTAAACGAAGATAGAAAAAATGTATCTGGATTACTTAGAATATTCTTAGAAACATTCCGAGGTAAAATTAAACCACCTGCTCTAATATTAAAAACACAATCAGCAACACCATCTATAATGGATAGAGATGAAATGTTAGATAAAATTAGAGCTATTCAACAATATATAGGAGGTGATTTACCACCAGTATATTTACTTCATGGTGAATTTAGTGATGAGGATATAAATGAATTATATAATCATCCTAAAATTAAAGCATTTGTATCGTTTACTAAGGGTGAAGGATATGGAAGACCATTACTAGAATTCACAACATCACAGAAACCAGTAATAGCACCAAATTGGAGTGGACATGTTGATTTCTTATCAGAATTCTCAACATTACTTCCAGGCATGTTAACTCCAATTCACCCATCTGCTGTTATTCAAAATATGATATTACCTGAATCAGCTTGGTTTACAGTTAACGATAAAGAAGCATCTAAAGCATTAGAGGATGTATTTAAAAATTATAAAAAATACACTGATAAAGCTAAACGTCAAGCGCATCATTCAAAAACTGAATTTAGTTTAGAAAAAATGAGTGAAAAATTACTTACTATATTAGATAGTAAAGTACCGAAGCCTGTTCAATTAAAGCTACCCTCTTTAAAGCGTATCGAATTACCCAAAATTAAACGTATAGAATAATGGATAATATAGGAAATATAATATTTACATATCAAACAAATACTTACAATATAAAAAATATAAATTATGTCATCATTAAGTGAACAACTAGTTATTTGTCCATGTTGTGGGTCAAATGCTTGTAGTGAAATTTCAAACGAAATAGTTACTATTTGGATTTGTATGACCTGTGGCAAAACCGCAAACACCACAATCGTAGAAGAAAATGTTGAAACCATGGAAGAAACACTTCCCGAATTATATAAAGCATTACGCTTCAAAGACATTTCAGGAAAATATTGGTATCCAAATAGTGTCGTACTTCCAGATAATTCAATGGTATTTGCAGAAGGTACAACAGCAGACGATTGGAAATGGTCAGCTGTTAAATCTAAAGACAATAAAGCAGATATGTCTACAAAACAAGAATTTGGAGAACTCGAGTTTATGGACGCCTTAGAATATATAGGTTATTTTGAAATGTCAAAATAATTTATTATATTTAAAAAAAATAAAAAGTTCATGATTTCAATTTCATACGCCGTTTGTGCTCATAACGAACATATTGAATTAGATAGATTATTATACCAATTAACTCAATCTATTCTACCAACAGACGAAATAGTAGTTCAATTAGATATTACAGCAACAGATGCCGTTAAAAATGTAGTTAAAAACTATAATAAACGCGTTAAAACGATTGAATTTGGATTAAATAATGACTTTGCATCTTTTAAAAATAATTTAAATAAACATTGTACTTGCGATTTTATTTTTCAGTTAGATGCTGATGAATATTTAAATCCATGGTTATACGATAATATTCATTCAATTTTAGAAACAAATCCTGAAGTCGACATGTTTTTAGTTCCTCGAATTAATACAGTAGAGGGTTTAACAGAAGAACATATTAAAAAATGGGGATGGAATGTTGATCATGGTAGAGTTAATTTTCCTGACCATCAAACTAGAGTATATCGTAATAATTCAAAAATTAAATGGATAAATAAAGTTCATGAAAGATTAGATGGTTATAATTTATACACTAATTTTCCACCATTAGATGAGATGTGTATTTATCATCCTAAAACAATAGAAAGACAAGAAAAACAAAACAATTATTATAATACAATATGAAAACAGCATTAGTATTAGGAGCAGGTGGTTTTATAGGAAGCCATTTAGTTAAAAGATTAAAATCAGAAGGATTTTGGGTTAGAGGAGTAGATTTAAAATATCCTGAATATTGGGAAACAGCAGCAGATGATTTTATTATTGGTGATCTTAGAGATCCATTAATAGTATCTAAAGTTATGTTTGCTCCAAATCAAACTTCATTAGATGATAAAATAAATTCATTTGATGAAGTATATCAATTAGCAGCAGATATGGGAGGAGCTGGATATATTTTTACAGGCAACAATGATGCTAACGTAATGCATAATTCTGCATTAATTAATTTAAATGTTGCTCATGAAGCAACTAAACAATCAGTTAAGCGAGTATTTTATAGTTCCTCAGCATGTATGTATCCAGAACATAATCAGTTAGATCCTAATAATCCTAATTGTGAAGAATCAAGTGCATATCCTGCAAACCCAGATTCTGAATATGGTTGGGAAAAATTATTTAGTGAACGTTTATATTTAGCTTTTAAACGTAATTATAATTTGGATGTTCGTGTAGCTCGTTTTCATAATATATTTGGACCAGAAGGTACTTGGACAGGTGGAAAAGAAAAAGCACCAGCAGCAATGTGCCGTAAAGTAGCTGAAACACCAGATGGTGGAGAAATTGAAGTATGGGGTGATGGTTTACAAACAAGATCATTTTTATATATTGACGAGTGTGTGAATGGTATTTTAAAATTAATGCGTTCTGATTTTGAAGGTCCAGTTAATCTTGGTAGTGAAGAAATGGTTACTATTAATCAATTAGCTCAATATGCAATTGATATTAGTGGTAAAAACATCACTATCAAAAACATACCTGGATTTACAGGGGTTAGAGGTAGAAATTCAGATAATAAACTAATTGAAGAAAAATTAGATTGGGTTCCAAATTACCCATTATATGAAGGTCTTGTTCACACTTATGAATGGATTAATAAACAAGTAAATAAACAATAATGTATAAAGTAGTTCATAAACCTTGGGGTAAGGAAGAATGGCTTGAGTTAAATGATGCTTATTGCTATAAGAGAATTTATATCAACGCTGGCTATAAAACATCATTTCAATATCATAACTTTAAAAAAGAAACTAACTATATCATTTCAGGTGAAGCTGAAGTATGGTTAGAAAATGATGAAGGTGTAGTTGAAAAGAAAATAATGAAAGGTGGAGAGTTCTTTAATGTAACACCTCCTAAAAAACATAGAGTAATAGCTATTACAGATATTATTTTACAAGAGGTATCTACACCACACGTAGATGATGTTGTTAGAATAGATGATGAATTTCATAGAGCAGATGGTAAAGTAGAAGCTGAACATAAAACACCAGCTGTACTAATATTAGCTGCTGGATTAGGTTCTCGTTTAGGTAATTTAACTAAAAATATAAATAAAGCAATGTTACCAATTGATAACAAAGCTATTATATCTTATATTATAGATAAATTTCCTAAGGAATACGACTTTGTAGTTTGTTTAGGCTATAAAGGTGAAGAATTACAACAATATTGCCAATTAGCTTATCCAGAACATAATTTTTATTTTGTTGATGTTAACAAGTATGAAGGTGAAGGATCAGGTCCTGGTTATTCATCACTACAATGTAAACAATACTTACAACGCCCATTTTACTTTGTAGTAGCGGATTGTATTATTGATTCTAAAATGCCTCACTTAGATGGTAACTGGATAGGTGTTTATCCTACAGCTTATCCTGAAAAATATTCTACAGCACAATTAGATAAAGATGATAATGTATTATCATTTGTAAATAAAAGTACTGAAGGTTATGATAATGCTTTTATCGGATTAGCTAGTATTTGGGATTTTGATGTGTTTTGGAGTGAATTAGAGGCTAATATGAAAAATGGAGAAATAGTATCTGCATTTGAAAATATATCTAAATATCCTGGTTTTAAAGCTAAGCATT
>Ga0316227_1002622_pt1 | contig 15723 bp, 30 predicted proteins | sample TBH18019metaG_FD_206012 | JGI IMG/M metagenome (GOLD analysis project Ga0316227, IMG submission 206012) | Freshwater microbial communities from Trout Bog Lake, Wisconsin, USA - TBH18019 | ecosystem: Environmental > Aquatic > Freshwater > Lake > Hypolimnion/Profundal zone | place: USA: Wisconsin... | reverse complement strand
TGAAGCAAATGTTCCAGTAGAACTATCAGCACAACAATGATCCAGAATATGACGAGTTCCCAATGCTGGAACTCCCGCAGGCCGCGCCACCATCGGCGAAGAACGGCACGCGGGCGCCAGCGTCCCTCGAGACTTTCGAGCGTCGTATCGATGCACTCGGGGCAGATCGGAGGCCATCGCAACATCTTCGAGTGAAACGTGGCGTTGCAGATGCGGCATTGAGCCCACATGCCCCGGCATCGGAGACGACGCGCCATCACGCTACCCCCAAAGCCCTCAGTAAAGCTCTCCAGATCTTCCCCGCCACGACAGAAGGGCGATGCCGTTCCTTTCGCAGGTAGTACATCACAGCATCGGATAGCAGCTTCGAATGCTGCCCTTGCCCCTGTTCAATTTCCCAGTAGTATTCGTTGCGAAGAAACAGCGCGATTCTGACGTAATCCTTGGCGGTATCGAGCAGACCGGGTTCATTCTGCTTCAGCCTGGATGCCATCTTCATGTAGTTCGAAAGGCGAAACTGCAACGTCTGCAGATCGTCTTCGAGCTTTCGAAGCGGGAAGCCGCATTGCTCGCAGTCGAGCCCTTCCCGGACGACTCGCGGCAGTTCGACGTTTCGCGACAATATGTCTTTGATGGCCGCTTCGTCCCGGTTGTAGGCAATGTGGCCGTTTGAGCAGATGAAGGCTTCGTGCGGGTTGTAGAAGGGCTCTTTGTAGTTGACCGGTTTTGCTCCCCAGTCCTGTGGATCGAGCGGCGCGTTCGGATTGGCTATGACGGCGTTCAGTTCGGTATCGGATTTGAACATCAGTACCTCTGATGATATTACGGTTTCTTCTCCCCGAACTTCGGCTTATCGGCAGGCTTCAATTTCTCTTCGCCCTTCTCCTCTTTCCCGACGTACCTGCCGATCGGTAAGGAAAGCATCCATTCGCGCCGCGCGTCGAGCAAGCGTGACAAATGCGAGTCCAGCCGTAAGCGCCACAACGCCGTTTCCTCCGCACCTGAGTTGATCGGTTCGGGATGTGTCCAATACCAAGCTTTGCGATTTGTTCTTGTGTAAGTGTCCCATGCCGGTCATGCCGCCCGGCACTGTGCGGTCTTTGACGTGTATCGCGGCGATCCGGCCCGGCGCGCCGGTACCGCTCGGCTCGTTCGTTGGCATTGTTGAGAGCCTCCTGAACGGAACGCTGCATTCGAAACGACCGCTCATCCGCTGCTTTGGCGCGGGCTTCCGCATCATCGCGTGTTGGCGTCATGCTTGAGCCTTCTTTCTCTCGGGATCCCAATCGACCGAGCATTGAATCCCGCAGTACGGGCATACCGTTAGGGATTCTGGATTCTGAGTCCTGATCTCTTCGCCGCAAGAGCAGAGCAGCACGTAGATGGATTGTGAGGGTTGAGGGTTCAACGCTTCCTCCTGCCCCGTTCCTCCGCGGAACTCTGCACAGCTCGCGAAGACCTTTTCTTTGTCAATTTACGCTCAACCTCATGGTGAGGAACCATCTCGGATCTCAATTGAGGATTCCCTTCTGTTTCGTCGAGCAGAAGATTGATGCGGTCGAAGATCTGATCAAGCAGTTGTTTCTGGTATTGGTCGAACTGGTATGGGGGCAGGAGGCTCATGGCTTGACGCCTTTCAGCACCTTCAGGCGCTCCAACTCCTGCAAGATCAGATCGGCAATCTGAACGCCCGATTTATCGACGTTGCGTATAACGATTGCCGCTATCGAGATTTGAAGGATGTCGCGCTTCATGCTTTCGGGCTCCTGTCGTATTCCGATTCGTCGCCCGGCTCCCGTACCATCCTGGGGGTTTCGGCAACGCCTTCTCGCTGGAGTGCTCCGAAAACCTGTTTCGCGAGACGAGCTCGAAGTGACTCTGGATTCTTTTTCGTCTCCTGTTCGAATTCTTTAACGAACTGAGGCCATCGCGCGTTATGCTGTTCGATCTGTTCGCGCGTCATCGGCGTTAACCGGGAGCCCTCATGCCCGCAATCGCATTTCGTGACGCCGGAGTAAACCCGCTGCGTCTTGGGATCGAGCTTACCGCCATTAAAGCTATCGAACTGATCTTCCGTGATGGACTCCATTTCGGTGTAGAGCGATCCGTTGGGCCAGCGCTTGATTGAGTGCATGGCGAATTTGTAAATCCATCCGCATCCGCTGCATTTGGGGCAGACGTTCGAAGCTTGCGGTGCTGCGCTAATCGGCTCGACAGGCTCGAAGCGATCGAGCAATATCCGCGTAATCGTGGCCATACCGGGATACTCGTCAAAGTCGTTACGGTTCTGGATGAGCCATTCGGCCCTTTCGCTATGGCCCTTGCAGACGTCCCGCAAGGCATCGCAGAATGCCTGACGGTCGGCGGGAAACCGTTTCCACACCCCGGCCAGCAGCTTGGTCGCTTCGAAGAAAATATCAGACTCCGGTTCCATTCTTTTTCCTCTTCTGATCCTCCGCCACAAGGCGCTTAAATCTTTCGAGCGTCGTCTCGCCGCGGACCGGTTTACTTGGCGCTACCTGCTCCTCCCGCGCCGCATCGCCGGCATCGGCCGCGAGCAGCTCCACAAATCGCCATCTCCGGCACTTCTCCCAGACGTTATCGACGGCTGTCGAGAGCATCTCCCAGGCGAGATTTGTATGCACCATCCGGTAGATCTCGAGCAAACTCGAATCCGGCACGTTAGACCCTATCTTCCGCCGAAGTTTCTGGTTCAGCCGCAAGGAAAGTTCATCAATCTGAAATTCTGCTTCGGGTAGTACTGTAAGTTGTGGTACACTCGGTTCCGGTCTGCCACTTTCCGCCGGCAGGTTAGCGGATTCAGGTTTGGGATGAGGCGGTTCGGGGCGAAGATCCGGTGAATGTTCGGGAAAGTCTACTTTACAGGAATTCTCGTAAGTAGGTTTGGAATCAACAGACGGTTTTTCAAAAACGCGGTGAAGCGGGCATTCGCAGGTGTGGCCCTTTCCGCCGTGATCCGAGCAGGCCTGATCTATCGGGATCTCCTGCAGGGAGCCCGGCACCCGCACCATGACGGGCTGCGGCTTCGTCCGTTCGCGGCACTTGCCAAACTCGTCCCGCTCGAACCGTCCCGAGCCCTCCGACTTCCGGCACCGCGGTGTCAACTTCGCCAACTCACGCATTGGCTCTATGCCGATCCGAAACCGGCCGTCTCGATCGTCGACCAACCTGTACTCCTCAATCCGTTTTTGAATCGACTTTAACGTTGGTCGCGTAATATTTAGACGCTCAATGATTTGCTCGTCTGTCGGTAGTTTCGCTTCGCGCTTCTCGCGGTAAGCCTGGCGCTCGATGCGGGCCAGCATAACAAGGTACTCAAAGCAGGCGACGCCGAACAGCCGCGGGATCAACTCCATAGCGGGCGGCCAGCCGTCCCATGAGTCCCAAGGAAATCTTTCTTTTTGAAGTGTCTTTTCAAGTGGCATAGTTTGGGATTTATATACTTGACTACACAAGGACTGAATCTACTCGACATATGTCTCGCTACAGTCGCCGAAACTGCCTTCGTCAATTGGTTCGCCTTCTCCAATCTCATACACTCCTGTTTTGCCTATGTGGTCGCATGCCTGGTCCCATTCGGGGTCGTAATCATCCAGAACTAAAGCGTTTGTGTCTGATTCGTAGGTTCCGCGAATCCACGTAACCGAGCCGCAGGTCGGGCATTTGATCGGGTACTTCATTGGCTTATTCACGCTCCCGTGTAGTTAAGTATGTAATTCCCCATAGTTTCTTCAACCGAATTTCGAAGAAACCAAATGATACCCGCTTGACAATACAGAGGCTTATGCGATACTGAAGGCTGAATACCCGTTCAGTACTACCCTCGGCCTGAGACTGATGCAAGCGGTCTCAGGCTTTTCTATTTCGCCTGTCTCATCTGGCTCCCTCGCAAAAGTGGCATACCCAATACCTTATCCCTACCTGAGCGTTTTGAAAAGAACGAAAATTAGGCGAATGGTTTTCGCAGAACCATGTGCTTGAGCGTAAAACCTGCTTTCCCAACGCCGTAACCTGTGGATTTCTCGCGCCCGACGGTCCAAATCGGTAAAGTCCACTTTCCCGGCCGCAGACGGCCATCCAGGTAAATCAACTTTCCAAATCGGTAAAGTCCACTTTCCCGCATATAAGGTACTTCAGATTCTTTTTCAGAATGTAGATATGGGAGTAGGTGGTAGGTGGATATCTCTGTGGGGGAAACGTCAAACCGACTACCCACCCACTCGCCCGGCGACAAAACAGTGGAAAACACACGGACGGGTGTAATATGTCCCCATTCCTCCATGAAAATCCGCTAGGGGGACGTTGGGGAGAGAATGATTTCCCCGCCGTCCGCCAAGCGGTCACCTCACGGGATCGCCACTTAAGCCCGCATGGTGAACCTGTTCGATCTTGGACTTTGCGTCCAGGACCGCGAGAACAAGCGAGGAGCCGGAGCCCGTTACATCCCCGACCTCAACCGTGATCGTTCTCGAGATTTCGATGTGGCGCCCCATGACGGCCTGGCTGTCGAGCCAATCCATCAGGCTATCGACCGTGGTCACGCCGCCATCCCGCCGCGCTGTTGCGCCCGTTCCATCATGCGGTCGGCCTGGACCTGGTACCGGGCTTCGATATCGGCCATCTTCTGCAGGTGAATCATGGCCGTAGACGTCAAGTCCTGAATCGATTCCTCTGTCAACTGCAGCGTCAAGCCCTTCGTGTGGGCGTACTCCCGCGCGAGCGCCGCCGCATCGATCGCCGCAATCATACAGCCGCCCAGCAGCCGGCTCATATTCGTCAATGTGGGTTTCCCGGCCCTGCACGCGCTTCGTGAGGGTAAGGGCTCCCCTCGCCCCACCCGAGCGTTCGAAATCGCTTGTTCGGCCTCCTGGGGCACGTAGAATACATCCCCCGATTCGGTCGAGTACATCATCTGGTCCGGCGCACCTTCGATTTGCGACCGAACCCGCTTGCCAAAGTTGTACTTTAGTGAAAGTTCTACTGGAACATTTGCTTCAAACCGTATGACTGCCATATTGTTAACTCCGTTTCGCTCTCCTTATTTTTCGTACTGCCTTCTTTGCCGCCTTCAAACCAGGGTCCATGTGCTTCTCCGTAAGGGCACGGCCCAGCGCTTCCCGTGCCGCCGCCTTCTCGTCTTCCGATGCCTCCGGATCGCGCAGAATCGCCCGCTGTGCTTCGAGATGCCGCTCCGCAACCCTCACCCACTCGGCAAGCTTTTTCTCGACCTTCCCGGCCGTCGGATCGTTCAGGATGGCGTCGAGCCGGGCTTCCTCCGTTTGGATGCGCCGCAATTCTTCCGCTTCCCAATCGAGCGCCATCTGTTTCTGAAACCTCACGCACGCCGGCGGAATGGTGGTGTAGAGCCTCACGATTCGATAGCGCGTTCTCTTGCGTTCGAATCTCTCTCGAATGCCTGTTCATCGTACTTAGGAAGCCACATAACGATAACGCGCTTTTTCATGCTGCCTCCCTGAAATCTCCGACCGTCCGCACCGCCATCTCAATCTCGCTCTCGGTTTGGAGCGCGCACGCCACGCATCCCGGGCACTTCACCACTTCGGTCTGGTCCACGTCGACGTACCGCTCCTCAATAACGCCAGACCCATCACAGTATTGCACTGGAACGTCATAGCAGACATCCCGCATCTGCATCTTTTCCCACGATTCGATAGCGCGTTCTCTTGCGTTCGAATCTCTCTCGAATGCCTGTTCATCGTACTTAGGAAGCCACATAACGCTCATGAGTTAAATTATGCGGTAAGGGCTAATAGCAGTCAACTGTATTCGCCTGTTCTTCACCCAGTACGTTTTCACTTCGGTACCATTACTTTCGCCTATTCTTCCACTTGATATATCGTTCGGTAAGAGCTAATACTCCTGAAGGGGAAGGGAAAGCCGACGATTATTGAGGAAGCTTTGAAACCGTACACCGAGTTAGGAAAGAAGATTGCGAAGCAATGCCAACATACAACTACCGTCTGACTGGGCGCAATATCAAAAGCCTTTCGGCTGAAGAATCCGTCGAGCGAATTGCACAGTGGGGCTCGGACTGCATCCATTGCGGGCATCCCGGTTGCCCATTCGAAATATGCGCCGTGGGCGGCGAGAACGTCATGGGCGGCGCGATGCAGGAGGGTTGGACGTTCAGCCGGGAAGCGCATCAGAATTTGATAACGGCGTTTGAAAAAGCAGGGCCGGGTGCTATCGGTATCGCGACTTCAGCGCTAGATATGAACGGTCCATGGCGTTGCGCGTTGCATCCGACTGAACAGCATAAGGCGATCACGCCGGAGTTGCTCGCCGAAATGTGCCCCGGCCCCAAACACCCGGAATATATCCGTGGCCACGCGGATGGATTTGAACAAGGCTCGAAAGCCGCACGAATGGCGGCGAACAATCGCGTGGCCTTTCACGGAATGCGACTGGAAGTTCCGGACCTGGATGATTTGGTCGCTGTATTTCGCGAACCCGGCGCGGTGCAGAAAATGGCGGCGCATATAGCTACGGTTCATCAATCATGGAGCCGATCCGAAGATTTGAGCGACAGTATTGAGAAACTTTCGAAACAGTTCAATGTGCCGTCCGGAATCCTCTCGCAACTATTGATCGTAGGCGTCGTGGTCACTTCGAACTGGTTCAACCGAAAGTACGCGGATCAGATTGAAGCGGGGTATGAGGGCTCTCAGGTTCAGTAGGATATGCCGGGTTATCGCGGAAAAGCCGCGAAGTGTTTGTTTCCTGAGACGATGCTATACCGGGCCATGACGGAGGATCGATAGACGGAGATGGATACCAGAGAAGCTGGTCGCACTGGAGGAAAAGCAAAAGTGAAGAAAGGTTTCGCCGTCATGTCGAAAAAGGCACGCAAGGAAGCCGCGAGCAATGGCGCGAAGGCACGCTGGGCGAAAGAGAAGGGAAAGCCGCGATGATGAACGTATCCATCCGGTTCGTCCCCATCCAAAAGTGGCCCGGCGAACCGACGCCGCGCAACGACCGCGAAGACTCGCGCTTTCGCGCGCCCTACCGCGATACGCTCGACCTGCTCGACAAAGAGCTATTCCAACTATCGGCCCGCAACGTCATCATCCAAGCGTACATGGAACAAGGTCAAATCCGTAACGACGGATGGCCGTATTCAACAGCGCAACCGTCTCAACCGGGCGTGATTCTATCGTTCGAAAAATTGAACGAAGATGAAGGCCGGTACGAAGAAGTCTCGTTCCCTTGCGACCGCTTCAACCTCTGGGAAGACAATCTCCGAGCAATCGCGTTAGCGCTCGAAGCGCTACGCAAAGTGGACCGCTACGGCGTCACGCAGCACGGAGAGCAGTACAAGGGCTGGACACGATTACCGGCCCCGGAGCACGATTCCGATTTTCCATCGAACCGAAACGATGCCGCTATCTTCATGGCTGGATTCTCCAACATCCCAAAGGACTACATTCTCGAGAACCGATCCGTCATGAACGAAGCTTACCGGAAAGCAGCCGCTACGTTGCACCCGGATAACAAGCGGACAGGGAACCATGAGGCTTTTGTGAAACTGCAGAAGGCGAAAGAGATTCTGGAGGCTCGATGAGCGAAGCTGATGACGACGAAACGGACCCTCCTCCCTTCTATTCGCCGGCCCGATAAACGGGTAGAATCAGAACATTATGACCGCGCTACTTTCAGAACTGAGCGAACCCTCCGTACCGTTATTCCTCCTACCCGAAGAAATCGAAGAGGAAGAGGAAGAGGATGAAGAATTTGACGAAGACGATGACCTCGACGAAGACGACGAAGATGCCGATGACTTCGCCGACGATGACGACTTCGAGGACGACGATGATGAAGACGACGATGATGAAGACGACTTCGAAGACGAAGAGGATGAAGACGACTGCGACGACGAGGACGAGGAGTTTGAAGACGAAGACGAGTAGCCGCGGCATCCGCGCGCGCGTCGTGCGTATCGAAAAACAGATGATCGCGTTGCAGGCCGTATTGCGCGAGATGCTGAACCGGATTGGGGACTGCGAAGACGATCTTGACGACCTGTTAGAGGATCAGCAGGGCGGGCCGGGATGGGAAGTGTAGACAGGATGGCGCAACCGGCAGGATTGCTCACTGATGCGGAAGTAGTAGCGATTCTTACGAAGCATGCCCCGAAAAAGGCGCAACCCGCAGAACTGATCACCGACGCGGAAGTCGCATCGATCCTCGGAGTATGGGACCTTCGTGTTTCCAGCAGGTTTTCGTTCTACTTAGATCCACACTCCGTCAAAGACCGCAAAACGCGAAGGGCCTTTGAGATCGCAATCGAACTCCTACAGGATTTTCTCGAATCGGACCAACGTCGAATGATTATGAGCGAACTGGTCCAAGTGGCAAGAGAGGTACTCGGCAAATGAAACAGGCTCCAAAATCGCAGGGGAGGCAAGGCCGAAAGCACGAGCCTGTTAAGGTCCACAACGCATATCAGGACAAAAACCGGTGCCAGGTGATCGCGTTGCGCGCTCAAGCCTTACTCGCGGCGCACGGATTTACCTGCTCGATCGACCAGAAAAAGAAACCGGGAAAAGGCTGGGTTAGGATCAAGATCAATGCCGACATGTCCCCAGTGATGATATATCCTCGATTTCACGTTGATCCGTGTGTAGCTTATACGGCCTTGCAAGTGGTGTCCCTTCTTTCCCGGCTGAAGCAATACTCGGAGGAGCATGCCTCATGACCAGCGCCAGGAAAAGGAAACTACTCAAGATGCAGCAGCAGCAGAACCAGCAGCCGAAAGCCGTCGAGCTTTCGAACGTCGAGCAACTGGAGTCATGGCCCGAGCCTGTATACTCCAGATACTTCATGGCGGAGTTGCTCGAAGACGAAGAGAACCCGAAAGATCCGCCGGCATGGAACCTCTACCGCCTTGCAGACTTCTGCGTACCGGGAGTGATGCCGAATCCTGTTTTTGCCGTAGAGGAAGACGAACTGGATAAGTTAAAGGTCCTGATGGCGCGGCTTGATGAACTGCAGCCTCAGTTGATCAAAGGATTGAACGAGGAATCGAGCAAGCACGCCGACAGCGCGGTAGCGTCATGACAACGAGACCGTATTGGCGCTGATGCACATACCAGTCGTCGTTGCATCCATTGTAAGTTTTATCGTAGGCGGTCTTTGGACCGTTTGGCCCGGAGTCGTCAAAATCACCTTTCGGGATTAGATATGCTGACCATCATCTTACCGGACGGTTACAAGATCCAGGCCGAAGTAGCCGCTACCGATGCCGCACGCCAGCGAGGATTAGCCGGACGCCAAAACTTACCCGAGGACCATGGGATGCTGTTCGTTTGGCCGGATTCCGACAAACCCGCTATGCGGCAGATGTGTATGAAGGGGATGCTGTTCGACCTCGACATCCTTTGGATCGATCGTGTCGCACCTGGACTGTGTCGCGTACGACTATCGCTCCCGCTTATCAACTGTGGGGGAGTGTGGCAAGAATGGAGTCACCAGTTTCCAGCCTGCTACGTACTCGAACTGCCAAGCGGGCAGGCGTTGAGGCACGAAGTAATGCGAGGATCGATCTTGAGGTTCTGAAGATGCGTATACGGAAACACTGTCGAGGACCGAGCCTCCAGTTCGTGAGGCGGCGATTCCAAGAATTAGAAGCAAAGCTCGACTGCCTGATCGCGGAGTCAGCAAAGGCGACCGAGCCGGAATGCATCTGCGACGAGAGGACCGCGGCACTGAAAAGGGATGTCCTCCAGGCTGATCCGAAGTGCTCCCGATACCTGACACTGCGATGGGATTGTCCCAAGTGCGGGAAAGTCGAAACAACAGTGGAGTTGCCATACTATCGGAGACTATCGGATCATGCGAGGTTCTGACGAGAAGCGTAAACCAACGGGCCCGTTCGCGCTCTCCCGCTTCCGCACGCGCGAGAGAGGTTCTGACGAGAAGCGTAAACCAACGGGCCCGTTCGCGCTCTCCCGCTTCCGCACGCGCGAGACCGAGCCCGAAGTGCTGCCCGCCGTCATTCCGCCGCCCATCGATGTTCCTAAGCACTGCATCTGCGAAGCCAAGATAGCGTCATTCCAACGCACCATGGAAGCCGCCCACCTGCCCGCCATGGCTGCCGAATGGGAATGCCCGCGATGCGGGAAGATGCGAATCGTAATAGACAACCGGGAAGAAAAGCGGAAAGAAATCGAAGGCCCGAAAGAAGAGAAGTACGTCCGTGATCCGTTCAGGGCTTTCGGTCGAGATCCCTACTGATTTACGCTTTCTTCTTCCCCTTGTGACGGACTGCCCGCCAGGTCTGAGTATCTTTTTCATCCGGTTGGTAGCTCCACTTCACGGGCCGACCGTCTGTAGAAACAACGCCCTCAGAGGTCGGGCGCCAACGCGGCACTCGCCGCCCATCGCGGATATCCGGAATCTCCGTTTTCTTGATCTTGCCGTAATGCGCAAGTGCCAATTTTTCTCGCACGTCACCCAACAACTTACGGTCCACTTCTTCGTGGCGATTGTATACGTGAAGTGCATCAAGGATAAATGACATCTCCTGTTTAGAAAACGAAACAAGATACCCAGGCTTACGCTTTCGCGACATCGGCTTTCCCTTCCCCTTCAGGACCCGCGTCATCGTCGTACGTGAGGAACTCCGAGATGAATTCCTTCACCTTCCCCTCAATAGCGGAGATCTGCTGCCACAACGGCTGGTAAGCCTTCATTGCGCCCAGCAGCACATCAGGTCCCAACGCTTTGATGGTTTCGTACGCTACCCTCCCATACCCTCCTCCGCCTTCCGTTGTCGGCTTGATGATCCACTCGGCAAAGTCGAATCCGTCCGCTCTGATGAATTCTCCGTCCTCATCCGTATGGCCCGAATCGTTCAGGTGTTGCAGGATCGGTTGCGCGACACTTGCGATAAGGGGGATGTATTGCTGGTACACCAGTTTCTCTGCTTCGGCTTGTTGTTGCTCTGCCGTCAGGACTTCCGGAATGATGGGAGGGGCTTCTACTTGAGGAGCCGGGGGGATGGGTGCCGCCGCGGTCTGAGGATTTGTGCCGGGCGGGTACGGAGTCGGACCATTGCGGACCATCTGGAAGACCTGGATACCGCGGTCGATAAAACCCAGCGCGGCCGGTACGACGGTCGGCAGAACCTTGACGATCGATTGCGCGAGCGATTCTTTATCGGACCCCTCGCCCTCTTCTTTCTTTCCGCCGCCCGCGAGATTCTGGATTCGCTCCATGCAGCCGAGCATATCGTTCAGTTGCTCCGTCGCGGTCTTCGTCGGACTGCCGGCAGAGCTGAGCATCTTATCCATCAGCATCCGGTTGGTCGTCATGGTCTCTTTGAGCATGGTCTCGATTGCGGAGTTGTCGGGTTTAGCATCCGAGCCCTTCAGTTCCCGCAAGACCCCACCAATAGCCTGAATACTGGCCAGCGGATCGTTGGCACTGTTCTGCTTTTGTAGCCCGTCGATTTGCGCCTTCTGGCTCTGCGACACCATCTCCATCATGGGCTTGACGATTTCGACGATGACCTTATCGTTCGTCGGTAGAGGCGGCACGGGGGTCTGGGCCCGCGTCGCCATATCCACCAATCCTTTCGCTAAAACCTGATTCGCCTGAATCGCTTCCATTTGAGCCTCCTCTAAGGCCTTGTCCTGTTCTGTGGGCAGTTTGTGACCGCGGCTGAAAAGATATTGCAGATACGCGGCGTTTTTCTTTCCCAATTCACCCTCATGCACCACCGTATCGGGATCGAGTACCGGCGGATAATTCTCGAGATCCCAGCGCGTCTTGATGTTGAAGCAACGGCATACGGGTTTCGAGCCGCTAGCGTTCGCTTCAGTGAGCCAGCAGTTATAATCTCCGGAACCGAACATGTGGAGCAGTTGCAGTTCCCAGTTCTCATCGTCGAACGGAAACGGTTCCCGATCCATGTTCAACTTCAGGATGTGCTTGTTTCCTACCTTCTTACCTGTATCATCGACTTCTTGCAGATCGACGATTGGGAAGATCCGGTAGAACACAAGGAAAACCCGATTGCGCAGTTCTTTTCCGATAGTCCGCACGTACGCGAAGAACTCGTTCGCATCAATGAAGTCGAAAACCCGCGGCGCCGGCAATTCGGAAACGAAGACTTTGTTTTTTGCAGGCCGTCCTCTCTTCTTTGGCTCTTCTCCTGGTACGGGATGCTTGGTGGCGACAGGCTGCTGAGGAGGCTTTGCGTCCTCGATTTGCACTGAATCTACAGTCACAAGTGGCGATTCTCCCTTGATATCGATGCCCATCTTGAGGAATGGGCGGTACGTGTCAATATTCTATTACTATAGCTACGCCAGAAATTGCGCGCTACATAAGAGTATGGAAAACTACTGGCGTTGAAACATTGGGAACGCTATCGCATCCTCCTTAACTCGGGCGCACGGTTCGCCATGACCGCGCGCCTACCTTTAAAGAGGTACGCGTGAGCGCTGCAACACCACTGGTTTTGCTCGACACGCCGCAGGGCTCATTGCCGCTGAAGGCAACGCTAGAGCGGGTTCCCGAAGATTCCGACGCCCAGGTAGCCGCCACCATCAGGCGGATGTGCGAGTATGTCAACTTCGACTGCCAGGCCGGGCCGATCCGGTATGACGCGCAATCTGCGATTGATCGCGACCCGCGCAACCCTCTTGCCGGTATTCATTCTCTTGTACGCGATCGTCTCCGTTTCCGGAAAGATGAAGCGCTTACGCAGCCGTTTGAATGGATGCTGAAGAAGCCGGAGCAAGACTACTTCGTCGAATGCCTGAAGCGACCAATCGATGTTGCGCTTGAATTCCATTCAACGGGAGTACAGGTCGAAGGCGATTGCGACGACTTCTCGATGTACACCGCGGCGCTGTTGCGCGCGCTGGGGATCGATTGCGCCTTCGCGACCGTAGGAGCCAATCCGGACGAGCCCGGCATCTTCTCTCACGTGTACGTCGTGGCGTACTGGCGCGGCGCCCGCATCCCGATGGACTGTTCGCATGGACCCTGCGCCGGCTGGGAGTACGCAGCTCCTGGTTCAGGGTTGCGGCATTGCGAATGGCCGATTCATGACCGAGCCAGTTATGGTCTGGTGGGACTCGGGTTTCTCGCGCTCGCGTGGCTTGCATGGCAGAACCGGGAGACGATACGCGAGGTGTTTGCATGAGCCGGGGTTTCGTGTTCTACGGCGTCTCAATCGATTCGCTTGAGCGAGCGTTAGAACCGCTCGAAGGTTCATCCGTTCATGCGCATCAGGACCATCCTGCGGGAACATCCGCATCTGTTTGCCTGAACTTACCGTGCGGAGAGTTCGAGTGCGAGATTTCGCTTCACACCCATAGCGGCCAGTTGAGCGTAGAAGTGAAGGAGACGCCAGCCGGAATATCGGCGGATGCAGTCCGCAACTACTTCCAGAGCGCTCTCTATCCCGCTGTGGAAGTCGGATCGCTGTCGCCCGTGGTGGAATCGGGCCCACCGCGGATTCATCAGTTCGGAGATTCCGGGCTCTGGGCGTTTCATTGTCCGGGATGCGGCTACGACCACACCTATCGGACGAAACCCGAATCAGGGCGCCCCATATGGAAATGGAACGGATCTATGGTCGCTCCAACCTTCGAGCCTTCGCTCCTTGTTAACGGCAGCGATCCAGACCTTCGTTGCCATCTCCGGCTGAAGCAAGGCCGCATCGAATTCTGTGCAGATTCGTTTCACGAGCTGGCTGGGAAGACGGTCGATTGTCCGGTGTGGGAAGAGCATCAGGAGAAAGCCGCATGATGTTCCACGGCATGAGGGGATTGGGGCAGGACGACAGCGGCAGCACGTTCGATCCGACGCAAGGCTACGATCCAGCGACAGGAGAAACGACCAGCATCGGAATCGACAATTCCACAATGCCGTCTCTTCCCGCGGGCGCGACCGTTACGACCGGACTATACTCTCCATCTTCGGCGTCTGGAGATGTATCGAGCCTGCCGACCGGGTCCGCATCATCCGGTTTCAACTGGGGTATCCTCGCCTCCATCATTCCATCGCTCGCTCAAACGGCAGGCGCTACAACCGCCTCAGTCCTTAACGCGGGCCAAACGACTCAGCAGGTGCAGGCCGCGAGCGCCGCGCAGATCGCCGCGTCCCAGGCCTCGGCCGCGAGTTCGTCAAGCTTCATGGTGATCGGTATCGCCGCCATAGCAGCCATTGGATTGATCATGGCGATGAAGGGGAAGTGAACAATGCCATACGACGTATATGAAAAGCGTCCTGGATATGACTGGCAGTTTGCCGGATACATTGTTAAGCCAGACGGCTCTTCACCTGAAGTTAAATCAGCGAAAGAGGCCATACGTGAGGCAAGGTCACAACGAGACAAGTTCGCCAGGACCCCAACTCCGCGAGGCACCAAATTCAAGGCGAAAAAGGTAAACCCCTCAACGCCAAAACACGCCAGCGTTCCGCGCGGCAAGTGGGTCAAGGTCGAAGCCATCAAGGTCAAGAAGCGCTAACGTGTACGACTCGATTCCATTCCGCCGTAATCCCGGAGACCTTCAACGGTCTGCTCTGATGGGACTGGGGTGTCCGCAATGCGGAGTGCCCGGCATGGGTGACCTGGTAAACGCAGGCTTCCCCGTGCCGCAGAATCCGATTCGCGCCGGAATGGGAGATCTCGTCAACGGACGCTTCCCCGTCCCGCAAAACCCGGTACGCGCCGGACGGCGCAACGGAATGGGGCAGGCCTCGCTAGCGTCTTCGCTCGCAGGCCCGATCAGCGCAGGCGTACAGGCCGCTACCGGAGCAGTCGCCCTCTGGATGAATCAGATTCAGCTATCGCACGACGCCGACACCGCCACGACCCAAATCGTGAATGGACTCGCGCCGCTCCTGCAGGCCAACGTGAACGCGTACCTCGCCGGACCGGGGACCTGCCAGGACCAAGCCGCCGCGGAATCGGCATACCTGACGGCGATTCAATGGCTGATGTCTCCTGCGGGATGCGGGAATGGCGCGTACGGCTCAGCCGGGAATCGCTGCATCTCGAACCGGTTCGGAACCGCGGGAGCGACCGACGACAAGAACGAAAACAACGTCTCGCCGTTCTACCCATGGGCCGACTACTACTACTACCCGATCGCGAATGACCCACGCGCCGCGGGATGCGCGCAGCAGCTCGCCTCTGATGATCCGAACGCCGCGGAGCAATCGGCCATTCAGAATATCGCGAACCTGACGAGCGGATCCGATGTGCAGACCACCGCGGGAGAGTACGACACAACAGGCTCAGCGTCAACATCGACCAGTTCGGTAACCAGCCCCACAACAGCAGTAGCAGCAACTTCAACGATTGCCGGGATTCCGACTTCTTATCTTCTGCTTGGAGCGGCCGCGCTGGTGCTCCTGATGGTGATCGAATGACGTTCTCACTTGGTCAATGTCCCGCGCCGCCAACCTGCCCGGCCGGCCAGCAGCTCGCTACGAATCCGGTACAGCCACCGACGGCGCAATCCGCCCAGGGCACCGCCATCATGACGGATGGCTCGTGTCCATCTTACGAATGCCTGCCGACCTTCACGGCTTCAGTACCGGTTTACAATCCGCCGACCGATGTGCAACCGGCTAATCCGCCAGCGACCACAACGGCTCCGGTTCAGACGCCGCCGAGCGAAGGAGTAGTAGGTCTCGAGCTTGCACTCGCGGCCTACCTTG
>Ga0316227_1002616_pt1 | contig 15745 bp, 14 predicted proteins | sample TBH18019metaG_FD_206012 | JGI IMG/M metagenome (GOLD analysis project Ga0316227, IMG submission 206012) | Freshwater microbial communities from Trout Bog Lake, Wisconsin, USA - TBH18019 | ecosystem: Environmental > Aquatic > Freshwater > Lake > Hypolimnion/Profundal zone | place: USA: Wisconsin... | reverse complement strand
CAACAAACGATACAGCTATTTGCCCCAAAACTGGAGCCCTGGAGCGAGTGCGGAAGGTGGCCTCAAGATGGAGCGACACAGGATGCCCAGAAAGCTCGATTCTGGACATATTCCGCAGGCACAATGTTGTTTTTGTAGGCAGGTTTCAGAACCGATTCTGCCAGATTTCAGTCGGGGACCTGATTGCCATATCAGACTATCATTTTGCACCTGCAAATCACCCACCTGTTTGCACCAAAAAGTTACCCACCCTATTCGACGTAACTTTTTAGACCCAGAGCATTTTTCTTTTGCAACAGCCTCCAAATCAGGAACTTCTGGAGGTTGTTGAAAAAGGAAAATGCGACTTACGCAAATTCAGGTGGGTGATTTTCAGGTGCACACAGGTGGGTGATTTTGGGTGCAAACTGACAAGACGGCAAGACAGTCGTTGCAATGGGCTTGGCGACATCCCCGCCCGGCCCTGTAACGGAATTTGGAATCGATTTTTCCGATCAGGATTTGGCCTGCTTCGACTATAATGATTACGTCATCGGGTGCCGCGTGTCATTCATCGATCTCAACGATGCAGAGCGAAGGTCCTATCGGATCGGCACATTCCATAGCGTGAACGAGCGTGCCGAAGAATTCAAAGATATTTACCGGAAACACCACCAATGCTTTGTGGAGGAGCAACAATTTGAAATCAGCGCGCGAAGCTGCACCCTGATGTGCAACGAGCGCAATTTGAAAGATATTCTGTGGCGGAACAACCTCTTCTTTCAGGTGCCAATTTACCAACGCCCGTATTCATGGGAGGAAGACCAAGTCAGAAAATTGGTCACAGACGTACTAGCTGCTTTTCACGGACGAAACGGCGCGGTTCAAAAGGAGCCGATCTTCATTAGCACAATGCAAATCTCCGACATCAGGCTTTTCGACGGATTAACAAGTCTGAAATTTCATGAGATAATTGATGGCCAGCAACGGCTCAGCACGCTACTTTTAATTTTAAAGGTTCTCAAAGACAGCTATCCGGAGGATACAATCCTGAACGGGTTGGACCTAATTGGCCGACTGCAGAGCAGGGTGAGCAGTGGGGAACAACAGAAATACTTGGATCAGGCTCTCGATGTCGACACAAAGCAGCCAATCGAGCCGGGCCAGAATCCGTACCTCAAGATGGTTCCGCCGATTATCCAATTGTTGGAGAACGACGAACCCACCGAAGAAACAGTTGCAAACGCGTCGCCTTCGATCCCCGAAATGTTCGATGCTTCCGGTTTCGTTGCCTATCTTGTCAGCAGGGTCTATTTCGTGGTCATCGAAACCCGAGCAACTTTGTCGAAAACTCTCCAAATCTTTGACGCCATCAATTCGTCAGGGATGGACCTGAATGGTGGGGATATTTTCAGGGTTTGCTATTACGAATATCTTCGCAAGACGACACAGGCGAACGAAGAAACCTTTGAGGATATCAGCGGCTTGGATAAGGTGATAGACGAGAAAAATCGGGAGGCCGATTGGGCGGTTACTTCGATAGAAAACATCCTTTCCCTTGCCCAGCATGTTTTGATTGCTCGGCATGAATTGCCCAAGGGGCTTCATGACTATGCCTCCTCCACGTTCTTCGACCGCCTGTTCGACACGGTTTTTCACATAAATTCATGGCCGAACTTCTCTTCAGAAAGCGTCTGCAAGGTGGAAATCGGGATTCCCGAGTTGGCCCATCTCGTTGAGGCCCGATTCACTTGGGAAGCTCAGCTTCGGCTGTTTGGTCCCGAAGCCCGCAGCGCCATGGACTTCATTTGGTGGTCGAGGCACGAAAGATACGCCTACCTGCCGATCCTGTTCAAATGAAGGTTCGAAGCTGACTTTGCGACCACTGAGCGCTTTGTAATCCAACTATCTAAGCTGCTTATTCTCTTTAGCGTTTGGAAAAGAAGGGCTGTGTACGAGTTGCACAGCCTGATGCACGAACCGCAAGACCGCCTTTTTGCACATCATCGCCCCATTCAGCCGAGGGAATAATTAATTTCATTCATGAATTGTGCTGAGAGAAGAAAATGGAGATCACCTGGGCATTGGAGAATGAACCGGTTGCGTGGATCGCCAAGGCGAAAGCTTTGGTTTGCAGGCTATCGGCGCTGATGGACGAGCTTTCAGTCGGGGACAGACAAAGCGAAGATGTTCGTAGTTGTCTTTTCGACACTGAAATCGATGTCGAACATATCGAATCTGTAAACCATAGGGATGGCTCCAAAAGAGAGCAAATCTGGATTAACTGGGGGGATGAACTTCACCAAATCGGAAATCTTATTGTTTTAGAAGTGGAAGTTAATCGATCTATTAGCAATGAGGATTACGTTCAGGCAAAGTTACCCGCTTATGTGCGAAGTGGATTCCGCATAGTTCAAAATCACGCAAGGGAATTTCCGTTGTGGAATTTGAAAGCGTGTAAACGTCGGAAGCAACGCGAAGTGAACAGGCTTGTTTCCTATCTTTGTGGAAATGATCCACTTTAGCGACAGCGCGGGTGCAGGAATCCGTCGCCGACGTGTGAACACATGCAAGCCTCGCAGAAACTTGGTCCGGACTGCGGCAGACGAAGACCGAGCGAAATGATCCGGCAGTTGCCGAGCGCTGCAAACTGATTTCCAACAACGCTCCGAATGAATGCGGAAGGTCTATTACCGGGGTTCGGGCTTGAGCGCTGTTTGCTCGCACGTTGCAACCAGATGTTGATCGATTTTCTCCCCGACGGCTTTGCGCAGATCCGCTTCGTCTGCAAACTGCTCCCAGCTTTGCACTGCCGTGACGACTCTGTCCAAAATCTCCGGTGCCCCGGCGATTCCAAAACGTTTCGCGAACTTCTCCAGATCGGCGCGATTTGGGTTTCTGCTGCCGGAAACACTCATCGCGTGCCGCCCGAGCGCTCCAATACCGGGACTGCGCGTCAGGTCGAACGCCGGCGAGAGACTCCATTGGCCGGCCCGGTTGCAGAGAAAGGCGAAATTCTTCGCGTGATCGTCGCAGTTTGAGGCCGCAACATTGAAGGCCAGTCGGCGATAAATCTCGGCCAAAATGCGGTGATCGCCGGTCAATTCCAACGCCACTCTTGCGAAATCCTCGTAGCTGGCTGCGTCGGCGGTGAATCGCGGTGCAACAATCCGGCGAGCGAATGCATGTGAATCCGCTCTTCCCCCTGGCGATCGAAGCGGCGCACGGCGAAGAGAGCGCGGTTTCCATGATCTCTTTCGACATTGAACAAGCGGGTCTCGGGGATTTCAATCCCTGCCGCACGCGCCATCAGCGAATAGGCGAACTCGACCCGTCCGCTTTGTTTGGAGTCCTTGTGTCCCGCCGGAACGTCCGAGAGCTTGACAATCCACGGCTCGAAACCGGCGGGTGGGTTCGGGCCGATATGAATCTGATCCCCGCGGACCGACGCATGCACCTTCGGTTTCGCGCCGCCGGCGGAACTGCCCGCATGCACCAAGGCCAGGATTTCATCGGCGCTTCCCTCAAGCGGTTTCCCCTCAAGCAGCAGTGATGCTTCCCGGTCGATTTGCGCAAGCGATACCGCCCGATGCACCGCGTGGCTCTCGGGATCGGCTTCAGGCTGGTAGGAAAGCGCGCCCATTCCGCGCGAACCGATGTAGCTCAAGCGGATCAGCGGTGACGCCGTTTCCGGGTCGATTCCCATCTGCGTCATCCGTTCGTCGAGCAGCTTGCCGCCCCAGTAGTCGGGAAGGCTGTCATAGAAGACGCCGTGCAGCCCCTGGAAGGATGGATTGCGAGGCCCCGGCGAGGCTTCCGGGACAAAGGGCAGGGCAATCGGGGAAAGGCTCCAGCCTTCGCGCAGCCATGAGGCGGCATACTGGAACCAGATTCCTCCGGCACGATCGTCCGCCAACCGACCCACGGGTTCTCTTTCGCCATGGAAGACGTGCAAAATCATGGCTTCTTTGCCCGCTTTCCACGTTGCCTGACCGGCTTCGGGATGAGTTCGTCGATGTCCTTGATCGGTCTTGGTTTGAAGAGTTCCTCAAACTCGTCCCTTCGATGCAGGGCAATGGCGAGGCGGTAAAGCCGTTCGAAAGAGATTTGCCCGGTTCGTTCGAAAAGCTGATAGGTCGCAAAACTCACTCCAGCGCGCGCGGCGAAATCGCGCTGCCTCCACCCGTTTTCAAGGCGAAGGGAGCGGACACGCAAGGCGGTCTCACGAACAAGCTCATGGGGTGCGAGCAACATAAGGCATAAAATAAGTGCGCTTGAGTCCGCCGTCAACGTGTAAACAAGTTCATTCTATGCGTTACAAGCTCTCAACGTCACGATGATGGCGATGGCATCCATTCGACCTACATCCCCATCGCCGTCTCTTCCTTCAACAAAGGTCTGGACTCCCTGGCGGTCACCATAATCGACACCGCTCCCTTCGACGAGCGAGGTCAATCAGATCGGTTACTGAATGGCCGCCAGCCGCGCCCGGCAGCTTTTGCCTGTGGTGCATCGGGGAACCGGTAACTCAAGATAACGACCCCAGACTTGCTTAAAAGCGACCGCTTGACCATCGGGTAAAGTTCGGTAGATTTCACAATGTGAGCCGCATCGCGAACCAGAAACTTTTCAAGGAGGCAATTCCTCTCCTCCTGTCAAGCGCACTCGACCTGCGCCCAGACGACGTTTCGCTTCAAGATGATTCGAAGTTGCGGGCCGGGGGCGCCGATGTCCCGGATTTCTTCGTCCATGCCGGTTCCTTTACATTTGCTGTGAAATGCAAAGGAAACGGAGACGGTGCCACGGTCGCGATGGCCGCCCGGACGCTTCGAGCTTATGTCGACCGTTTCGACAAGAACTCGATTCCCGTGGTGCTCGTCCCGTTCATGGGAGAGGTGGGGAGCCGGCTCTGTGAGGAAATGGACGTCTGCTGGATGGATCTCTCCGGCAACGCCCGGCTCCGCGCTCCAGGGCTGAGAGTGGCCATCGAGGGTAAACCCAACCGGTTCATCCGACGGGGGCGCCCACGGAGCGTATTTGCCCCAAAAAGCGCGCGAATTGCGCGGCAACTCTTAATCGAGCCACAGCGAGCCTTTACCCAGCGGGAACTCTCCCAGGTAACTCAGTTGAACGAAGGCTTTACCAGCCGCATTGTCAGGCAATTGGAAGAGCAGCGGTTGATTGTGCGCGATAACAGCGGTGCCGTCCGCGTCGCCGACTTCCAGACGCTGCTCGATGCATTGAGGGAGGCTTACGATTTTTCCAAGCACACCCTCTTGCGCGGACATATCGCCGCGAGATCGAGCGACGAGATTCTGCGCCGGAGCGCCGCAGCGCTCCGGGAGGCAAAGGTCCAGCATGCCGCAACGGGTTTGGCGGGCGCCTGGTTGTGGCAGGGTTTTGCCGGATTCCGGCTGGTCGCCCTTTACGTGGCCGATCTTCCTTCGTCCGACGTTCAACGCGCAATGAGCTTCCGAGAGGTGGACCACGGCGAGAACGTGTGGCTTGTGCAACCGAACGACGAGGGGGTATTCCAGGGCACGGGCGAGCGCGAGGGAATTGCGTGTGTGCATCCCGTTCAACTCTATCTCGACCTGAAAAACCACCCCGAACGCTCCGCCGAGGCTGCCGATGCCTTGCGAACCAACATTTTGAACCAGTCCGCCCATGTCTGAAAAACCTTCAACCGTCGCCGGCTACCCGCCCGACCAAGTCGCACGCGTAAAAGCAACCTGCCTATACCTTGCCACGAAACTGGGCGACCTCACGGACGACTTGATCGTCGTAGGTGGACTCGTTCCGTCGCTCTTGATTGATCAAGAACATCTGCCGGACGATGTCAGTCCCCACGTTGGGACGCTTGATCTCGACTTGGGGCTTGCCTTTGCCTTGGTGGGAGAGCACCGCTACGAGACGCTGGCGGAACGGCTGCGTAAAGCAGGATTTCGAGCCGATGAAAAGGACGGTAGAACCATCCGCCAGCGCTGGAGGATTGGCGAGCCGGCGGTCACCGTGGATTTCCTGATCGAACCGGAGGACGCGGAATCAAAGGCGGGCCGGTTGTTTCCCCTTGATCGGGACTGGGCCGCGATCATCGCGCCTGGCCTTCACCTTGCTTTCCTTGACAATCGAATGATCACGTTGGAAGGGCGCACGATCACCGGGGAAAAGGCTCGTCGAGAGGTCCGGGTCTGCGATGCCGGTGCATACGTGGCGCTCAAGGCCCTCGCCTTCCATATTCGTGGTGAGAACAAGGATGCTTACGATCTCTATTACATGCTCCGAAATTACGGGCGTTCGATTGAGGATGTGGTAGCGCACTTTGTTCCGCTTCTGCCTGACAAGACCGCGCTCCGGGCCGTGGAGTATTTGAAATTGGACTTTCTCGACCCGGAGGCAATTGGCCCCATGCGTGTCGCTCAATTCCTTTATGGACGTTCTGACGTCGATTTGCAGGCGGACGTAGCAGGTTTTGTTGGGGAGTTCTTGAGACAGACGGAAGCGCTCTGATCGGCATGTCCTTCTCATGTTTGGGAAAGCTCCCGTACCCCGACAACGGGAAACCCATCCAAAAAAAGTTTCCGTCTCCGGATTGACGCTCACGTTTCCATGACGGTCGTCACCGCCATATTTTCGGGAATTCGGACAAAATCCGGGCATGGTTGGGCAGGCAACACCTGAGTGATTGACGCGATCACGGGCCTCTGCGAATCCACAAGCGAGGCTCTGAAATAGCGGTGTTTTCAAGAAATCCGACGAAATCCGCGTTTTTTTTCGATTCGGCGCAGAAAAATGCGCTCAGCGTATTGTCTGAGGGGCGCGGTGCTCCTATGGACCCGCTACCTATGAAAACTCCGCGCGATGACCACGATGAAGAACTGCTCACGAAGGACGAGCTTGCGTCCCGCCTTAAACTGACTCCGCGGGGAGTCGACTGCCTGGTCTCGGACGGGCGCATCAGCGCGTTTCGTATTTCGCGCAAGTGCGTGCGGTTTTCCTGGGTGCGGGTGCTCAAAGACCTCGGCCGCTTTGAAAATTGATCCACTGTGGGCCATCGTCGGCTCCTTCTTGGGAGAGGAGCGCTTAGGCAATCTTCAGGTTTTCGATGTCAGTGAGCATTGCGGAGCGGCTGCCTCCGGACAGAAAGGTGGGGGTAAGCGCCCAAAAGGCGGCAGCCAGTTCCTTGGGTGCTGGAACCCGGTAGGTAGTGAAAATGAGATTCACGTCGCGATGCCCCATTTCTGTGGCGAGGAGCTTGGCATCGTCAAAGCGGGAGTAATGATACGACGCAAAACCGTGCCGTAGGCAATTGGGAGGCCAGACCGCCAGGGTATGCTCGGTGCCTGCCGCCACAAGTTCCTTGTGCGCTTTCGCGCGCGCGTCGTCGAGGAGTTCGCGAAAGTTTTTCGGCGTAACCTTTCCCGTTCGCTCCCGGTACGGTAACAGGAACTCGTATGCGGCCCGCAGTTCGATCCAGTGGCCATCGCCTCCTTTTGCGACCCTGCCGGGGACATAAATCCTTTTCTTTTCCCAGTCGACTCGGCTCCAGCGGATGCGCCTCAGCCCCGAGCGTCGGATTCCGCAAAAAGCGGCCAAGACGATGTAAGGCAACAATTCCGGGTCGGCAACAACGAGGAGAGCCGCAAGTTCCTCCGGACGGAGAATATCAGCCAGGGTCACTTCATGATCATCCTCGCCCTCTTCGTCGTCATCGGGTCTTGGGACAACCGCAATCGGAATGGCTTTCGCGGGATTCGTAGAGCAATAACCCAATTCGACCGCCGTATTGAACGCTCCAACCATCAGCCGCCGCACATTGTTCCGGCTCACCGTGTCGAGCAATTCTCCGAGGCGAGGATGTCCCGGCTTGCTCACCCTCAATTCCCGAAGCCACTTATCGATCTCCCGCGTTTCGATTTCGCTCACTTTCCGGTCACCGGCTACGACTGAAAACATACCCAACCGGGAAGAGATGTCCGAAATGTAGACGGTGCTTCGTCCGTCCTGGCGCTTGTTCTTCAAAATGGTCTCCACCAAATGGGGCCATGTTGTTGATTTTGCCGTTTGCTCCAGGTGGGCGATCAAAAACGTCGTTGCTTCCGTTAACGTTTTCCCGAACGGCTTCAGCCGTGCGGCGCACTGCTGCGCTTCGTTTCGAAGGTCGTTGGAAATCGCGAATGCGTCCGTTCCTTCTTTTGCGTGCAGAGTACGTAATGCGGCCCGCTTTTCGTCCGCTTCAGCACGTGTGAGAAGCCACCACCTTTGTCCTCCGTCTTTTCCGCCCCGGCCCAGACGACCGTCGACGAGCCAGCGCTTCTTCTTGTTCACCCACCGGACTGTCGGCCAAACGTTGTCATTCGCGTTCTTAGCGGAGTCATTCGTTTTCATGCGCATGGATTCTGTTTTGGTGGCCACGGGTGGCCACCTGCCAACGTAAGATCAAGCATTCATGCGGGTCAAGCGAAATGAACACCGGACTTAAAATCCGTTGGTATTCACCTCCCGTGCCGGTTCGAGTCCGGCCATCGGCACCCTCTTTTTACCGGGGAAGCGGCTTGAAAGCAAGCTCTGGAGCGGTTTTCCAGGCGTGCGCCTCCGGAATCGATTCCCGCGTATGAATGCGTTCAGGAGCGCAAGAAAACGCATAATTTCCGGGTTTTAGCGGCCACAGGTGACCACGTGAATTACGTAGCGATTTGATGACCGCCAGCAACGGATTTGCTGAAGGGGGTGACGCGACCCTTTTTTCCTGACGTCAGATCTGTCAGAATTTCAGCCTTCGCGTTCGGCAATTTCCAGCATCGCGATGGGCACGACGCCGGCGGAATTACCGTTCCGATTGGCTCATGGGTGCCGCCTTGGCGTTAGCTTTCCGCGCCCCCAGGGTCTTCTGGTCGTCGCCGAAGGTCTTGGCGGTAGGGGTTGGGGGCGCGGGCAACGGCAGCCCAGAAAAATCCGATCAGGACAAAGGCGTTGTTGAGTTGTATTCGCGTCCGGCGGGGATGCACAGCTTCGGGTCGGGAAGTCTCCACTTGAGGGGCCTCTCGCCCTTGCAGTCCGACCAGCGCCAGATCGTTGCCGGAAGTGGGGATCTGGGCGTAAGAGATGCGCCGGAATTTTTCGGGGTCGATGACGCCGTCGCTGACCTCCTCGGCCGATTTTGGCGATGAGTTCGCTTGGGGCGCCATGGTGGAAAGGAGTGGCATGCACTTCTTCCCAAATCTCCACGAACGATCGCCGCGTGCTCGCCGGGGTAAATCGCGCCCTGATAGCCGACCCGCCCGGTGTATGCGATGTTCGTGAGCAAGCATTACAGGTTGTTCTTGTCTCACGCGCCGCCGCCGCGCATCCGATTGTCGAGCGTGAGCCAACGTTTGCGCTCCCAGCCCCGCGCGTTCACCTCAGCAATCGTGTCGGGGAGGGATTCCTTTTCGAGGTAGATTGAAAAGATTCCCCTGACGATCTCCGCTTCGCTTGGGTTGATCACGAGGCGGCGGATTCCGCGGTCGTTGTCGTAACCGAGGAACGGGTGTCCGCCAACCCACTTGCCCCTCTTGCGGGCGGCGCTCATTTTGTCCCGAGTTCGCTCGGCAATGATCTCGCGTTCAAACTGGGCGAAGGAGAGCAGGATGTTGAGCGTAAACCAACGGGGCCGGTATAGAAGCTGGAGAGAGATTCCCCGCAAGAGTGGGCGGAAGCGGGCTCCGACCAAAAGGAGCTTGTCCCCGCTTCCATAATCTGGCAGAGGATTGGCACGGTTCAACCCTCCTCGATTGGAGCCGGCGCCGACGGTTGGAGCCCGGTGGAAGAACCGAATTTTTTCTCGAGATATGACAAAGCAGCTTACAACAACCTCAGGCAAGTCATCCGACAGCGGTGCTTTTCTGGATTTTCTGCCGGGTGACAGTGAAATGAGCGGGCGCATTCGCTCGTTCGATTGGGCAAGCACGCCGTTGGGACCACCCGCCCATGGGACGACGATACCCGGGGAGGTCTCCATCGCTGCCGCAGAGTGCTACCGCCGCCGAGAGGTAGTAGTTCGGCACATATTATTCTGTTAGTAAAAGTCCCATGAACACCAAAAGCCCCAAAGCATTCGTCCATGCCAACGCGAAGAAGCCGAAACGGCAGAGGCGCATTGCGCTGGTTGGCATTCCGATGCTGCAGGGACGGAGCGTCTTCAACGGCGCTCTCATGCGATACGCCGGGGAAGAGGGCAACTGGCAGCTCGTCGCCAGCACGGAGGCCACTATCGGCAACTTCCATCATCTCCGGAGTCTCGACTGCGATGGCGCCATCGTGCGCGTCCTGACACCCGAAATGAGTGAGGTTGTCCAAAGCGCGGGTTTTCCGGTCGTAAACGTCTCCTCCTGGCTGGAAGAGCCGGGCGTTGCCACCGTCCGTTGCGACCAGGCGGAATTGGGACGGCTCTGCGCCATGCATCTGCTGGCCAAGGGGTTTCGACGCTTTGGCTGCGTGCGCATCCCAGGCGGGTGGTTCATTGAGGCCCGGCTGTCGGCCTTTCTCAAAACCTTGGAGACCGCGGGATACCCGACGACGGTCGATTGCATCGAACTGAAAGGTCTGCCTTTCAGCCGGGCGGACTTGAAACGATTCTGGGGATGGGTTGCGACCTTGCGAACGCCGGCGGCGTTGTTTTTGAGCGACGGCCCAGGCGCCTCGAATCTGATGGATGCCGTCGCGGCGGTTGGATTGCGGATTCCCCACGATATCGCGGTCATTGCCGGATACCACAATGAGGACGCAGCCGACTGGTGCGTGCCACCGCTGACCTTTGCCGATCAGGACTCGGAGACCTGGGCCATCGAGGCTGCGAAATACCTGGATCGGCTGATGAGGGGAGACGTCCCTCCCCAGAAAATCGTGACGGTGCCGGCGCGCGGCGTGGTGGCGTGCCGATCCACCGATACGGTGGCAGTGGACGATCCCATCGCCGCCCGCGCCATCGAGTACATCCGGGAGAATTTGAGCGCGAAGATCAATGTCAAGGTGCTGGCTGACCTTCTCGGGATTCGGCGCCGCACGCTCGATCGGCATTTTCGCACGACCATGGCAATGTCGCTCAACGAGTTCCTCGTCGGCGAGCGTGCCGAGAAGGCCCGGACGCTGCTGCGCGCTGCCCCGCCGCTATCGCTTCGGGAGATCGCCCGCCGCTGTGGTTTTTCCGATACGCAGCATATGAAGAAAGTGCTGCGCCGGTCTGGCATTGCGCGGGATTTCGGGCGGCGCCCAGGCCGCCCGGCAAAGGCTGGCGCCGGGCGCTCCCGAGGAACATAATTTTCATAAGACGCGCTGGAAGCGAGTTCCGGGGAGGGCGGGCGCCCCGCCTGCCGGTGTCGGCGCCCTCGCCGACACTCGCTTGGGACAATGCGCAATTTCGATACCAGGGGATGCCTTTGGCGAGGGCGCCAAATGCGGCGCGCGAGGCGCGCGCCCTCCCCGGATTCTCCGCCACGGCTTCGCAACAGTCCCATGTTCGTTGCCGCCTTTTACCCGACTCCTTCTGGTTCTTGGCGTTGAAACACGCGCAATTGTCCTAACCATTCCCCTTTAAGTGGCCTAACAGAGCCTCTTTTATTTCGATGCGGCGGTTGTAGTCTGCAGGAGACATCAGAACTCCTTTTCTTATGAACCACCCCATATCGTCTCCATCCGTCCGCTCTTCACAATCCACGCGGAAACCCCGCCGGAGCGCTCCGGTGCGGCGTCCGACCGCGCCGCTGGCCGGGTCCGTCGCCACGCTGTTCGCGGCGGCGGCTCTGGCCGTCGAGGAGAGCTACGCTCCTCCAGCGCGCTTCGATCACTCCAAGCTCTTTCCGAAATCCGACTGGGAATTCACCAAGTGGGACAAGACGGACGCGCTGGGATTCCTGGCCTGCTGCGCTTCGGTGGGGGTGATCCTGCTGCTCTTCAAGGGATTGATGCTGATTGGCTCCTGAGAGGCCATGACTTGCTTTCGCGACATGATCCCCCGGCAGTGAGATTCGCCAGCTTGTCTGGGAGTAACGGCAAACAATCGCGATGCAAGTCATGAAAATCAAACCCTTCCCGCCACAAGTTCCCGACTAGCCTTACACCCCGGTCGTGAACCCGCCAAAAAATCACCCCTCATGCAAACCCTTGAGAAAAGTATGAAACGCTCCTCCTCTTTTTCCATGAACACACAGAGTTTTCTCCCAGCAGTTATTCTCAGCATTCTTTGCCTCAACCTTGGAACTCTTCTTGCAGAAGAAGTCCGGCCTCCCCTTGTCTCTGAAAAAGGTTCGGAGTTGGCGGCGAGCGTTCGCGGAACGTCGGATCGAAAAGGCCAGTTGGTAACTGGAAATGGGGATTTGGGGATCGTTCTGACGGGTGGGGGCGGGAAATTGAATCTGGGCCTTGGCAAAAACGATTTCTGGGGCGTGGTTCGCGGCGGCATCTGCACGGCAGGCGCGCAAGACATCTCCAGCCCCGACTTGAAGTTCACCGATTTCCAGATGGAGCAGAATGTGGGGGCCGCAACCCTCACGGGAAAATTTGAAGCACAGAAGAACGGGCTGGGCCTGCGCACGGAATCGTGGGTCGCCTATCCTGAAAACATCGTCGTGACCCGTCTGGAAAACACCGGCACGAAGCCCCTCTCCTTCCAGAGCGAGGTCGCCGACGGTTACGCAGGCGGCCTGCCGACGCTCACGGGAAACACGAAGGACTCCGCATGGCTGGAGGTTTCTCCCGACACGGTTCCCTTCGAGGTGGGCAGCCGCATCGTCAAATCCATGGGCCCCAACCGGACGACCGTCAAGACCCCGAAGTCGTTTGTGGGAAGGATCGCCGGACTCACCCTCACCGCACAGGGAGCGGCGAAGCCGTATCTCCCGTGGGAGCCGCAAGCCCCGTATGTCCAGAACATCGGCAAACTGGCCTTTCATCCAGAGAATGCGCATGGCACCTCGGTGGAGCTCACAGGCGAAGCCGAGAGCCGGCTTGTGATGAGTTCCGGATGCGTGCCGCAGAGGGGCTTCACCCTCTCGGCCTGGGTCAATGCGGCGAAAGATTTGGAGGACGGGACGATTTTCTCCGCGCTCGCGTGGGAGACGAAATCGTTCCCGTTCCTGAAGGGATTGCTCGTGCATGTGGCCGATGGAAAGCTGGAGGCGCGGCTGGACTTCACCACGGTTGCCGACCCGCAGCGGCTGCCGTTGAACCAATGGGTGGAGGTGAAGGCGGTTTACGACATCGAGAGCTTTGCGCTCTATGTGGGAGGCAAGAAGGTGGCCAGCACCGGTTTCCCGAAAGACTCCGACCTCAAGGGTTGGGACAGGACGGCGTATCATACAGGCGATCCAGGGCTTCCCATCCAAGGGTGCTCCCCCTTGGGCGTGCTGCGTCAGCGGGTCTTGGGAGCCAGCGTGCAAGCCAGCGGGCGGGTTCTGAGCTTCACCCTCGCACCCGGCGCCCATGCGTTCGTGCTCCTCGCCGTGGCCTCGGACCGGAATGCGAAGGATTACCAAAAGCAGGCCGAGACGTGGCTTGCCGTGGACGAGCCGGGCATTGCCAAGCTGCGCGAGAAACACCTCGGGTGGTGGAAAAACTTCTGGGGCAAATCCTTCGTCGAAATCCCCGACAAAAAAATCCAGGACAACTGGTATGGCTCCCTTTACCTGCTGGCCTGTTGCAGCCGCGCAGACACCCCGGCTCCGGGACTCTGGCATAATTTTGTGACCAGCCCGGGGGCAAGCTGGAATGGGGATTACACGCTGGACTACAACTACCAGGCCCCGTTCTGGGCGGGCTATGTGAGCAATCATTTCGAGCTGACCGACAGCTACGAGCCGGTTCTGCTCGACCACATGGAGCGCGGGCGGGCGACTGCACGGAACGCCTGGCGGATTGATCCCAACGCCGAACCCAAAACCCTGGAAGCGATGCTGGCGCGGCGCACCCAGGTGAAGCCCGAGCCCAACCCCGACGACTATCGGGGCATCTACCTCTACACCCACCTGATTCCGATGCCGGGCTGGAGCGCCGACTACGGCACCTTCTGGGGCCAGAAGAGCAATGCCCTCTTCTGCACGGTCAACATGATCCAGCGCTGGCGTCTCACGCGCGATCTCGACTACGCCCGCAAGGTTTACCCCTTCCTCCTGGCCACCACAGAGTTCTGGGACAACTACCTGGTGCTCCAGAACGGACATTATGCCGCACTCAAGGATGCGTTAGGCGAGGGGAGCGGGGACAACGTGAACCCGGCCACCACGCTCAGCTTCCTGCGGTTGCTCTATCCGAGCTTGATCGAGATTAGCACCAAGCTGAACCTGAATTCAGATCGCCGGGCGAAATGGCAGGAGATTCTTGGAAAGCTCAGCCCCTTCACGATCGTCCCGGCTTCCAGCGTCAAGGAATTGCAGTCTCTCGGCACCGAGGCGACCAAGGACCGCATGGTGATCCGCAATTGCGAAGTGGGTCCGGGATTCCCGATGTCACCGTACCTCCTCTACAAAGACCGTCAGCGGCGCAGCACAAGCGCTGGCATGAATTGCACGCAGGTGATCTTCCCGGGTTGGTCGCTCGGCGTCGAGAGCACCCCGCAGGAGCGGAAAGCGGCCCTCGACACAGTTACCCTCGCCGCCGAGTGGTATGACCACAACAACAACTGCACCTTCTACCCCAGCGCCGCGGCCGTTGGCTATGATCCCAAGGAAATCCTGGAAAACCTTCGCGCCCTGATCGATACCTACCAGGAGCCGAATTTCACGATCTACACCCACGGGGGCGGCACTGAGGATGACGCCATCACCCCGTGCTGCCTGGCCTACATGTTCCTCCAGAGCCACCAGCAGAACATCCATCTCTTCCCGAACTGGCCGATGGATCAGGACGCCTCGTTCGGGAACCTGAACGCCTGCGGAGGCTTTCTGATCGGGAGCGCCGTAAAGCAGGGCAAGATTCCGTATGTGCAGGTGGTGAGCCAGGCCGGGGAAGAGTGCCGGTTGGTAAACCCGTGGCCGGGCCACGCCGTCAGCATTCAAGACGGGGAAGAGAAGCCGCGCACGATCAATGGTGAAATTCTCAAATTCCCAACGCAAATGGGACACATCTACCTTCTCCGGGCCGGTTCCCAAGAGTAGGTCTCGTAATTGCTCTCTCACCATGATTCAGAAAATTCCTTCCTTCTTCACGAGCGCCGCCGCGTTTTCGCCGTCTCCCTGCTCGGCGGCACGGGGGCTCTCCAATGGAAACAGAATGCAGATGCTCTGGTAATCACGAAGCCTGCCATCGTGCCCCTTCTCGGGATTCAACGCTGCACGCTCGATCGGCATTTCCGCGCGGTCATGGCAATGTCGCTCAACGAGTTCCTCGTCGGCGAGCGTGCCGAGAAGGCCCGGACGCTGCTGCGCGCTGCCCCGCCGCTATCGCTTCGGGAGATCGCCCGCCGCTGCGGTTTTTCCGATACGCAGCATATGAAGAAAGTGCTGCGCCGGTCTGGGATTGCGCGGGATTTCGGGCGGCGCCCAGGCCGCCCGGCAAAGGCTGGCGCCGAGCGCTCCCAAGGAACATAATTTTCATGGGACGCGCTGGAAGCGAGTTCCGGGGAGGGCGGGCGCCCCGCCTGCCGGTGTCGGCGCCCTCGCCGACACCCGCTTGGGACAATGCGCAATTTCGATACCAGGGGATGCCTTTGGCGAGGGCGCCAAATGCGGCGCGCGAGGCGCGCGCCCTCCCCGGATTCTCCGCCACGGCTTCGCAACAGTCCCATGTTCGTTGC
>Ga0316227_1002614_pt1 | contig 15759 bp, 14 predicted proteins | sample TBH18019metaG_FD_206012 | JGI IMG/M metagenome (GOLD analysis project Ga0316227, IMG submission 206012) | Freshwater microbial communities from Trout Bog Lake, Wisconsin, USA - TBH18019 | ecosystem: Environmental > Aquatic > Freshwater > Lake > Hypolimnion/Profundal zone | place: USA: Wisconsin... | reverse complement strand
GCCATTTGAAAAACCATGCGCATTTGGATATGTGCTGAATGTAACGTTTCCGCCGCTAGACCAAGCAGGGGTGACGTATGTGGGATTTGTTAACGAAGAAGACGTGTAGACATATACGGTGGAGTTTGAAACCACATAAGATGACGGCCCCGCAATGTAGAAAGAAGAGGTGCCGAGGTTCCAAGCCGTAACCCCACCCGATGGGAATGATGAAGACATTCCTGTGAGGTAAACGGTTGTTGAACCACTAGCAGTTGGGTTTGTTCCGGCGTTGATGCTTATTACAATTCGTTGCGGTGTGAAGGTACCGTTGGTGCAACTTACTGCGGTGGTGAAAGTACCGTTCACGGTACCTGTAATGGTTGATGAGGTGCAGTTTGTTACAGTTATGGTTCTGGAGTTGATATTTGTTGCGCCGGTACCGCCGGAACATCCGGTAATGACAATTTGCTCGCCAACATTGAGGAGTGGGTTGACTGGGGTGCTTGACGAGTAGTTGATTGTAATAATGTCACGGTTGGCGGACGTATTGGTAATGCTTGTGATTGTGTGCCCAGAGCCACTAAATGTTGCAGTTCCATATGTACCAATTGCGGCAGCAGGATTTTGAGTCGCCAAAGTAACGCTTGCGCTGTTGGTCAACCCAGAAACCGTAACGGTATCGCCAGTGCTTAGGGTGTGTGCCGAAGTTGTTGTTGCTGTCGCTGTTGTGCCAGTGGCGCTAACAGATGAAATGGAACCAGTTTCAATAGGTACATTTATGTTTACCGATTGGTACAGGGTCTCGGGGCTACTCGATGTTGAGAAAGAGCCACTTGCGGTAAGTCCGTGTGGTGCAGAAGTGACGACAGTAAGGATTCCACCCGATTCGGTTACTGAAGAAATGTTTCCGCTTGCACTTGGAATCGTGACGTTCAATTGAGCGGGGTTTCCGCTACTTACTGGGTTTCCTTGCCACGTTGTCACCCCGGACAGGCCAGTGAAGGAATAGGTGGCAAGAGAAGTGGCGTTTGAGGTCGTCTGTTGTGCGTAGAGGACATTTCCGCTTGCTGGTGATGTTCCGCCTGGCGCCGTTACGGTTACAACTGAACCAGCAGTGCCAGCACCAACGTTTGTAATTGTGTATGTACCGTTTACGTTGCCTGAACCAGTTTGACCGGAAATGGTGATTGTGTCACCAACAAAAAGGGCGGGGCTTGGCGTTGTGTCCAAGTAAATTTTAAGAACATTTCCTGTTTGAATGGTTTCAACAACGTTTCCGTTTGAGACATTGGCGTCAATGCCTGAAATCGCAACGGTTGTCCCTGTTGAAAGACCATGAGGAAGTGATGTCGTAACTGTTGCGATGGTTCCATTTCCAACAATTTGACTAATGGAGCCACTTGACCCAGAAATGTTTGTGTTTACCGTGTCCCCACTAGACAGACCGTGAGGGGCAGTTGTAGTGACGGTAACGAGCCCGCTCGAACCCGTTACTGCTGTCGTAGAACTAATTGAACCGCTTAATTCTGGAATACCTTGGATACTTATCTTCGAGCCAGTGGTCAATTGAGAGTAGAAAGGCGCCGTAGTCCTTAACACGGCACTTCCTGTGGATGGCGGGACGTTGCCCTGAACGCTTAGTACGTTGTACTGAACACCACCACTTTGGATGTTGATTGTTGAGCCAACCCCCAAAGATGCTGGTTTAACTCCGACGAAATTGCCTGATGTTCCAGGTGTTGTTGTTGCGGTTGCGTTTGCGCTAACTGTAACGGTACTTGTTCCAACTGCTGTGATTGTCGCACCGCTCGCCATGTTTGTTCCAAGAACAGGAAGCCCTACGGATAGGTTGGAAATATTTGTAACGTTGGTGATTGTTGGCGAGCCACTTGTGGTTGAGCCAGTAAAAGGAACTCCAGTTGTAAATGTCGCAACACCCGATGTTGGTGTTGAACCACTGTAGCCACCAACAACTGAACCAACCGAAATTGAAGTTGCCCCTGTTGAGGTGGAGGCGTTGTCTCCTGAAATCGTTATTGACTGACCCAAAGTGAGTGAATTTGATGAAGGCGTTGTCACCGTCGCTACGCCTGCGCTTCCACTGATTGACGTGATTGCCAGCGTTCCACCAGCAGAAGAGCCACCTGAAGTTCCAGAAACAGATGATGTGACCGAAACGTAGCCACCAGTAGAAGACGAGAGTGCGGAAAGGACTGGGAACGTGAAAGTGCTTGCACCAGTCGATGTCACTACGTGGCTTCCATCGTATCCTGATATTGACGCATTTGATATGTAGACGGTTGTTTTTGTAGCAATTGAGTTTGCTGATGAAGTCGTAGCAGTTGCAAGGTATGTTGCCCCGCCAGAGGTGGCACTTGCTGACGCAATTGGTGACGACAAGGCAAGGGACGCTGTTGCGGAAGATAGCGTCGCATTTCCAGGGTTCGAAGAGATAACGTAACTAAATTGCGTTGTACTCAAAGAAGTAATTGAGTACGACCCGTTGTATGCACTGGGTGAAACACCTGCAATAGTGATTGATTGGCCGGTGGTAAAAACATTGTTTGAAGACGTAGTTACCGTAACGGTTGTAAAGGTTCCAGGAACCAACCTAAGAATTGCAAACGGTGTAGATGGGTAGGCACGGAAAGATACGTAAAGGTTTCCAGAAAGGTCGCAACGAATTGAAGATGCCGAATCATTGTACGTTGTTGCAAAAAGCGATGGTACGCCTGTTGAAACTGGGATTTGGAAAACGTTTCCGTTTGAGTCAACCGTATAGACATTTGTTTTTGAGGCGTCAAATGTCATGCCAACGATAAATGTATTTCCAACCCCAGATACGGTAACTGGCGTCCACACTGAAGCAACACCGCTTGTAGTTACCCTGTAAATAGGGCCGTTACCAGAAAGACTTAGAACGTACAGATACGTTCCCGTGCTGTCCCATTGAAGCGGTCCAGGTGAGGTGATGCCCGTAGAACAGAATGTGCTTGCTGTTCCGCCAGATGAAGAAACAACAGAAATGGTGTTATTACCAGCGTTTGAAATGTAAAGATTGCTTCCTGCGTTGTCCCAGGCCAAATTTGTTGGTTGATTAAATCCAGTCGCAAAAGTGCTTACGGTTCCACCAGCACCAGACGCTGTACCACCCGTGCCGGTAGAGGCACCGAGGGTTGGTGTCACATACGTAAAAGTTGTTGTACCAGTGACGGTAACTGTCCAGGAGCCGTTGTACGTAGAGACGGAGTTACCAGTGATGGTGATTGTGTTTCCAGTCGTAAATCCGTGGCTGGTGGATGTCGTAACAGTTGCGATGTCGGTAGAGAAAAGAATCTTGTTAAGATTCCCTGGAGACGTGCTGGCGTTGCCAGGAATTACGTAAAGCGCACCATTCTTGTACTCCGGGTACCCCAAGTACGATGAATTTGAGCCAATTAAAGTAACTGCTCCGCTTTGGGAAACCGTGTAAAGAACCTCATTGAAATTGTCACATACATAGATAAGACCTGTTGGGTCAATTGCGATTGAGGGGTATCCATTATATGGGTTTGAAGATGCTGAAAGAATTACGGTTGTCGTGCCTGATGGTGTTGTTTTTAAGATGTGACCAGACGAGTCGGCTGTGTAAATGTTTCCAGATGCGTCACAAACAATCCCTATTGTATTTGCGTAAACAGTTCCAATGTTTGATGCAACACCAGACATTGAAATTTTGTAAAAACTGGTTCCCGAGTAATTTGTGGCGTAAAGAACATTTTTAACTGGGTCATATGTAATCGCACCGGCGGTGGATGAAGAAATCCCCAAAAACCCGGTGTACGAAGTTCCTGTTGCTTTGTAAATCCAACCGTCGCTACTGTAAATATAAACATTTCCAGAACCATCTACAGCGAGGTCTACGGGTGTGTGGGTGTATTCAGCACCGTCTGCCCAGGTGAAGGTTTGGAATGTTGTAACCGTTCCAGAGGGTGTAATTTTTTTAATTACGATTTGGTCACTATTGCTTACGATGTTGTGAACAACTGTGTAGAAGTTTCCAGAAGTATCAGTACACAAACCAGTGTTTGGGTAGGAGGCTGAAGTTCCCGCTCCAACTGAAGCAACCGTTGATACGGTTGGTGAACCACTATTAACAACTGATGGAACAATGTTTGTAATGGAAACGGGGGCGTAGGTGTCACTTACTTTATAAACAGTGTTGATTCCGTCTGAGAAATAAAGTTGGTTACTGTTGTAGGCAATTCCCTTTACGGATTGACCAGAAACATACGAAGTTACTTGACCGCCAGACGTGGTACGCCAAATTGTTTGGTTGGTGTTGTCAGTGGTGTAGAAATACCCTTGGCTGGTATCAATCGCCATGTCAATTGCATCGCCAGTTGAACTTTGGGTAACAAAACTTTGCGATGCGTTGCTTGATGTCTCCGAAATTGCTGAGATATTTGAGGTAATTGTTTTTGTTGCAGTTGCGCTGGAAAACGTTGGGCTGGAGATACTACTATTTACCGTGTAGGTGAACGTTGTCGTATTAGTAACGGAAATTTTAAAAGTTCCGTTAAAGCCAGAGGGGGATATACCAGCAATGGTGATTGAGTCCCCTGATGAGAATCCGTGTGCAGATGATGTGACAATAGTTACGATTGTCGAAGTCGACGTTGTTGCGGTTGTAATTGAAGCAATTGGAATTGTTTGGATTGAATTGTTTGCGCTACCGCCGAGAGCAAGAATCACTCCGTCTTGGCTGGTTCCAGCATTTAGCGTCGAGGGGTTGCTAAGTACATATCCGCTAACAATCAACTGTGCAGAAGAAATTGCGGACAGGGTGGCCTGGCTCAGCGTTATTGTCGTTCCCGTAATGTTTGTAATGACGGTTCCCGGGGCAATTCCCGTTCCGCTTATTCCCAGGCCAACTACAACAGAAGATGGAACGGTGCTGAAAGTAACCGTTGTTGCGCCCGATGAGCCAGATGCGATTACGGGAATTGAGTTGTTTGACCCGCCGGGGTACAAAGAAGTGTCGGTGTAGTCATAGAGAATTGTTGTTCCGACCAGAATTCCGCTACCCGAAATTGCCTGACCTGAAGATACGAAGTTTAGTGTTGATGAAGAAAGAAGCGTTGGGTAGTAAACGTTTGCGATTCCTGTGGCACCACCATAAACAGATGCCAAAACATAAGGGTAAAAGTCAGATGCGGTTGAGGTGTACGTAGTACCAACTGCCGTAATCTTCATATTTTCGGTGATGTAACCGTCTGCGGTGTATCGTCCACCGTAAGCGTTAATGTTTTCGCCTTCAATAATGGCGAGACCATCCCCCGGCTTGAACCCTGAAATGTCGTTGAGAATAAGCAACTTCGAGTCTGGGTCGGCGTCGTAAAAAAGACTTGTGTTTCCGGTCATGAACGATGTCACGTCATCAACGTGCGCCATGTAGGTATTACCGGAATTAGAAGGAGCCGTTGGTACTGATAGTTGGGTTATTTTGTTTTGCGCCGAAACGATGTCAAGTGCGTTATTTACTATCCAGTTTGTGGCACTTACTACAGCGGTAACGGGGGTGGAATTTTTAGTAGTAGTCATAGCGGGCTCGAATACAGATTACCCCCGATTAGTAAAAATTACCGTCCTGCTGCTTTCAGATTTGCGAGCAATGTGTTGAAACTTGCTTCTACTTGTGTTTTTACCATTCCGGCAACCTGGGCGTTGGCACCAGTTGCATTTACGTGAATAACTACAGCGCCAGGGGCGATGTTGACATGTGAACCACCACCAACCGCTGAACGTGTGGGGGCATGATGTCCGCCACCAAAGAGACCGCCAAAGAATCCGCCAATTGCGTGACCAATTCCGCCGACAATGTGTTCAGCGCCCTTGCCAATGTTCTCCACTACGTGGCCAGCGTCCTTGAAGCCGGTTTCAATCCCCTTCAAGTGGTGCATGATGAGAGGTCCAACTACCATTGCTGCTTGCATCGCCATCATGCCTTCTCCAAGGCCAGGAATGGCGTCTAGGCCGACGGAAGCGAGTAAACCACTACTTCCCCCACCCATTAAGCCACTGAGGAGTCCTCCGCCACTTTCAGCATCACTGGCAAAGCCAGCAACCTTTTCGCCAATTCCGCCAAACTTGCTTAGAACGCCACCAAACTTTGAGGCATCGCCTAATGCTCCACCGCCCATACTTTCTATCGCATCGGAAAAACCGCCTTTGAGTATTCCGCCTCCAAGTTTTGAGATACCGTTCTTTTCCACGTCTTTTTCTAAGACAGAAGCGATTTCTTTTTCTCCACCCTTTGCAAGGTCTTTTTCTGTTGTCTTTTCAAGTTTTTTAGACAGATTGTTAATTGGTGAATTGCTACTAGACGAAGATATGTTTGAAAGTGCTTCGGTTGAGCGGTCGAGTGCTGTTGTGTTGTCGTCAAGTGCTTGGAGTTGGTCAAGGGCTTTTTGATTTTTAATCTGGTCTGGACCAAGCAACCAGTTTTTGGCGTTTCCGCCAGAGCCACCAAAAAATCTTCCAATTCCAGGGATTTCTTGTAAGCGTTGGTGCTTATACAAGGCTTTTTCTTGTGGGCCTTCAACTTCCAATTGTCGAGAAAGGCTTCGGTAGGTTCTTGGGGCAATTTCGCCTTTTTCAAGCATTTCGTTTAACGAACGCATTGATATTTGTTTTTGCCCCTCGGCTTTTCCAAGTTTGAAACCGGCAATACCCTTAACACCTTGTGAGTTTTTACCAAAAAGCCCGCCCATGGCGCCAGTTCTTCCATAAACGGTTTGGAACTTCAAAAGTCCCGTTGTCATAGCAAAGATGCCTTCGGTCATTGCTTTAATTGGTGTTAAGAAAATTTTGTCTGCGAACCAAACGGCCGCCAAAGCGACCATAACGTCGCCGACGGCTTTAAGAATTTTTTGAAAGTGTGTAGCGCCCTTCATAAGGCCGTCGAAGAAACCAACAACCTTTTGAAGCCCCTTGGTGAAAGTATTGACAAAAGCGGTGAGCATTTTTGCAACGTCTTGAATGAGTGGTGCAATGGCAATCAAAATATCTGCCATTGATGTAGCGACAGTTGGAAGGATGGGGCCAAGGGCTTGGAAGACGCCCAAAACGGACTGTAGCAATGCCGTAAGTGTGCCATTATTGGCCATTTGGTTAAATACGCCTGCTACCGCCTGAAGACCTGGCTGAATGTTTTTGACAATCTGTGTTGCAATGTCGGTAAAGAAGGTGGTGATTTCAGTCATTACTTTTGGCGTAAACAAAGACTTAAAAGTATTCGCCATTTCCCCAAAGAAGGTTGCAATGGGTGCGACAACCTGGACAAGGGCGGGGACAAATGCCTGAACAAACAATTGCAAAAGTGGCGTAAATGCAGTAACAATGTTTCCAATTGCCTGACCGACCGTTGCAGAAATTTGACCCATTGTTTGTGCGACAAGCGTAAAGATGGGAACAAGAGGACCAATTACCGTTGTAAAGGTACTTGCCATTTGGTCAAGAATTGGAAGAAGACCTTGACCTAGTGATTGAACGAGCAATTGAATGTCATTCTGCATACGCTCAACAGGAGACATTGACTTTTCCGCAAGTTGTTGCGTGTGCTGATTCATGTCAATCAAAAACTGATTCTGAGCAGCAAGCAAACCGCCACTGGCTTGCAACGATTTAATTCGTGCTTGCTCGGTGGTAGAAAGGGTGATTCCGTATCGGGTCATTGCACTCATGTGCTTGGCGGGGTCTGCCAAGGTGCGAGCGACCATTCTTGCTGCGCCGGTTATTCCGGAGCCACCAGCACCACTACTTGAACCCATGACTGCTGCGAGGTTTGCTGCGAGCATTGTGGTGTTTTGGAAAGAACTTTTTTGCTTCTCAAAAAGATTTGCTAAATCCTGGTTTGGAAGAAGAAGGTTTTGCGCTTGAATAATTTGGTTTTTAGCAATACCAGTTTGCAAGGAAAGCGTAGTTGCTTGATTATTCAGGGTTGCAGAGTATTGCTCGCCCGCTTTATTCAGAGCAGAGACTGAACCAGCAACTGTTTGAATGGAGCCAGCAAACTCGGCTCCAGACATTTTTTGGTTTTTAATAAGTTGCGCTTGAACCGATTGAAGGCTCTGTTGTTGCGATGCCAAGTCCATACCCTTGTCAATCGCAGCAGATATTCCCGCAACAGCAAAAGACTTGGTGATTATTCCACCAAGGTCGCCGAAGAATCCACCAATTTTGCTAGTAGCAGCGCTTGCATACCCAACAAGTTTTTGAAGGGATGCCTCGACATCAGTGCTGTCGCCGAGAATTTCTATTCTTAGTTGTTCGGCTGATGTTGCCATTGCACGCTCCTAGGCACTAATCCTAGTAGCGGTTTGCTTTTTAGCCGTTTCTGGCCTTTGCCATTGCTTCTTCTTGCTCGTAAGCACGAAGTTTGTAGATGGCCATCCACTCCACCAACTCAGGCGATGAAAGAGGACGGTGGGCTGGTGAACCCTCTAGGAGTTCACCAACCGTCCGTCCAAGTGATTCCGCTAGTTCAAAGAGGAATCGTCGCTCTGGGTTGGCGAGGAATCTTTTCCCGCACTGTCAACCGCCTCTTCGCCCATACCTGATAGGCGCATTGCGACTGTAGCGATTTGTTCAACTGCTGCTGCTGACTTTGCCATCAGTGCATCACGGTCGTTCGGGTTGAATACTTTTTCACCCGACTCGGGGTCAAAAGTACATTCGATAACAAGGTCGGGAAGTACTTCTTCAAGGTTGAACTTACCGTTTTCATTTTGGGCGCTCCCGACCATGCGGGCACGGGCACGGGCGGTCATAGACCTAACCTGTACCGTTACGCTCCAAACGTCAACGTTAACGTTCTCCGACTGAATGTCATCGGCAGCGAAAATCTGTTCACTAAGTTTCGACATCATTCTCCAATCTGGGGCAGACCCCAGTTAGAGCATAGTCTACTTTAGTGACTACAGTGTGGTTCGGCTGACGGCGCCAGTTACCTGGAGTTCACCATCGAACGTAACAACGCCTGATACTGACGACTTCAGGTCATACTTGGTCAAGTAAGCCTGACCGTAGTACTTGACTGAGGAGGAAAGTCCAGTGAAGGCACCTGGGTTCGCTGGTCCGTAGACGAACGAGATGCTGTTTCCAGCGTTCTGCCAGTTGATTGCGTCGTTGACAATTTGGTCGATACCGCCTGCGTAACCGCTCGTTGAGGCCGTTGAGTCGTACATACCCGAGAAGGTGACTGTGTAACCCTTCAGACCCACGATGTAGGTCTTTACGCCTGCGAGTGAGAAAGCAGTGGTTTCGTTTGCGTCGATGGCCTGTGGGAATCCAAGGTCATTGGTGAACTGGGAAATGTTTACCATTGGAAGAACTACCGAGCCAGAGGCTGGAGCCGATGGAAGCAAAAGCCCCGAGGCAAGGGTCGTTGTCGATGTTGGAACCGATGCTGAACCGCAAGGTACGCCGTTGACAAACATTCCGTAGACAGAACCGCCAACCAAGGTTGGGATTCCACCGCTCAACATCGTGCTTTCGCCCGTGAGGGGAAGGCTTGATGTGGTTGCCGACGAGCCAACCGTCGTTGGTGATGCGGATGTGTCGTATCCGATGGCTAAATAAGCGTTCTTACCGTGCTGGAAAGTTGCCATTGTTAATTCCTTTCTAGAATCGGGCGAACCCGAAGAAGATTGTTGCAGAGGGGTTTGTACCCGTCAGTGTCCAGTTCAAACGGGTGTACTGACGAATGGGGTTTGGTAGTGAAGCACTGGTGTCCACCTGCGTACCAACCGAAGTAATCGCTGAAGTTGCGTTTACGTAGGTGATGCCGTCGTTGGAGTGTTGGAAGTTCAGGCTTAGTGCGCCGGACAAAGCCAACACCCCAATCACCAATAATCCACCATTGGTGGAGGCGCTTCCATTGTTGTAGGCGACTGTGTATCCTGTGCCCGTGGCAGTAAAGTACTTTCCACGTCCACGCCATACACCGCCGTCTGCCTGAACCTCTGCGTCGACTGCGACAACGCCAGAAACTGGTGATTTTAAGTCGTACTTGGTGGCAATGCCGTTAGCCAAGTATCCAATTTCATTGTCTGTTGTTCCGCCAGCGGGGAAAACCAAGGTCGCCTGGTCGCCGGAGTTGCTAATTGCAGTCGTCAAAATCTGGTCTATACCTGATGCGGTACCGTCGTAAAGCCCGGAAAGGGAAATAACGCCTTCCTTCAAACCTGGGATGTAGGACTTAACTCCGCCGGTTTGGAAGGTGGTTGTTTCTGTTGCGTCGATTGACGTGGAAACAGAGGCATCATTGAAGAACTGTGAGATGTCATAAGCGACATTCGAGGAGGGGTTGCTAAAAAGTACCCGTGTATTCTTACCGTGAAGGAAGTTAGCCATTACTTTTCCTCCTCAACCGGGACGATGTGTCCGCCTTCCAGGAGCCATGAAATTGACTCACCGGGAAGGTCGTTTACCAGTTCGCCTACGTCAGCGGTCTTGCCGTTGTAAGTCAACGGTGACAGGTTCGTAACCTTGTAGGTCGTCTGCTTTAACTTTGCCATAACACCTGCCGTAGCGAAATTGGGTCTTCTAGACTCAAATCGTACCACCGAAAATGAAAAACCCCCTGGGTACCAACTACGGTTCCCAAGGGGTTATTGCTAATAAGGGGGTTTTACTCTTCTTCGTTGGAAGACTTAGACCTTCTGGTGCGACGCCTTGGGATTGGCTTCAAGCGGTCTGGGTAGAAGTGACGGAAGGCATTGTGCCCTTTGGCACCGCCAATCACGCAGACTGACTTCACGGTTTCTCCGTCGTCATCCATCTGTGCCCATCGAAATGTGAACTCCCCACGCTCCCCAAGAACCTTGATTGGGTCGCCGGTGGTAAAACCGTTCCATTCATTCACTGTTTTCATATCCCGCACTTCTATGGTGCCGGTTCGCTTTGCCATTTCAATCTCCCTTTTCTTGACATCGCTACCTTAATAGTATACACTACGGGGGTTTAGTTGTCAAGAATCAATTAATTCTTGGTGTCCGCAATCACACACCAAGAACCCACCGTCAAGGGTTTCTACCTTAACTGCAAGTTTGTGCGTACAGGGTAACACGCCAAGGTCGATGGGCTGGTCGATGGTCTCTTCTGGTGATTCTTCTTCTCCGCCGAGCAAAAGTCTCTCAACGGCGTTGAGTGCGTTAATCGAAGCCTCGTTCGCCATCCGAGCAGCACGTATGCTCTGAACAACAATGTCCAATTCACTCATACGATTGGGAATCCGTCAGCGCCAGCGTTTGTGTGGAATTCAAAGTTCATGGTGAAAGAAGGTCGTTCCAACTCGTCATAGGGCATTGGGTTTGGAATGTTCAATGGCTCAATACGAGCAACGTAGGGGAAGTACGTCGAGTCAGGTACAGCCCATCCAGCAAGGGTGTCTCGAACCAATCGAGCCCACGCATAGGTACCTGGGTAGTCTTCACGAACGCCACGGACAAGAATTTGGATACGTGGTGCTTCCATCGCAGAAACTTGTGTGCCCATCGTGAATGATGGAGCCATTCCCTCGTATTGCTGAACAAGCACAACAGCGTCTGGCGCCTCGGCTGGAATTCGTCCGATGAAGAGGTCTACGCCTTCAATGAGCCCTTCGGTGCCACTGTCCATCGTGGTGATTTTTGCGCTTAAAAATGTTGCAATGTCGTCAATTAAAGCCATTATTTTTTCCAAACCTTTCCAATATTTGTCTTCATAAGTTCAATAATGCGTGGCCTGTTTCTCGAAAGCGGGATTTCAAGAAACTTCGCTTGCGTCGGTGCAAGGTGGTGTTTGGTCAAATCTTCGTGAACGTAAACAGCATAGGCGACTTGCTCGTTGCCGTACTGAACGGTCGAGTCGTAAAGACCGTTATCAAAAGGCTGTGATGACTTAACTATTTGCCCAGACGCCTTTAGCGCACCAGTTTTTACCGGGACAAGTTTTTGGCTTTCGTCGTAAACGTCTTTAATGATTTCATCAATTGACGCTTGAACCGCTTTACGAATGTTCTGTTGAACTTCTTTGTTTTGAGAAGGGTTGGCTAGGTTTCCCTTGAAATTTGACGTATCCAGTTTGGTCTTAAAGTGCATAAGACCTACTCAAAGTGAATTGTTGTTGAGTACGGTCCAGACTCGTCGTAATTGTTGTCAATAAATTGAATTACAGGGTTACGCAAGGCGGGTTGCGTCATACTTGGGATGGTGACACGGCTTTCCGTGCTTACCTCGGGGTGAAATGCCGTTAAGTAAGCACGACCAGAACTTTGGCGGTTTCGCCCCTGGTCATCGGAGAAGATTTTCGTCTCAAACTCTAAGCGACAGTAGTACTGAACGGGGGCTTGCCACTTTTCAACGCTGTTATTTGTCGCCGAGTGACGACCATATGGGTCAAGAGGTGCGTTAGCGGTGGGCGCTACATATGACGCTGGGTTTTCGAGATAAATAACTTGCGTCATTAACTCGACAAGTTCGGGGTCGATGGGCATTAAGCAAACTCCCCACCAACACCTGGGTCTTCACCATCGTAGGGTTCAATGCCAAGGTCAGCCTCTCCGCCGTAGTCAGCATCCGTTCCAGTTCCGTAAGTGGTAGAAACTCCAAGAGCCGAATTGCTTGGCCATGTGTTGCCGATGGCGTAGTAAACGTCGAATTCTCCCATAACAAACTCTGCGCCCAGGGCACGTGGGTCTGCATTTGGAATTGGGGGCGCAACACGACGGCTTCGCATAAGAAGTTCGGAAGCAAGTTTTTCATAGCGTTGCCCACGGTCTGCGTATTCCTGGCTGAGTGACAAGCCACCAACGGTCTTACTGACCTGTTGTGCCTGGCGAGCGTAGATGGAGGAAATGTTGAGGCAGGTGTTGGCTGCTGCTCGGTAGATTTCGTTGTTAACTTCCAAAAGGTTGAAGTTAATTTCCTCGTCTTGAACCTGTGGGTCGGAATCGAGGGTATCCCCAATAAGGAAGCGGACAGCATCCTTTGGTGAACTTGTTGGGTCTGCTGAATATGTCCACGTCATGGCTTGTCCTTATTGAATGATTGAAGCGTCGATTCGCAAAGAACCGCTAAGGATTCTTTGTTGACCGCTGGAGTTTGTTGCAGTGATTTGGAAATACCAAACACCTGAAGTCAATACGCTCAACTCGCTATTTCCCCAAACAACGTTGAGGTTTGGGATTGGATTGCCGTCGCCGTCAAGACCGCTTGTTCCACTGATATTTGTCGTCTTCGTAATCGCAGCAGAGTTTGGCGGACGACCAATGGTCATCTTAAAAGTCCATCCCGTGCTGAAGTCGATGACGTTATTTTGGTGGTCTAACCAAGTAAATTGGGCATCTGGAAGGCTTGCGGCTGGCGTTGGGTAATTAAGGCTTGTAGACATTTTTCCTTCCTATTCCTCATACGAGGATACACCGTCTTCGGTAAAGTTCCCGAATGTATTCCTGTCTCTGGCGTATCTCGAATCGGCTGGGTCTGTAAAAGGCAAAGAATCGGCTGGGTCTTGGAATGGAGCCAAGTTGATTGGGTCTTGGTAAGTCCCAATAAAAGTGTTTTTTATCGAAAGCAAGTAATAAACTTCGCTTGCTACTTCGGTGAGGATTCCGTCGCCGAGACCAAAGAACAGTGCCGATTTGATAACTTCGCTCGCCGAGGTGATTACGCTGGCGCTGGAAGCAACATAACTACTAGAGCGTACTGATGTGGTTTTAAGGTTTTCCTCAACGCTGGAAGCCCTTTGAAGGACGGTTGTTTTCGTGTTAGCGGATTTGGGCTTTTCTGAGGTTGCGTTACTTCTGGCAATTGTCCTGAATGAGCCCACTGCCGGAATAAGGCGCTCTGCGACCTGGGTTGCCTTGGTGAACGAGAACACCTTGGAGGAGGTTGATTTCCCGGTTTCGGTTGCGCTTCCCGTTCGGTCTTTCTCGGCGGAGCGAGAATCTGACGCTCTTTCGAGAATGTAGTCGGACGCAATCTTGTTTCTCTGAGTGCTTTGGGTCGAAGCGTTTTTCTCCACCAGGGCAATTGCCGAGTCTTTTACACGGGCTGTTGCGTTGCCATCAGACATGTAGTCCAAGAGGGAAATAACGGCATTTCCAAAGTAGGAAGCAATTTTTGAACTTGTAGAGAGTTCTTTTTCGGAGGCATTTCCGTACTTGGTGAATCCAGAGACCTTGGCGGAGGTCGATTCTTCCAATTCAGACGTTGCATTTGACTTGTTGCGTCCAGATGAGTTAGATGCAACCGTTTCTTCAACCTCATAGGTTTGGCTGTTTCGTGCCATTGAGCGGAATGAAACACCACTGCTCAACAGGTTTTGGACAATGGCGCTTACGCCCACGTTGCCCACCGTTCCGACAGCAACGAGTGTTTTTACCGATGTAGAAATCGAAAGAAGTTCCACAAAAGACGAGTCTTTTAGCGTCAGGTAACTCTTATCCACTGTTGTTGCAAAAGTCTGAAGGAGTTCAGACGCAACAGAGGAAGACTTCGAAGAGGCGTTGGAAGTCGTTGGAACTTCGTAAATAGCAGAGTCTTTGTATGATTCTTGCGACTTCGCCCCTTCAGTTGCGAATTCCATAGGCGAAGCATTTGCTCGAAGGGCGTGAAAGTCCTTTTCGTTTGCTGAAATGTCAATCATTTCAAGGCTTGCATTGACAATGTGCCCAATCGCACTTGTGCCAAGCGTGTACATTGAACCAACAAAAACGCCGACGGCGCCGGTAGAACTTCCGGCTGAGGCTGAACTTTCGCTTGCAAAAAACTCAGCAACTGCTGAAACGAGATTGCGAGAAAAGATTTTTTGTTCAATGACCCTACTGAACAATGAATTACTGGAAGACCCTACATAATCCGCTTCCTTTTCCTGTGCGACAAAAGAGCCAGATGTTGAGTACCCGGTTAAATTAGAGCCCATTGCTCCCGTTGAAGAACTTGCCAATTCCTGGAATTTGACAAAAGAGTCCTTGATATTTTCTACAAAATGGTCTTCCACATAGTAGGAATCCGTGAAAACTGTCCCGTCTACAACGTAAAGACGACCGATTGAATAAGGCATATTCAAGCCGGTAAAAGACGTTTTGGCGTTGTTGCCCCCGTTGAAAGTGGAAATTGAGATATTTCGCTGGGAGATAGCAACGGTCATTGGTAAAAACCCTTGCCGTCAGGGGTAGGCAGAACTACGGCAACGACTAAATTCTACCTTGCTATGTGCCTATATTTGTTCTTCCAAAATCAAGGAAGAACGGGAACAAAGAGGACGGAGGCGGTGCACCAAGACCCTCCGCCCTCTTTTATCGCCTATTGAGCGGGTGTTGCTGGTGGTGTTGCTGGTGGTGTTACGACGTAACCAGAGGCAGAGAGAACTGTTTGTGCTGCTGCAATTTGTTCTGGCGTTGGCGCTGTTGGTGCTACTGGTGCAGGTGGGGTAACGAAGTGTTCGTTAATCCAGGCATCTGCAAACGCCTGAGCCGTTGCTTGGTCTGGCCAAGCGTTCCCCTGTAGGTCGTGTGGCTGGTGCCAGAATGGAGCGTTGTCGGGGTTAGGCGTTGCGGCGTTCCATGCGTTGATGGTGAACGGTGCGTCTGCGTCTACCGAGTAGGTAATCTGGTCGCCGTTGTGTGCCGTTACCGTCTTGGCTCCGGGTGCCGGTGATGATGGGTAAGTCATTGTCATTTTTTCTCCTTAGTGGATTGTTGTTGGTCCTGCGTAAATACCAAAGGAAAGGGGGACCGTGTTTAGAGAAAGG
>Ga0316227_1002609_pt1 | contig 15793 bp, 9 predicted proteins | sample TBH18019metaG_FD_206012 | JGI IMG/M metagenome (GOLD analysis project Ga0316227, IMG submission 206012) | Freshwater microbial communities from Trout Bog Lake, Wisconsin, USA - TBH18019 | ecosystem: Environmental > Aquatic > Freshwater > Lake > Hypolimnion/Profundal zone | place: USA: Wisconsin... | reverse complement strand
TTAAAGGTTGAAGCTAGCGGGACACTGGCAATTTTTGCTAAAGCCTGCAGAATGTGAGCGCTATTTGAGCTTTGATCTTCAAGTAACTGATTTTGAATGGAAATATATGATTTCTCTAGCCAAATCAGTGCATTAGACGGTTGAATGGGTGTTTTAAAGTCACCCGTCAAATATGCAGAGGCTAATTGTTGTTGCGCAGAAACGTCACCCAATCGGGCTGAACTGAGGATTTTTAAGAATTCGCGACTTGCCATATGACAATTTTGTCATCTAGAGGGCATAAAAGACAGAAATCAGCGGTCTTGTTGCCGAGATACAACGAAGAAAGCCAAAAAACTACCTTTTGACAAGCAAAAAGAGCTCCTAAATACCCTTACTCCCAGTCTAGTGGGGCAAAAGAAGCAAAATTCATGTGTCCCAGTTTTATTGGGCATTAATTTCAATTTATGGAGATTTAAAGAATGAAAAAATCGCTATTCGCAGTTGCAGCTCTGACGGCTATTGCCGGCACAGCCCAAGCACAATCAAGCGTATCTGTATACGGTATCTTGGATGTTGGTTACATGGGTACAAACACACGCGGCACAACAGGTGCTGGCAACGTTCAAAATGGTTCTAGCGGCACTGTTCAAGCTCAACAACAAACTAGTCAGTTCGCTGCAAGCGCAGAGCAAACTAGCCGTTTGGGTTTCAAGGGTAATGAAGATATTGGCGGCGGTTTGTCTGCATTCTTCACTATTGAAACTGGTTTGACACCAACTTCTGGCACAGTTTCAACATGGAATGATCGTCAGTCTTTCGTTGGCTTGAAGAAAAATGGTATTGGTCAATTCGCAATTGGTACACAGTACACTCCAGTCTTTAATGAAGTTGCTGCAACTGACCCAGGTCAAATGAACAATATGGTTGGTAACGTAATTTACTCAACCAATAACTTTGGTAACAATACTAATAACCAGGCTAACATAAACCAAATGGGTTTTGGTTCAACTGCTGCCGCTTCTACAGTTGGCATGGGTTCTGGTAACGACGGCTTTACTTCACGTACATCAAATACTTTGTCTGTTCAATCTGACAAAATTGGCGGCTTCCAAGCTTCCGCAGTTTATGTATTGAATAACACAAACCAAACTCAAACTGCCTACGGTTCTTCTGGAACAGTTGGTGGAAATTCAAACTGGAATGGTTGGGGATTGAGTGCTGATTACACATGGAACAAACTCTATGTAACTGGCGCATATCAAGCATTCAAATCTATTAACTCTGCAGCTAACAACTACAGCTCACCTCAGCCACAAATTGCCAGCGCAGCGTTGGGTGGTACTAACACACAAGATAACCAAGGTTATGTAGCTGCTACATATGACTTCGGTATCTTGAAGGGCTATGCAAACTGGATTTCACGTAAAGCAACTGATACTGTGAGCTCAAACTACTATGCTAAGCGTACAGCTCAGCAAATTGGTGTTCGTAGCTATATCACTCCAGTTATTGAGGCTTGGGCTAGCGTAGGTAATGGCCGTTATACAGCGTTTGGCGTGAGCAACCCAACAGCTAACTTCACAGCCTACCAAGTTGGTTCAAACTACTACCTCAGCAAGCGTACAAACTTGTATGCAATCTTTGGTTCAACACAAACATCTACTACAACTGTCACCCCAGGTGTAAGTAGCAATGGCTACGCTGTTGGTGTTCGTCATACTTTCTAATTTAATGCTAGCGTAAGCTAGTATTAAAATTGGAGCTTAGTTGTAAATAAAACCCACTGTGGAAGCGCAGTGGGTTTTATTATTTTCTCTAGCCTGAATAGATGTTCAGCAACTAAAAAGTGCGGATAGTTAAAATCTGATCATGAAACCCCAACTAGCAATGTCACTCAATCAGGCGATTGAATATTTTCAAGCCGGAAACCTGAATGGTGCTGAATTAATTTTGAAAAGGGTGATTCAAGTTGATTCAAAGTGTTTGCCAGCACTACACATATTGGGATTAATTAAGGCATCACAAGGGCTCCACAAAGAGGCGGCGCTATTATTAAAAAAAGCTGTGAGGTTAAGCCCTGAGGATGCCTCCCTCCAGTACAACCTTGCTAAAGCGCTTTCGGAATCGGGGGAAAATCTGGAGTCTATACCCTATCACAAAAAAGCAATCGAGCTTGGATCAGGTAATCAGGAAGCTTTTCTGAATTATGGAAAAAGTTTATCTAAATTAGGGCGCCTTCACGATGCGTTAGCAATCTACGATAAAGCGCTTCTCATAAACGCATTTCACGAAGGTATTCTTTTAAATAAAGGAGCCTCCCTTAAAGAGCTTGGACGCTATGAAGATGCATTGCATTGCGCTAATTTAGCCTTGAGTAGTAACCCCGCTTTAGTTGAGGCGTTGCAGAACAAAGGCATTGTATTGAAAGGCTTAAAGCGTTACGAAGAGGCCTTGATGGCATATGACAAAGCTCTTGAGATAAATCCAGCATATGCAGAGGCTTGGTCTAACAAAGGAAATGTGCTTGGAGACCTAAAGCGTTACGAAGAGGCCTTGATGGCATATGACAAAGCTCTTGAGATAAATCCAGCATATGCAGAGGCTTGGTATAACCGCGGCGTTTCTTTTAATGGACTCCATTGTTTCGCTGAGGCTCTCCACTCTTATGACAAAGCTCTTGAGATAAATCCAGCATATGCAGAGGCTTGGTATAACCGCGGCATTTCTTTAAATGAGCTAAGACATTATGAAGAAGCTATAAGTTCATTTGAAAGAGCATCTCAGATTAAGTTGGATATACCTTATTTGCTTGGCCAGTTGTTATATACGAGAATGCTTTGTGCCAATTGGGATCAACTAGCATCTAAAATTCAGCTATTAATTGCAAAAATTCAATCTTGTGAAAAAGTTGTTACGCCATTTATTTGTTTATCACTTGTAGATTCATCGGAGATCCATCTTAGTGCCGCACAGACCTGGATAAAAGACCTTTATCCAGAAAAGAAGCTAACTTCTTTAAATAAAAAACAGAGGCATGAAAAAATTCGCATTGGATATTTCTCTACAGATTTTGGGAATCATCCAGTATCACATTTGACGACTGAATTATTTGAGATTCATGATCGAAATAAGTTTGAGGTGTATGCATTTTCATTCGGAAATCACCAAGATGATCCCCTGCTTACTAGAATTAAAAAGTCATTTGATCATTTTATAGATGTTGAAAATAAAAGTGATCAACAAATAGCGGAGCTATCTAGGGGGCATGGCATTGATATTGCCATTGATTTGGGTGGTCATACGAAAGGTGCTCGAACAGGAATTTTTGCCTATCGTGCGGCTCCAATACAGGTAAATTATCTTGGCTATCCTGGCACTATGGGTACCGAGTATATTGATTACATCATTGCCGATGAAACTATTATTCCAAAAGAGAATCATCAGTTTTATACAGAAAAAATAGCCCATTTACCAAATAGCTACATGGTTGATGACTCTAAAAGAGTTGCCTCGAATCAGTCGCCATCTAGAGGCGATGTTGGATTGCCGAAAGATGCTTTTGTGTTTTGCTGCTTTAATAATGAGAATAAAGTGAGTCAGCAAGTTTTAGAGTCTTGGTCTAGGATTTTGTTAAAGGTAAAAAATAGTGTCCTATGGATCCCCGAAAATAACGAATACTTTGCATCAAGCATAAGAGCCAAATTTGAGGATCTAGGCGTAGATCCAGCGCATATTTTTTTTGCAAAAAGAGTGGAATTGATGGCGGATCATTTGGCTAGATATTCTTGTGCAGATCTATTCTTAGACACCTTTCAATATAACGCCCACTCTACGGCTGTGGATTCTTTAAAGGCTGGCATCCCAGTTATTACTCTAATAGGGCAGTCTTTTGCAAGACGTGTAGGAGCCAGCTTGCTGAGGGCCATTGATTTACCAGAGCTAATTACTCGTTCTCAAGAAGAATATGAATCCCTCGCAATAGAGCTAGCCACTAATTCTGAAAAACTAAAGGAACTTAAAGAGCGGCTTAAGTCTAATCTTACGACTAAGCCTTTATTTAATACCCCTTTATTTGCTCGCCATATTGAGGCTGCGTACACTAAAATTTATGAACGCTATCAGGCCAATTTAGATCCTGATCATATCTATATAAGACAATAATTTTTGTGTTAGCTTACCCCAAGTCCTCAGGCAATAACCCCGCCTGGTGTCTTTGGTACATTTGTGTGTAAAGAGCTTCTAGCGATTGAACAAAAGCACTGGTGTTAAAGAGCTTGGTATTGAGTTTGTTTGTTTGTAGCTTACTTTTTAGACCGCTTGCCAATTTTTTATCTTGGGCAATCTTTATGGCAAGAGCTTCATATTCTTGTGAAGATCTTGTAATCAGCTCCGGCATATCAATAGCAGTTAACAAACTTGCTGCCATCCTGCTGGCAAAAGTCTCCCCCATGAGTGTTAGTACTGGAGTTCCAGCCCATAGCGAATCGCTTGTAGTTGTACCAGCGTTATAGGGGAAGGTGTCCAGGAACAGATCGGCAGCCTGATATCTAGCTAGATACTCTGGCATTGGTAATCGCTTTCCAAAGATAAGCCTATCTTTTGTGATGCCATGTGCGCTTACTGTATTTTCAAGATGAGCTTGAACCCAATCATTTTCCGAATAGAGATATAAAACACTTCCTTCGACAGCTCTTAGGATGTTCATCCAGGATGCAAAGGTGGGTGGGGTGATTTTGTAGTTGTTATTGAAGCAGCAAAAGACAAAAGCATTTTCAGAGATACCCAATTCTGCTCGGGTAAATACTTTTTTAGCTATTTTTCGATCTGAGGGATTGGCTTGATAGCTAGGAAGGTAGGCAATCTTCTCGGTATAAAACTGTCTGGACTCCTCTGGAATCAGGGTTTTATCTGCAACGATATAGTCTATAAACCCTGTTCCCATAGTGCCTAGGTAGCCGATATAGCTCACTTGGATAGGGGCTGCACGTAGTGCAAATATTTCTGGGCGAGCACCAGCTGTATAGCCGCCTAAATCAACAACGATATCAATCTCATGCGATCGCGATAGATTGGCTATCTCACTGTCTGAAGCATTTTCTACATCAATAAAGTGATCAAATGCCTTTGATAGCCTATTGCGCATGGAGTCATTGGTATTTTCTCCAAGTGAAAATGCAAACGTTTCAAAACGACTGCGATCGTGTCTTTCAAATAACTCAACGAGCAAATAAGAAACAGGATGATCTCTAAAGTCGGCTGAAAAGTACCCAATCCGAATTTTATTTTGACGGTTCGCGGGGGCTGGTAAAGATAGCCGTTCAATGCCTTTAAATTTAATAGCTTGATAAATACGGGTGATTTGCAATTGAAGTTGCAGTGAGTCCAATAGGCTGAGAACTGGAAAAGGCTCTGATGCGGCTTGCCCATTAGAAATGAGAGTAGAGAGATTGTGAAGGTCAGCATCATAGTTATTCCAATCGCACATCATCATTTTGAGATGCAAGGCCATGCCTGGGACAAACTCAGCATGGGGATCAAGAGCAAGCGCCTTTTGGTAGCCTTGAAGAGCATTGCCATACTGCTTGAGAATTCTAAGGGTGTTGGCACGGTTGCTATGTGCCTCAGCATAGTTTGGGTTTATGGAGAGGGCCCTAGTGTAATCCTGAAGCGCTTGGTCAAATTGCCGTAATTGTGTATAGGCATTAGCGCGATTGCTATAAGCCTCAGCATAATTTGGATTAAGAGTTAGCGCACGATCGTAGTCTTGAAGCGCTTGGTCAAATTGCCGTAATTGTGTATAGGCATTAGCGCGATTGCTATAAGCCTCAGCATAATTTGGGTTGAGCGCGAGTGCACGATTATAGTCCTGGATAGCAAATATATTTTTGCCCAGTTTTTTATAGGATACGCCTCTATCGTTAAAAAGTAGGTGGTCATTGCCTTGTAGTTTTATAAGCTGATCATAGGCTGCAATAGCCTCCTCGTGCCTCTTTAACTTCACTAGTATTGTGGTTTTATTAACAATTGCTTCAAAATAATCTTTCTTTAGGTTGATGGCATTATTAAATGCGTGTAGAGCTGCTTCAATATTATTTAATTTAAGAAATGCTACACCTAAATTGTTATTAGCAAGTTCAGAGCCGGGATCTATTTCTACTGCGACTTTGAATAGCTTCGCTGCTAAAGATGGGTTGTTGGTTTGTGCAGCCAAAATTCCGTAAAGAAAATATAGGTCAAAATTTTGATAGCCTTGACTTATAAGGGATTGGTAAATAGATGCAGCCTGTTCCATTTGGCCGTTCTGATGAAGATTTAATGCTTCTAGTAATTTAGGATTCATGATGGCTGTTAGCTTACCCCAAGTCCTCAGGCAATAACCCCGCCTGGTGTCTTTGGTACATTTGTGTGTAAAGAGCTTCTAGCGATTGAACAAAAGCACTGGTGTTAAAGAGCTTGGTATTGAGTTTGTTTGTTTGTAGCTTACTTTTTAGACCGCTTGCCAATTTTTTATCTTGGGCAATCTTTATGGCAAGAGCTTCATATTCTTGTGAAGATCTTGTAATCAGCTCCGGCATATCAATAGCAGTTAACAAACTTGCTGCCATCCTGCTGGCAAAAGTCTCCCCCATGAGTGTTAGTACTGGAGTTCCAGCCCATAGCGAATCGCTTGTAGTTGTACCAGCGTTATAGGGGAAGGTGTCCAGGAACAGATCGGCAGCCTGATATCTAGCTAGATACTCTGGCATTGGTAATCGCTTTCCAAAGATAAGCCTATCTTTTGTGATGCCATGTGCGCTTACTGTATTTTCAAGATGAGCTTGAACCCAATCATTTTCCGAATAGAGATATAAAACACTTCCTTCGACAGCTCTTAGGATGTTCATCCAGGATGCAAAGGTGGGTGGGGTGATTTTGTAGTTGTTATTGAAGCAGCAAAAGACAAAAGCATTTTCAGAGATACCCAATTCTGCTCGGGTAAATACTTTTTTAGCTATTTTTCGATCTGAGGGATTGGCTTGATAGCTAGGAAGGTAGGCAATCTTCTCGGTATAAAACTGTCTGGACTCCTCTGGAATCAGGGTTTTATCTGCAACGATATAGTCTATAAACCCTGTTCCCATAGTGCCTAGGTAGCCGATATAGCTCACTTGGATAGGGGCTGCACGTAGTGCAAATATTTCTGGGCGAGCACCAGCTGTATAGCCGCCTAAATCAACAACGATATCAATCTCATGCGATCGCGATAGATTGGCTATCTCACTGTCTGAAGCATTTTCTACATCAATAAAGTGATCAAATGCCTTTGATAGCCTATTGCGCATGGAGTCATTGGTATTTTCTCCAAGTGAAAATGCAAACGTTTCAAAACGACTGCGATCGTGTCTTTCAAATAACTCAACGAGCAAATAAGAAACAGGATGATCTCTAAAGTCGGCTGAAAAGTACCCAATCCGAATTTTATTTTGACGGTTCGCGGGGGCTGGTAAAGATAGCCGTTCAATGCCTTTAAATTTAATAGCTTGATAAATACGGGTGATTTGCAATTGAAGTTGCAGTGAGTCCAATAGGCTGAGAACTGGAAAAGGCTCTGATGCGGCTTGCCCATTAGAAATGAGAGTAGAGAGATTGTGAAGGTCAGCATCATAGTTATTCCAATCGCACATCATCATTTTGAGATGCAAGGCCATGCCTGGGACAAACTCAGCATGGGGATCAAGAGCAAGCGCCTTTTGGTAGCCTTGAAGAGCATTGCCATACTGCTTGAGAATTCTAAGGGTGTTGGCACGGTTAATAATAGTCTCGACGTGCTGAGGATTGAGCTCGTGTGCCTTTTGATAGTAGGCCAGGCTTGCGTTAATGTGTTTTGCTTTGCGAAGAATATTTGCAAGATTAAAATGTGCTGTTGCATACGAGTTATTAATGTTAATTGAGCTTAAGCACTCTTTCAATGCCGATTCATATTGTTTTAGCTTTTCATAGATGACGCCGCGCCCATTAAATGCCTCAGCATTCTGAGGGTCTAAAGCAATGGCTTTGTCATAGCTTTGTAGTGCTGCCTGATATTGCTTAAGTTCTTGTAAGGTATTGCCACGGTTGTAGTGTGCATTGGCATTCCGAGGATCTAAAGCAATGGCTTTGTCATAGCTTTGTAGTGCTGCCTGATATTGCTTAAGTTCTTGTAAGGTATTGCCACGGTTATTGAAGATCTCAGCATTCTGAGGGTCTAAAGCAATGGCTTTGTCATAGCTTTGTAGTGCTGCCTGATATTGCTTAAGTTCTTGTAAGGTATTGCCACGGTTGTAATAATTTAAAGCATTGTCACTGCTGATATCTAGGGCGCACTCAAAATCACTGAGAGCTGATTCATAGCGCCCCAGTTGATGCAATGCTAAGCCTCGATTGGTAAGGACGCCTTCGTGCCGCGGGGAGGCGGCAAGGGCTTGATCCATGAGGATAAGAGCCGCTTCCAGTTGCCCCTTTTGAGCTAACAGCACCCCCAGCAAATGGAGCGCATCAAAAAAGGATGGGCATTGAATCAAGGCGTCTCGATAGTACTTTTCTGCACCTTCTAGTTGACCGACTTGATGAAGCCCTAGCCCTTTCGAGAAGAGTTCAATGGTTTGTGGTGAGGGTGGGGTTGTCATGCGTAATGTTGCTGAGTTCTACATTGTTTAATTAAAAAATTTTGAAACTCTTTGATGGGGGTCAGGTCCCTAAATAAAATTTCCTGAGCACTTGTAATTTGATCTCGAATATTACGGTTGTAAGGCCGATCGGTCAGTAACTTATTAACCAGACTAACGTATTCTTCCTCATCGTTCGCAATGAGCTCCAGAATCCCCAGCCTCTTTAAGATGCCGCTTGCTAAGCGCCCACGCATGAATTGGCCTTCAATTGTCACAATTGGAAGGTGACATTCGATTGCTTGTAATGCGGTATTAAATCCAGAAAAGCCGATCGTATCCATAAATACATCTGCTTTTTTTAGTAGACCATAAAAAGCATCTGGTTTTAATAGGGGCAAAACAATGACTTGCTTATCAAAGGCTAAATTGGCTTTCTTAAATTGATCTCTAAGTCGATTGTTTAATATATGTGTTGGCGTATTTGGAAAGTCAAAAAATACAAATTGACAGTTTGGATTGGCTTGCGCAATCTCAATAAACACATGATCGTATTGTGGTTGATATTTGAAAGGCGATCCCGGGCAGAGAAGGATGGGTCTATACTCATCTATGCCGAGTGATCGAAGGTGTGGCCGGGATATCGGCCCAGAATAAGGGAGGCTATAGCACCCGAGGTTCGAAAGTTTTAATAATTTCTCGGAATAATATTTTTGAGAGCCATCAGCTTCTAGGCATTCTCCCGAGACGTAATAGTCGATTGTGTTGAGCCCAGTGGTTTCGGGGTGGCCCCAGAAGGCTAGCTGAAGCGGAGCAAGGCGCATGGTGGCCAATTGAGTAGTTAGTTGGTGCATGCCAATCTCTGGATAGATTAATACATCCATCTGTCGATTTTGTATTTTTCCTACCCACTCCAATAATCCTAGGGGGCCGTTTGTGAAGCTTTTCGATAGGGCTCTTGCTATGCCGGTTGCTTGATCTTCATAATTGCCTAGGTGAAAAAAATGAAAATCAAATCGCTCTTTATCGAAATTTTCTACAAAGCCTTTGGTAATCGCATTCCAAACGGAATGAGAATGTATATGACTGCTGATAATGCCAATTTGAATTGCCCCAGTTCTTGTCATTTTTTCTAGAGACCCACTCTTGAATGAGCGCATGAAGTTCTGTGCAATTTTCCCATATTGTTGAAGGATTTCCACATTCGAAACATTTTGATATGCAAGGTAATAAGGTTGGTGGCATCCTACAGATTGGTAGCTAATATTTGTATGATTTGAAGAGCTCCAAGCAACTAAATCGTCCAGATCCCGACTTAAAGTTTTCCTCAGTAGCTCTCGATCGTCTCCAGATGAAAAAACCTTTGGAATATTCGCGGTTGGTATGCCAAGACGGGCTTGAATAAGATTTGGATTTAATTGAACTGCAGTTTGGTATTGCTGTTTCGCGGCCTTAATATTGCAGAGTTCATACAAGCAGTCGCCGCGCCCATTAAATGCCTCAGCATTCTGAGGGTCTAAAGCAATGGCTTTGTCATAGCTTTGTAGTGCTGCCTGATATTGCTTAAGTTCTTGTAAGGTATTGCCACGGTTGTAGTGTGCATTGGCATTCCGAGGATCTAAAGCAATGGCTTTGTCATAGCTTTGTAGTGCTGCCTGATATTGCTTAAGTTCTTGTAAGGTATTGCCACGGTTATTGAAGATCTCAGCATTCTGAGGGTCTAAAGCAATGGCTTTGTCATAGCTTTGTAGTGCTGCCTGATATTGCTTAAGTTCTTGTAAGGTATTGCCACGGTTGTAATAATTTAAAGCATTGTCACTGCTGATATCTAGGGCGCACTCAAAATCACTGAGAGCTGATTCATAGCGCCCCAGTTGATGCAATGCTAAGCCTCGATTGGTAAGGACGCCTTCGTGCCGCGGGGAGGCGGCAAGGGCTTGATCCATGAGGATAAGAGCCGCTTCCAGTTGCCCCTTTTGAGCTAACAGCACCCCCAGCAAATGGAGCGCATCAAAAAAGGATGGGCATTGAATCAAGGCGTCTCGATAGTACTTTTCTGCACCTTCTAGTTGACCGACTTGATGAAGCCCTAGCCCTTTCGAGAAGAGTTCAATGGTTTGTGGTGAGGGTGGGGTTGTCATGCTTCTTGAGGGTTTTTATGAATGGTACTCATAAGAAAAGACTCAAATGCCTTAATTGGTTCCATGTCTTCAATCAAACCCATTTTTGAGTCGGCAATGGATTTTTTATAAGCATGGAGGACTTCTTTCTCTTCAATGAGTTGAATGGCCCTATCAACATATTCTTGATGTGACTTGCATACTAAATTGCCTAAATTCATAGAGTTTAAGATGCCTGCAGCAAACCGTCCTCGCATATATTTTCCATCTAGAGTGACGATGGGTAATTCACAGTCAATGGCTTGCATTGCAGTATTGAATCCCGAAAAGCCAATGGTGTCCAAATACAGGGCGGACTTCAGCATTAGCCCATAAAACGAATCTTTTGGTAAAAATGGAATGAATCTTATGAAGTCCTCTGGATTTAAGTTTGCATCTAAAAATGCCTGATTTAGTCTCGTTTTTAGTAGGCTCGAAAGCTCGCTTTGGAAATTAAAAAGTACAAATTGACACTTGCCTAAACGTTTTGCAATTTCTACAAAAACATAGTCATTTTCTGGGGAGTATTTTGATGGCGAACCTGCGCATATCAGGAAAGGAGCACTCTGATCTAAACCAAGGGCATTGATATCAACATTGGCAGCAACAATATGCTCCCATTTGAAATAGGTCCCCAGATTTGGTAGGGCCACAATATGTTCACTGTAATTTTCTGGATAGCCATTAGGTTCGAAGGCCTTTCCAGAAATAAAGAAATCAATTGTCGGTAGTCCGGTGGTTTCTGGGTGCCCCCAGCTTGCTATCTGAAGCGGTGCCAGTCTAAGGCAGGCCAGTGATTTGATCGTGGGATTCATGCCGATTTCTGGATATAGCAAGACATCAAGATTTCTTTGAATAATAGCGTTAATCAGCCCCTCGTTTGATCCTGCGTGACGCAAATAGCTCCTCGATTTTTGTTGGGCTAGGACTGTTTCTTGATCTTCGCTGCCGGCAGCATTAAAAATATGAATCTCAAAAAGATTGCTGTCTAGGTTTTCCACTAGGCCTTTAGTAATGGCATGCCAAACAGGGTGATCGCAAAAATAACTACTGATAATCCCCAGTTGAATTTTTTTAGACTTATTTGCTCTGAATATTTGAGTATTAATTACAGATTGTATTTTTTTGGCTTGTTCAATACAGATGAGACCAAACTGAGCGATAAGATCTTTGTTATTTTCTTCTTGGTATGCAAGATGAAATGGATGACGAGAGATGAGCTTCGAAACGAGCTCTACATCGGTATGCATATCTTTGGACAAGTCTTTCAGAATTTTTAGTTGATTGGCAAAGTTCACGCGTGAATCAGTCAGCTCCAAAGCGCTTCTAGCGACCTTGGGGATTTGTGAAACGGCCAAGGCAATCCTGAGGGCGGCGTTGTGAGGAGCTAGTTCACACGCTTTACCAAAATTTTCTTTTGACAGGTCTAAATTACCTATGTCGTAATACGTTTCACCAAGTAAATTGTAAATTTTTCCGTTTAAGTGATTCATGCTGAGCGCGCGTTCATAGCATTGAATCGCAGTTGTATACTGCTTTGCCTTTTTGAGGCTATTGCCAAAATTGATATAGGCATCAATATATTGCGAGTTTATTTTTATTGCTTGCTTAAATGCATCAAAACTAAGCTCATAGTGACCGATTTCAGTCAAGGCATTACCCAAATTATTGAAGGCCTCTGAAAAATTTTGATTGATGTGAATTGCATTTTTGAAACATTGGATAGCAGTCTCCATCTGACCATCTTCAAGCAGGATGACGCCCATATTATTCAAGGCTTCGGAGTAGTTGGGCCTCAATTTAATAGCCTGATTGAATGCTTCTAGCGCCCTAGAATGTTGTTTAAGTCCCTTGAGTGCATGGCCACGATTGTTGTGAATTTCTGGAATGCTGAAATTATGTGTGATCGCTAGGTCAAGATGTTCAAGTGCTTTCTGATGCTCTCCAAGGGCAATATAGGTAAGCCCTAGAGTATTTAATGTGTGCGGGGAGTCCGCTTGAATTAGATTGGCTTGGTTTAGCCAAATGAGGGCCTGCTGCCAATCTTGTTTTTGGTAAGACCTGATACCGAGTAAGTTTAGGGTATCAATATTTTTTGAATCAATTTTATAGGCGACAATAAAAAAGGCGTCCGCCTCATCAAAGTTACCCATTTTTAAAAGATTAAATCCTTTTTGAAAGTTGAGTTGGGCCTGAAGCTTGGCTTCATCGCTTACTTCTAAAAAAGAAGAGGTCATGAAATAAGTAGCCTAACTAATTACTCCCGATTTTTTAGGTTATCCCGAATTTCTCGTAACAAAACAATATCTTCTGGAGTTGGTGGCGCAGCTAGTGCTGGTGGCGCATCCATGACACGAATTCTATTGACGACTTTGACCATTTGGAAGATTACAAAAGCCAGCAAAATAAAATTGATCGAAATGGTAATGAAGTTGCCATAGGCAAAAATGGGCACGCCAGCTTTTTTAAGGGCATCAAAGGTTCTTGGTACCCCCTCTGGAATGCTTCCAAGCACAATAAAGAGGTTGGTGAAGTCAATATGACCTCCTAAAAGGGCGGAGATCACTGGCATCACGATGTCGTTTACCAGGGAATCAACAATTTTTCCAAAGGCACCGCCAATAATTACACCAACGGCTAGATCTATTACATTGCCCTTGACTGCAAAGTCGCGAAATTCCTTCAAAACGCTCATAAAAGCTTCCTTTCTAGTGGGAATACTGATTATCCAGAGATTAACCCCATAACTTTCTTGCTTACCTTAATTTTTACTTTAAAATCCTACCTTTAAGCAATTTTCGCCTATAAATGCTTCTTTCAAGGATTTTTGTAAATGAGTGACAAGCCCAGTATGGATAAGGATCGCCGTAATTGGTTGATCGCCACTTCGGCAGTTGGAGGCGTTGGTGCAGCCGCAGCCTTATACCCTTTTATAGATAGTTTTGAGCCTTCCGAGCGCGCTAAGGCCGCTGGTGCTGCTGTAGAGATTGATATCGCTGGCATGCAGCCTGATGAGATGAGGACCGTTGAGTGGCGCGGTAAGCCTGTATGGGTAGTGCGTCGCACACCCGATCAGGTTGCTGAACTCTCTAAATTAGATGGCGAATTAGCTGATCCCGACTCTTTGCGGAATCCTTCCCAATTCACCCCGCCTTATGCTCAAAACCAATGGCGTTCGATTAAGCCAGAGTATCTGGTCGTAGTGGGTATTTGCACACATTTAGGTTGCTCGCCTTCAGCCAAGTTTGAAGCTGGAGCTCAGCCTTCATTGCCAAATACTTGGCCAGGCGGCTTTCTTTGCCCATGCCATGGCTCTACATTTGACATGGCAGGTCGCGTGTATAAGAACAAACCAGCCCCAGATAACCTTGAAGTGCCGCCACATATGTATGTGAGCGATACCAAGATTCTGATTGGCGACGATAAGAAGGCCTAAGGAGAGATAAATGGCATTCCACGAAAAAGAAGTCCCCGCAGACGCTTCAGTGGCTCAGAAGATCTTGGCTTGGGTAGATTCACGGTTACCCGTGACAGAAGCCTTTAAGAGGCACATGAGTGAGTATTACGCGCCTAAGAATTTGAACTTTTTCTATATTTTTGGCGCATTGGCCATCGTAGTTCTAGCCATGCAGATAGTCACAGGTATTTTCTTGACAATGAACTACAAGCCCGATGCTGCCAAGGCATTTGAGTCCGTTGAGTACATCATGCGCGAAGTGCCATGGGGCTGGATGATTCGCTATATGCACTCTACTGGTGCTTCTATGTTCTTTGTTGTGGTCTATATGCATATGTTCCGTGGCTTGATCTACGGTTCTTATCGCAAACCACGCGAATTGATTTGGATCTTCGGTTGCGCGATTTTCTTGTGCTTGATGGGCGAAGCGTTCTTTGGCTACTTGCTCCCATGGGGTCAAATGTCCTACTGGGGCGCTCAAGTCATCGTGAACTTGTTCTCTGCAATCCCATTTATCGGACCAGACCTCTCTTTGTGGTTGCGCGGCGACTATGTAGTTGGCGATGCCACTTTAAATCGTTTCTTCGCGTTCCACGTGATAGCCATTCCACTGGTATTAATTGGTTTGGTAGTAGCCCATATTCTTGCATTGCATGAAGTGGGTTCCAATAATCCAGATGGCGTTGAGATTAAAGAAAATCTAGACGCACAAGGTCATCCAGTTGACGGTATACCATTCCACCCCTTTTACTCCGTCCATGATGTGATGTATTTGGGCGGATTTTTAATGATTTTCGCGTGTATCGTATTTTTTGCTCCAGAGATGGGTGGTTATTTCCTCGAGGCTAATAACTTCATTCCGGCTAACCCACTGCAAACACCGCTGCACATCGCGCCAGTTTGGTATTTCACGCCGTTCTATTCAATGTTGCGTGCAACTACCACGAACTTCTTGCTACCTTTATGGATTTTCTCGGCAGTGATTTTGGCGATGTTTGCGAAGACCGCTAAAGACATCAAAATCAAAGGTTTGTGCGTTGCCATCGCCCTTGTGTTGGCTGGTGGTTTTTACGCATTGGATGCTAAATTCTGGGGTGTAGTGATCATGGGTGGTTCAGTTGTGATCATGTTCTTTTTGCCTTGGTTGGATCATTCTCCAGTGAAGTCGATTCGCTATCGCCCACAATTCCATAAGTATATTTATGGCGTGTTTGTGGTGAGCTTTGTGATTCTGGGTTACTTGGGAATTCAGCCGCCATCACCATTATTTGAAAAGGTTTCTCAGATTTGCACTATTTATTATCTGGGCTTCTTTTTGGGAATGCCGTTCTGGAGCAAGCTTGGCACGTTCAAGCCAGTCCCAACACGCGTTACTTTTAAGGCTCATTAATTCACGTCTGAGAAATTGGCAAAGAGAAATTAGGAACTAGTATGAAACGAATTTTGCAAACTTTGATGGGCGTCTGCCAGGCAACAGTCTTGGTTGCCGCCCTGGGTTTTGGTGGTGTCGCTAGCGCGAATGAAGGTGGCCATCCTTTGGATAAAGCCCCGGATCGCGTGAGTAAAAATGC
>Ga0316227_1002601_pt1 | contig 15822 bp, 11 predicted proteins | sample TBH18019metaG_FD_206012 | JGI IMG/M metagenome (GOLD analysis project Ga0316227, IMG submission 206012) | Freshwater microbial communities from Trout Bog Lake, Wisconsin, USA - TBH18019 | ecosystem: Environmental > Aquatic > Freshwater > Lake > Hypolimnion/Profundal zone | place: USA: Wisconsin... | reverse complement strand
TCCTCGGTGACGGTGAACTCCGTGTCCATCGACAGGCGGCCGGATTTCAGCGCCTCGAACACGATGTCGGTGGTCATCAGCTTGGCCATGCTGGCCGGCGAGAAGCGCTCGTCGGCGGCCTTCTCGAACAGGACCGAGCCGGAATCGGCGTCGATCAGGATCGCGTGCGGGGCCGCGGTCTGGAAGCCCTGCGCGGCGGCGGCGGAAAGGCCGGCGCCCAGCGCGCAGACGGCCGCGAGAAGGGTGAGAAGGGGTCTGCGCATCGCCGTTCCGTCCCACGCCTGCCGTCGGGCCGGAAGCGTCCCGGCCGTATCCCAATAACAAGCGTGACCATATTACGGTTTCGGCGCCGGATCGAATGCGAAATGCCGCATCGGCGGCCGGATCCTCGGGCCGGCCCGGCCGCGCCGTGTCGGCGGCCGGCCTCAGTAGATCCCGGCGAGGCGGGGGTGGCGCGCATCGGCGGCGGTCCTGGTGGCCGGCGCCTTCGGCCCGGCAGCCTTGGCGGACGACGCCTGCGTGGAGGGGGCGCCACCCTTCGACGGGGCCGCCTTGGCCGGCACCGCGGCGAGGCGCGCCATGGCGAGCTTGGCCGCGGCCGGCATCGCCGAGGGCGGGGCCGAGGCGGGCGCGGAAGAGGCCTTGGCGAGCTTCGTCGGCCCGGGCGCCGGAGCCCCGCGGCCGTGGATCTCGGCGAGCGCCGGACGGGCCGCCGGACCGGGCTTCGGGGCGAATTTCCCGCCGGCATGGCCCTGGGGCGCCGCCGGTGCGAGGGCCGGGTTGAGACCGGCGACTTTCAGGCTCCCGGTCCCGAGGCTGCCGCCCTTGGCCGCGGCGCTCTGGACGGGGGCCGGCCGGAACTCCCGCACCCGGGGGGCGGTGGGCTGCACGGCCGCCGGGACCGTCACGGCGGCCGAGGCCAGCACGATCGGCGCGCGCACCGGCGCATTCCTCTCGGGCCGGGCGGCCGGGGCCTCGGCGGGCTCCTCGCGCTCCGGAGCGGAATCCTGGGCCGGCTTGAAGGCGAGCGCCGGGGCGGAGCGCGTGTAGCGCTCCGTGTCCTCCGTTGGGCCGAGATCGGCCATCATCACGGCCGAGCGGCCGGCGGGACGCCCGTCGGTGCGCAGGCTCGCGAGCAGCTTGCGGTCGTCGCTGCCGGCGACCGAGGCCTTGCCGACATACTCGACGCGCACATGCGCGGTGCCCCGGCGGTGGAAGCCCAGCGCATCGGCCGCCTCCTCCGACACGTCCATGACGCGCCCGGCATGGTAGGGGCCGCGGTCGTTGACCCGCACCACCATCGAGTAGCCGTTCTCGAGATTCGTCACCCGGGCGTAGCTCGGCAGCGGCAGGGTCGGGTGGGCGGCGGCGATCGAGTGGCGGTCGAACACCTCGCCGTTGGCGGTCATGCGGCCGTGGAAGGCCGAGCCGTACCAGGAGGCGAGCCCCTCGCGCACGTAGCCGTTCGGATTCTCCTTCGGGACGTAGGTCTGGCCGGCCACCACGTAGGGCTTGCCGGTGTAGCGGCGCCCGCCGCCCTTCGGGATCACGTCGCCCTCGTTGTAGAGGCGCGGGCTCGCCTTGACCCCGTATTTCGGGTCGATGCCGTTCCCGGCGGCGAGCTTCTGCTGGGGCGAGGTCGCGCAATTGGCCGTGGCCAGGGCCACGCCCGAGACGGCCATGAGCCGCAGGGCGAGGCGCGCCGGCCGGGGGAGCGTCGTGCGCACCATCGTGGGGTTCACCAAACTCTACGCGTGACCGGGACCGGACCGAAGCCGGCTGGCCGTGAGGACGGTCAGCCGATCCACCGAGAATTGTATCGGTCGCGTAAAGGAAGCCTGAACGGCGCCGCGCGGCGGGGTTCAGATGCGCGGCTGTCCGGATCTCGGGCGATGCCTGAAGGTCGGCAATCAAGTCATTGGAGTAGAAGAAATAATCGGCATTCCGTCAGCGCAGACCCCCTCCCGTCTCAGGGGGCGCCGCGCCCCCTTTTCCGTGGGGGCAGGGGCGGGGTGCGGATCGAGAAGGCCCGGGACGGAGCGCGCCGCGGCGGTCTCACGCCGGTCGATCCGCGCCGTCCTTCCGGGGCGCCGCAGGCGGGTCCGGATCCGGAGCGGCACGCCGGAGGCGGGCAATCGAGAACCAGGATCGGTGCAAAGACTTGCCGCCTCGGCGCGTCTGGATCCCGGATTCCGCCGTGCGGCCCCGGGATGACGGGGTCACGCGGCCGCCCCGGGCCCGAATCCGCCGGCGCTCAGCGGCTCTGCGTGTCGGTGAGCTGCGCGATGGACTGGGCGCCCCGCTGCTTGAACAGCAGGTCGAGGCCCTCCAGCATCAGGGCGTGCATCTTGGTCCGCTCGGCATAGGCGAGGTCACGCAGCTGGTCGTAGACCGGCGGCTCCAGGTAGACCGACATCTGGCGGGCCCGCTGCTTGAGCGTGGCCGCAGGCTTCGGCGCCGGGGGCGCGAGGGCGAGCGACACGATCTCGGCGCCCTGCGGCCGGGCCGCCAAGGGCCGGGCCGGCGGGCTCGCCGAGGCGACGATCGCCGCGAGGCTGAGCTTAGGCGGCTTTGACATGCTGGCCCGTCCTCAGGGACTGCGTGCGGCGCTCGATCCACGACCAGAGGCGGCGGACCTCCCCGGCGGCCTGCCCCTTCGGGTTGAACTCGGTGACGCCCTGGCCGAGGCCGATCGCGTCCTGGTGGTCGGTACGGGCGACGATGTTGACGTCGGGCAGGATGCCGAGCACCGCCAGCCCGTCCGCGGCGTCGCGGACCCGGTAGGAGCGCGGCGGGGTCTGGTTCAGCACGAAGGCGAACTTCTTCTCCAGCCGGTAGATGGCGGCCAGCGTCGGCTTGAACGCCCGGAGATCCGCGGGGGTCGGCCGGCACGGGATGATGCACAGATCCGCCGCGCGGATCGCCGAGAGCGTGCCGGTGGAATCGACGCCGGGCGTGTCGATGAACACGTAGTCGTAGGCCGAGTCGCGCAGGCGCTCCATCACGGCGTCGATCTGGGTGGCGTCGATCTGCGCCACCTCGGGGCCGTCGGCGGTGCGGTGGTCGAGCCAGTCGGAGATCGTCGCCTGCCGGTCCATCTCCAGGATGCAGACCGTATGGCCCGCCTCCCGGGCGGCGACCGCCAGCGAGATGCACAGCGTGCTCTTGCCGCTGCCGCCCTTCTGCGTGACGAAGGTGATCGCTTTCATCCTGGGCGTCCTCCAGAAGGCCCCGTGCATCCGTCCGGGCGCCCACGATTGCTGGTCGCTGCGCCGCTTGGCCAACCTCAGGTATGAGAATTGCGGCGTGCCGCGATCCTGTGACCCAAGGATGCCCTGGCACAGGTTGGGGCCGACATGGTTAACGAGCCGTTAAGACCGCGGTCCGGTCCGGATATCCCGGCCCCGCGCCGGAACAGGAGATCTTCCTAAACTTCAAGTTAAGATTCTTGGCATATAGAGGGTTAACAGCCTTTCCAGCGACGCCCGGATACCGTAGCGTGAGTGCGGGTGAGACGAGGAGTCTGGTGGGGGTGAAAACCTCAAGTTTAAAGGCAAGGATCGCCCCGGCGAGGAATGGCATGGCCCAAGCCCCGATCCCCCAATCCATTCTGGAAGCCTCCGGCGTCGTGGGCACCTGGGCCCACGATTACTGGGCCGGCCAGCTCGCGCTCTCGGCCCCGCTGGCGGATCTGCTCGGCCTCGACCCCGAGGCGGCCGCCGCCGGCGTGTCCCTCGAGGCCTTCCTGGACCGCACCCATCCCGAGGACCGCATCCGGATCGAGAGCTATCTCCACGCGGTCGCCGAGACCGGCGGTCCCGTCGAGGCGGAATTCCGCACGAAGGATACGCGCACCGGGATCCGCACGCTGCTGATGCGCGGCCGGATCGAGCGCGACCCTGCCGGCGGGGCGACCCGGGGGCGGGGCATCGCCATCGACCGCACCGAGGAGCAGGCCGCCAACCTCGTGCAGAGCGAGCGGGTGGTGAACCGGATGGCCGAGCACATCATCGCCCTGCGCGACCTCGCCCGCGCCCTGCACCGGCCGACGCTCACCGACCGGATCGAGCACCTGATGATCGAGATCGGCTTCGAACTCGCCCGCTTCCTGCCCGAGCCCGAGGACGAGCCGCGCCACTGAGCGCCGTGTCGGGCGCGCCGCTGAGGAAGCGCGGGCCCGATTGATCGCGCCCGTTCCGGCAAGCTACTGTCCCGGCAACACTTTGCCGGGAGGACGGGGATGGCCCGCGACACGATCTACGACCGCGACCTCGACCGCGTGCCGGCCAACCACCAGCCGCTGACCCCCCTGCTCTATCTCGACCGGGCCGCGCGGGTGTTTCCCGATCACGTGGCTGTGGTCCACGGCGCCCTGCGGCGGCCCTACCGGGACCTCTACGCCCGGGCCCGGCGCCTCGCCTCGGCGCTGGCGGCGCGCGGGCTCGGCCGGGGCGACACCGTGGCGGCCCTGCTCGCCAACACCCCCGAGATGATCGAGTGCCATTACGGCGTGCCGATGACCGGGGCGGTGCTCAACACCCTCAACACCCGCCTCGATGCCGACGCGATCCGCTTCTGCCTGGAGCATGGCGAGGCCAAGGTGCTGATCACCGACCGCGAATTCTCGCGGACGGCCGCCGCGGCCCTGGAGGGATTGGAGACCAAGCCCTTCGTGATCGACGTCGATGATCCCGAATACGACGGGCCCGGCACCCGCCTCGGCGCGACCGATTACGAGGCCTTCCTGGCCGGCGGTGACCCGGAGCACGCGTGGCGTCTTCCGGACGACGAGTGGGACGCGATCACCCTGAACTACACGTCGGGCACCACCGGAGACCCGAAGGGCGTGGTCTACCACCATCGCGGGGCGGCCCTGCTGGCGCTCGGCAACGTCATCACGGGCGGGCTCGGGCAGCACCCGGTCTATCTCTGGACCCTGCCGATGTTCCACTGCAACGGCTGGTGCTTCCCCTGGACCCTGTCGATCGTGGCCGGGACCCATGTCTGCCTGCGCCAGGTCCGGGCCGAGGCGATGTACCGGCTGATGGCCGAGCACGCGGTCACGCATCTCTGCGGCGCGCCGATCGTCATGCAGATGCTGATCAACGCCCCCGATTCGGAGCGCCGGGACCTGCCCCGGCGCGTTGCCTTCTTCACCGCCGCCGCCCCGCCGCCGGAGGCGGTGCTGGCCGGCATGTCGGAGGCCGGGTTCGACGTGACCCACCTGTACGGCCTGACGGAGAGCTACGGCCCGGCGGTGGTGAATGCGTGGCACGCCGACTGGGACGCGCTGGCGGCCGACCAGCGGGCGGCCAAGAAGGCCCGCCAGGGCGTGCGCTACCCGGTCCTCGAGGCCCTGGACGTGCGCGACCCGGAGACGCTGGAGCCGGTGCCCGCCGACGGGGCCACGATCGGCGAGGTGATGATGCGCGGCAACGTGGTGATGCGCGGCTACCTCAAGAACCCGGCCGCCACGCAGGCCGCCTTCAAGGGCGGCTGGTTCCGCACCGGCGACCTCGGGGTGAAGCATCCGGACGGCTACGTGCAGCTCAAGGACCGCTCGAAGGACATCATCATCTCAGGGGGCGAGAACATCTCGTCGATCGAGGTCGAGGACGCCCTGTTCAAGCACCCGGCGGTGGCCGCCGCCGCGGTGGTGGCCAAGCCCGATGCGAAATGGGGCGAGACGCCCTGCGCCTTCGTCGAGCTGAAAGCCGGTGCGACCCCGAGTGCCGACGAGCTGATCCAATGGTGCCGGGGCCGGCTCGCCGCCTTCAAGCTCCCCCGCCACGTGGTGTTCGGCGAGCTGCCCAAGACCTCTACCGGCAAGGTGCAGAAGTTCATCCTGCGGGAGCGGGCCCGGCAGGACGAGGCCTGACCCGGTCTCCGCCCAAGACCGGCCCAAGGCTGGCCCGAGCCCGGCGGGACGCCGCGGCTCCGGCCGTCATCGCGCGCAACGCAGCGGACCAGGGTTGCGCGACCGACCTCGCGCGGGGCACGGGGCGCGGGACCGGTCTCGGGCCGCGCGGGGACGGAAGCCGGCGTGAGCCGGCCTCGCGCCCGGTCAGGCCTGCGGCGGATCCCGGCGGTCGACGCGGACCGGGACCGGCACGGCCTTCGGGGCTGACCCGGCGCCGCGGAGGTCGGCCAGGATCTGGGCGACGAAGGCCTGGAGCGACATCAGACTGAACAGGGCGATGGACGCGACCAGGGCGGCTGAGACGAAGGTCTTGGCGGTTTCGGGATCCACGGCGGGAGTCCTTGGCTTTGCCCCGCCACGGGCGATCCGGGCGAGGGGCGCCGCGAGGGCGCCGGTGCTTCCCCAAGGTGGGCGCGCCGCCCGCGCCGCGCCAGCATCGCCGGGATCGCGCCTGGCATGCGCCGGGGGCCGGGCTCGGCCGCAATCCTGGTTACCGCGACGCTTCGTCCGACGACACCTCGCCTGACCCCGCACCGGGCATCGTACGGGACGGTGCAGCTTTCCAGCTTGGCCGAACGTTGCGTATCCCGCAATAAGCGCCGGCGCGGAGCGGCGCGCATCCGGGAGAGACGGCATGGCCGGCAACGGCATCGCGAACGGCGCCCTCGCGGCGCTGCTCGCCGTTCAGGGGCTCAGCCTGGCCGCGGGACTGGCGTCCGGGCCCGCCCGGGCCCAGGGGGCGGTCCCGGCCCAGCTGCCAGTGCAGGTCGCGCCCTCCTCCGCCGCGCCGCCGGGACCGCCCCGGCCGCAGCCCGAGGCGCCGGACCCGTCCGAGCCGGTGACCCGCGCCGGCTACTTCTACATCGGCGGCCGCTACGAGAAGCTCGGCGACAAGACCGTCATGGTCGGCCAGATGTTCGTGCAGTCGCGCAGTCCCGCCCGGATCACGCAGCCCTACCCGGTGGTGATGGTCCACGGCCTCGCCCAGACCGGCGTGAACTACCTCGCCACCGCGGACGGGCGGCCCGGCTGGGTGCAGCGCTTCGTCGAGAAGGGCTATCAGGTCTACGTGGTCGATCAGGTCGGGCGCGGGCGCTCGGGCACCAATCCGGAGGTCTACGGGCCCTACGACCGGCTCGGCACCCGCAGCCTGGAGCGCACCCACACGGCCCCGGAGGTCTACGACCTCTATCCGCAGGCCAAGCTCCACAGCCGCTGGCCGGGCGGGGCCGGCGTGCAGGGCAACGCCGCCTTCGACCAGTTCTTCGCCAGCCAGGTCCCGTTCCTCGCCAACAGCCAGCAGACCGAGGAGCTGGTCGACCCCGCCCTGGTGGCGCTGCTGGACAGGATCGGCCCGGCGATCCTGCTGACCCACGGCCAGGGAGCCCTGTTCGGCTGGGCGGCCTCGGATGCGCGGCCGGACCTCGTGAAGGCGCATGTCGCCGTCGAGCCGAACGGGCCGCCCTTCTTCGACGTGCAGTTCCGCGGCGGCAAGGAATTCTGGGAGAAGACCGGCGACGGGCGCGCCCGCGCCTACGGGCTGACCCGCATGCCGCTGACCTTCGAGCCGCCGGTCAAGGCGCCCGAGGACCTGAGCGTGGCGCAGCCGGCCAAGGGGGCCGACGCCAAGTCCGACGCCAAGTCCGACGCCAAGGCGCCGGACGGGCGGATCCGCTGCTGGCTGCAGGGCGAGCCCGTCCGGGCCCTGCCGAACCTCGCCAGGGTGCCGACCGTGGTGGTGACCGCGGAAGCCTCCTTCCACGCCACCTACGACGACTGCACGATCGCCTTCCTGACCCAGGCCGGCGCCAGGCCGGACGTGGTCCGGCTGGCCGACCAGGGCCTCCGCGGCAACGGCCACATGATGATGCTGGAGGCCAACAGCGACGCCGTGGCGGATGTCCTGGCCGGCTGGCTCGCGGACCGCGTGAAGTAGCCCCGCCGGGCCGCGACCACCGCACCACCGATACGTGTCGCAACAGCAACAGCCGTCGCCTTCCGCGTGAAGGCCGCTTGCGGACGGGCCCGGCTGTCCGTAGTCCGGATAGAGAAAAGGCAAATATTACAGTAGTTTATCACAATTCTAAACAGCGCGGCTGAGGCGTCGGGGGCGAATCCGGCGGGCGCGGCCGGCTGCCCGCAGCGTCGCATCCGGCAAGAGACCATGAGAGCCGCCCACCCCTTCCCCAGCGTCACCCTGCGGGCCCTGCTCGCCGGCGCCTCGCTCGCCGTGCTGGCGCAGGCCGCGCCGAGCTTCGCTCAGGACGCGACGCCGCCGCGCCGCGGCACCGCCAACCCGGCGGCCGGCGGCACCGTGCAGCTCGAGGAGCTGAGCGTCACCGGCCAGGGCGGCGGTCCGGCCTCCGCGGTCCGCGCCGGTGCGCCCGCGCGCCCCGTGGAGAGCCCGACCGGCCCGATCGACGGTTACGTCGCCCGGCGCTCGGCCACCGCGACCAAGACCAACACGCCGCTGATCGAGACGCCGCAATCGATCACGGTCGTGGGCCGCCAGCAGATCGACACGCAGAACGCCCAGACCCTGCAGCAGGCGACGCAATACGTCGCCGGCACCTATGCGGGCACCTTCGGGGCGGATTCGCGCCTCGACTATTTCCAGCTGCGCGGCTTCGTGGCGAGCGATTACGGCCTCTACCGGGACGGCCTGCAGCTCCTGAACTACGGCTTCGCGTATTACCGGATCAACACCTTCGGGCTGGAGCGCGTCGAGGTGCTGCGCGGCCCCGCCGCGGTGCTGTTCGGCGCCGGCAATCCCGGCGGCCTGATCAACCAGGTCACCAAGCGCCCGACCGAGAGCCCGTTCGGGCTTATCGAGGTCGGCGGCGGCTCCTTCGACCAGCGCTACGCCGCCTTCGACGTCGGCGGCCCGGCCGACCGGGAGGGCCACTGGTTCACCCGCCTCACCGGCTATGCCCGCAACGGCGGCACGCAGGTCCAGGGCGCGCCGGACGACAGCTACTACATCGCGCCGGCCTTCACCTATAAGCCGGACGGGGCGACCCGGTTCACGATCCTGTCGAGCTTCCAGCACGACAACACGGCGGTGACCTCGAACTTCCTGCCCTATTACGGCACGGTGAAGCCGACGGTGCTGGGCCTGCGCATCCCGCGCTCGCTCAATGTCGGCGATGCCGGCTTCAACACCTTCCGGCGCGACCAGGCCTTCATCGGCTACGAGTTCGAGCACGCCTTCGACGAGACCTGGACGGTCCGCCAGAACGCCCGCTACGCCTTCGCGGAGAGCTACCAGAACTCCTATATCGGCCAGCTCGGCTACGCCGATCCGCAGCAGACGCAGCTCGCCCGCTACCTGTTCCGGGACCACGCCAAGGTCGCCCAGCTCGACGTCGACACCCAGGCCGAGGCCCTCTTCTCCGACGGCTTCTTCCGGCACGACTTCCTGATGGGCGTGGAATACCGGAACTTCCAGATCCACGACAACCAGGCTTCGGGCTTCCCGGGCCCGAACCTCAACATCCTCGCGCCGATCTACGGCCCGCAGACGGTCTCGGCCTCGCCCTACCTGATCCAGGCCGACTCGTTCCAGCAGGTCGGCCTCTACTTCCAGGACCAGATCAAGCTCACGCCGGAGCTGAGCCTGATCCTCGGCGGCCGTCAGGACTTCGTCGACAACCGGGTCTACGACCGCCTGACGCCCGCCAACAGCAACGGCCGCAACGACAGCGCCTTCACCTACCGGGCGGCGGCGATCTACAATTTCGACTTCGGCCTCGCGCCGTACGTGATGTACTCGACCTCGTTCCAGCCGCTGATCGGCACCGACATCAACGGCCAGACCTTCAAGCCGGAGACCGGCGACCAGATCGAGGGCGGCGTCAAGTTCGAGCCGCCGGGCCAGGGCTATTTCCTGACCTTCGCCGGCTTCGACATCCACCGCAACAACGTGCAGACCCCGAACCCGCTGAACACGCTGTTCCAGACCCAGATCGGTGCGGTGCGCTCCACCGGCTTCGAGTCGCAGCTCGTGGCCAACCTGTTCGACGGGCTCAACGTGGTGGCCTCCTACACGGTGTTCGGGATCAACACCGTGCGGGGCAACCCCGGCCAGCTCGGGCGCGTGCCGGTCAACACCCCGGAGAACTTCGCCAACCTGTTCTTCGACTACACGATCCCGACCGGCGACTGGCGCGGCTTCGGCTTCGGCGGCGGCGTGCGCTATATCGGGCGCTCCTTCGCGGATGTCGGCAACACCCTGCGCCTGCCGGATTACGTGCTGTTCGACGCGCAGGTGCATTACGATTACGAGAACTGGCGCTTCCAGGTGAACGCCACGAACCTCGCCGACCGGCGCTTCGTCTCGTCCTGCCAGGCGGAGAATTCCTGCTTCTACGGCGACGCCCGGCGGGTGCTGGCGAAGGTCAGCTACAAGTGGTGAGGCGGCCGGGGCGGGCCCGTGAGCGACCGCCCGCAGCGTGGTGACCCGCTTCCGCTCGCAAGGACGGCGGCGCCCGGTCAGCCGTCCGCGGCCTCCGCCCCGGTGATCGGCTGGGGCCCGGAGAGCCGGGTCGGCAGGGCATCGATCCGCAGGGACCGGCGCAGCCCCCGGGAGAAGGCGTCGACCGCCACCGTCACCAGGGCGGTGGCGGCGATCAGCAGAGCGGCCACGTCGAGGCGCAGCTCCGAGATCGCCGCGTCGACATAGAAGCCCAGCGTCGTGACCCCCAGGATGCCGAAGATCGCGCTCTCCCGCAGGATCAGCTCCCAGCGGTAGAGCAGGTAGGCGAGGAACTGCCCGTAGAGGCGGGGCACGGTCTCGTAGGCGTAGAGGTCGAGGCCCCTTGGCGCGTCGGCCCGATAGGGGATCGCGTCGGCGTGCCGGCCCATCAGGTAGGCGACGATGCCGGCATTGTGCAGCGCCAGCGCGAGGATCGCCGGCAGCATCGAGGGGCCGAGCAGCTGCAGGCCGAGATAGGCCAGCATGTATTCCGGCGTGGAGCGCACCACCACGAGGAGCACCCGCCCCAGGGGCCGCCCGACCGGGCCGGCGAAGAGCCGCGCGGTCAACGGGAACAGGACGAGGGCCCCCAGCGCCGTGGCCGCCAGCGCGATCTGCGCCAGGACCAGGGTCTGGGCGGTGCCGGGCAGGACCTGCTCGGTCAGGATCGGGCGCAGCCAGGCCCACAGCCGCGCCCAGGTCTCGGGTTCGGCGAGAGCGGCGCCCCGGAGCGGCGCCGGCACGATGTCGTGGCCGAGGAAGCGCGCGAGGCTCGGGCCGATCGCGGCGCTGCCGATGCTCGGGGGCAGGGCCAGCGCGGCGCCGACCAGCAGGACAGGCACGGTCCGGGCACGCACCCAGAGCCGGCGGCTGCCGATCAGGACGTAGAAGATCAGGAGCAGCGCCCCGGCCTCGGCGTAACGGCCCTGGCGGAACGCGGATTCGAAGGCGAAGCCCAGGGTCGGCAGGCCGATGAAGCCGAGCACGAGGCTGGAGCGCAGGCCGCATTCCAGGCGATAGAGGGTGTAGTCGCGCATCCGCCCGGCGACCTCGGGCAGGCGGGCGTACAGGAAGGCCGAGACCGCGCCGGTCCCCGCGGGCAGGGTCCGGATCGCCGCCAAGTCGGCCTCCTCGATCAGCTCGGCATAGACCTTGGCGCAGATCCCCGCGTAGGGCAGCGCGATGGCGAGCACGCCGGTGGTGGCCGAGAGCCCGAAGACCTGCATCAGCAGCAGCGCCCAGAACAGCTCGTGGACGGCGCGGATGCCGGCGCAGGCAAGGCGCACCGTCCGCGAGCGGGCGAAGGGGATCGCGAGCAGCAGGCCCGTCCCGGCGCCGAGCCCGACGCCGAGCATCGCGAAGGCCACCGTGGCGACGACGCTCCAGCCCTCGACCGCGAGGAAATCGGGCCGGATCAGGCCGCCGAGCAGGCGAGCGAGGTCGGCGAACGGATGGAGCGTCGTGACCCGCAGGTCCGCAACCAGCAGGCCGGCCAGCGCCGCCGCCAGGAACCAGCGGCTGACCGCGGCATAGCCGCGCCGCGGCAGGAACGCGGCGCGCATCAGGCGGCCTCGTAGAAGGGGCGCAGGCGCGCCGGATCGAGGCCGGCCGACGGCGCGTCGAGGACGATCCGGCCCGCCTCCAGCACCCGGCCCGCGCCCAGAGCGTGTCCGCCAGCCCGACCCGGTCGAGGATCTCCTCCACCGCGGCGACGTCGTCCCGCGCCGGCCGGACCAGAGTGCGCAGGTTGTGCAGGGTCGAGCGCCGGTCGAGGCGGCCCATATAGACGTTGTGGAACACCGAGAGCGGCCCCACCAGGGCGGCGGCCTGGGGCACCAGGGCCACCCGCTCGGGCGCCTGCCCGTGGATCAGGCCGATCAGGGTCGACTTGCCGGCCCCCGAGCGGCCCATGAGCGCGACGCGCTCACCCGCCCGCACGGTCAGGTCGATGCCGGAGAGCACCGGGCGCCCGCCATAGGACGCGGAGGCGTTCTCGAGGACGATGGCCGCCCCGTCTTCCGCGCCGCCCGACACCGGCCTCAGTCCAGCAGGCCGGTGGAGCGCCCGACCGCGACGAGGGGCTCGTAGGCGGCGTTGGTCAAGGGGATGAACGCCGAGCGCCCGAACGGCTCCAGGATCGCCGGATCGGTGATGCCGGTCAGGGCCGAGCGCAGCCTCTCGGTGAAGCCGGCGCCGTAGGTCTGCTCCACGTCGCCCCGCACGGTCCATTGGTAATCGGGGACGGTCGGGCTCTCCCAGATCACCGAGACGGCTTGTCGGTCGACCTTGCCGGCCTTGGTGTCGAGATCCCAGACCGAGTAGTCGACGGCGCCGGCCGCGAAGGCGCCGGACTGGACCAGCTGGATCGTGCGGGTGTGGTCGCCCGAGAAGCCGACCCGGGCGAAGACCTGCTCGGGAGCCTTCCCCGGGAAGGCCTGCCGGATGAAGTATTCCGGCATCAGCCGCCCGGAGGTCGAGGCGCGGGCGCCGAACGTGAAGGTCTTGTCCTGGATGTCCTTGGGGAAATCCGGCCCGCGCTTCAGCCCGGTGGCGGCGTTGGCGATGACATAGGTCTTGAACGCCGCGTCCTCGGCGCCCTGCGCGATCGTCTGGGAGCCCGGCACGGCCTTGCGCGCCTGGACGCCGGTGAAGCCGCCGAACCACGCGAGCTGCACCTGCCCGTTGGTGAAGGTGGTGACCGCCGCCGGGTAGCTCTTCACCGGGATGTAGCGCACCGGCACGCCGAGCTGGGCCTCCAGATAGGCGGCGACCTTGCCGAAGCGCTCGACCAGGCGGCTCTCATCCTGGTCGGGGATGCCGGTGAAGACGAGGGACGGGACCGCCCGCCCCTCCTGCACTCTCTCCTGCCCCCTCTCCTGCGACAGCGCCGGACCGGCGGCGGCCAGGGCCGCGCATGCACCCAGGGCGAGCCGCCCCCACAATCCCGCTCCCCGCATCGCGTCCTCGTGGCACCGCGCCCACGCACCGTGGGCTCTCGATCCGGCGGACGTCGCAGAACACGCTGCGCCCGCTCCGTCAGGCACCCCTGATCGCCGAAAACCGGCCGAACCGGAAGTTGCCGGATATCCGCTCCGTGCGGCCGGAAACCGTCGGGTCCGGACGGTTCAGCGGTGAGGGCGATGATGACGGGGCATGCGGTGGGCCCGGCGCATCGTCGCGCGCGACTCCGTCCGGGCGTTGCGGTGCATGCCGCCGGAGCGGTCGCTGCCCTGCCCGGCCGCGTTCCGGTCGAGGCCGTCGCCCGGGGCGGCCAGGCCGGGCCGGCGGTCGCGAAGACGAGGCCGAGCGTCGCGCCGAGCCTGATCCTGTTCATGGGGAGATGTCCGCCCGCGGCCCTGTGCCGCGCCGACCGAACGGATCGCCCCGGCCCGGTTCCGAACCGGCCGGCGACCACGCTGCGGCAACCTGCGGCGGGCCTCACGCGCCCGGCGCCACCGCGATGGAGAACAGGCTGAGGGGCTCCGGCAGGGCCGCCTCCGGCACCGGCACGGCGCGGATTCCGGCCGGAAGACTCCCGCCGAGCAGATCCAGGAAATCCCCCGAGGCGGCGACCTCGATCTCGGCCGCCTTGGCCTGGGTCTCGATCCGCGCCAGGGCGTTCATCGCCGGACCCAGCACCGTGTACTCGGCCCGGACCCCGTCGTCGAAGACGCCGACCAGGAGATCGCCCGCATGCAGGGCGATCACGAGCCGCAGGGGGAAGAGCCCCTCCCGGGCGCGGGCCGCGTTGAGGGTCGCGAGCCGGTCGCGGATCGACAGGGCGCAGGCCAAGGCCGCGCGCGCCTGGACATCGGGGTGGCCGACAACGAACTGCACCAGCACGGCATCGCCGATATACTTGTCGACGAGGCCGCCCTGCTCCGCCACCGCCGCCTGGGCGGCCGCCCGGACGGCCAGCAGGGCCGTCACCATGGTCTCCGGCGGGTGCTCGCGGCTCAGGCGGGAGAAGCCGCGGATGTCGAGGATCATCAGGCAGGCATGGCGCCGGTGGACGCCGAGGCCGGAATCGCCGTCCTCGGCGGCGAGGTCGAGGGCCACCGTGTCGGGCACGAAGCGGGCGAGCTGGGTCCGCTCGTGCTCCATGCGCAGGGCCCGCGCCACCGCCGCGCGCAGGCGGATCATGCCGTCGACCACCAGGAGGCCCGCCGCCATGAAGGTGGCAAGCCCCGTGAGCTGCGCGGTCGGGAAGGTGTCGGCGTTCGGGAACAGGTCCGGATGCAGCAGGCCGACCAGGAAGGCCGCGCTCCAGCAGAGGGTGACCACGCCGCAGAACAGCAGCGTCTGCGCCACCCGCATGCTCAGGCCGGTCTGGAGCAGGAGCAGGAAGGCGGGCAGGCGGCTCACCGCATCGGCGCCGAGGCCTGCCCCGCCCCCGGCCAGCATGTGCTCGATGATCACGTAGACGGCGAGGCCGGCATTGAGCCCGGTGCCGGCCCAGCTGTAGAGGTTGGCGGCGGGGCCGCCGCCGCGCTCCCGGAGCCCGAACCAGACCGTGCCGAGGCCGTAGAGGCCGAGGATGAGCCAGTGGCTCAGGGCGTGCAGCGAGCCGTCATAGGCCTGGGCTGCCATCAGCAGCACCAGGACGATCACCACCCGCAGGCCGAGCAGGCGCAGGCCGCCGCCGGCCTGCATGGCCCTCAGAACCGCTTCGTCGTCCGATCCCGGATCCACCCTGCCCTCGGCGGGCGCCCGCGCGGCCTGCAGGCCGGGAAGCGGCGGATTGCCGAAACCGCCCGAGGCCATCAGCCGCCCCGGCCGAGGCGCCGGGCCGCCGCGAAGCGGTTGAGGAAGCGCGGTTCCTTCTCGGGGGCGATCCGGACCGCGAGGTGCAGGGTGCCGTCGGCCTCGGACCGGCGGTCGAGGATCTCGGCGTTCTCGTAGAGCCAGTTCAGCGCCGCCCCGTCCTCCGGCGGCAGCGCCACCGCGAAGCTCGCGCGGTTGCGCCCGATCCGGGCCTCGATCCGGGCCGACAGGGCCGCGAGCCCCTCCCCGGTCAGCGCCGAGACCAGGACCGGCGCGGCGCTGTCGCGGTCGTTGCGCGCCTTGGCCTGGCCGCTGAGGTTCAGGAGCCGCGTGCGCTCGTCGTCGTCGAGGAGGTCGGCCTTGTTCCAGACCTCGATGATCCGGTCGGCGCTGGTCTCGATGCCGAGCTCGCGCAGCACCTCGCCGACATCCTCGGCCTGGGCCTCGGAATCGACGTGGGAGACGTCGCGCACGTGGAGCAGCACGTCGGCCTCGATGGCGTCCTCCAGGGTCGCCCGGAAGGCCGCGATCAGCGGCGTCGGCAGGTCGGAGATGAAGCCCACCGTGTCGGACAGGATCACGGTCTCGCCGTGGGGCAGCTTGGTCGCCCGGGCGGTGGGATCGAGGGTGGCGAACAGCATGTCCTTGGCGGTGACCTCGGCGC
>Ga0316227_1002598_pt1 | contig 15837 bp, 8 predicted proteins | sample TBH18019metaG_FD_206012 | JGI IMG/M metagenome (GOLD analysis project Ga0316227, IMG submission 206012) | Freshwater microbial communities from Trout Bog Lake, Wisconsin, USA - TBH18019 | ecosystem: Environmental > Aquatic > Freshwater > Lake > Hypolimnion/Profundal zone | place: USA: Wisconsin... | reverse complement strand
TTGCGGTTTCAAAGCTTCCTGGGCGACCTTGTCGACGTTAACCACGTTTTCTTTCGAGTCGGCCTTGTTCCCCTTCTTTGCCGCGGTGGAAATGGCCTTTTGCAATTCTTGGACCAGCTTCTCTTGAGCCTTCTTATCCTCGGCCGTCGCTGCGGAAGAACCCGACTTGGCCAGCGCCGCCGAACCGGACTTGGCCGGCGCGGGAGTGGCGGTCGCCACCACGCGAGGTGCGCTCAGAAGCTTCTTCTTGATGTCGCTGGGCTGCGATGAGTTCCGGGCGTAGAGAACCGACAGCAGCAGCGTGAGGCCAAAGAAAATGCCGCCGAGCCAGCGCGTAAAGCTGGCAAGCACGTTGCTGGTTTGCGCCCCGAAAAGATCGGCGGTCATGCCGCCGCCGAAAGCAGCGCCGAGACCCTCGTTCTTGGGCCGTTGCATAAGCGTCACGAAAATGATCAGGATCGAAACGATCACGTGAAGCACCAGCAGAATGTTAATGAATATTGACATAAACGGGGCGTGGAATATGAGGGGGCCACGCATGGTTGTAAAGGACTCTTTTCGATAGATTTTCCCGGGGGGCGCACTTTCCGGTTGTGTTTGCCCCCGGCACTGGCGCATCGTCGCGCTTCTTTTTCGATGACGCAACCCAATTCAGTCCTCAAACCCACCGGCGCACCCCTCGCCGCGCGGGGAGCATTGCCGTTGGTCCTCCTCTGCGGGGTTCTTTCGCTGGGGCTGTATCTGCTGCTGCCGGGATTTTTCGCCCGGCTGACTTCCGCGGAGCCGAGTTTTGTTTTTCAGGCGTTTCCGTGGTTGAAGGCCGTTACGCGGGCCACCCTCGAACCGATCCGCGGCCGGCCCGACAACCTGCATGCCTCGGCGCCCTACATGCTGTGCTTCGGGGCTTTGTTCGCCATTTATGCGACGATGTTGTATTGGGCGAAGGGGAGCCGTTCGGTGCGCGTTCAGACGGTGGTGTTTGCTTTTGGCGCACTTTTCCTCGGGGCGTTTCTGTTCTCGCCGACAATGCTGTCCACGGACGTCTTCGCATACGCGTTTTACGGGCGCCTGGTGTCGGTTTACGGAGCGGACGCTTTTTCGGCCACCGCGTCATTCGACCCATCGGACCCCTTCTATCGCCTCTACGGTCACAATTATTTCGGGTCGGTTTACGGTCCGCTCTGGACGCTCCTTTCAGCAGGCATCACCCGGCTGACGGGTGAGCGGGTCGGATTGACGGTCTTCATGTTCCGGCTGCTGGCGGCAGCCTCGATTCTCGCCGGCGCCGGGTCGCTGTGGGCTACATTGCGCCGGCGATCCCCGGAGCACGCCACGCAGGGGCTGATCCTCTTTTTGTGGAACCCGCTGGTCATCATGGAAACGGCGGGAAACTGCCACAACGACGCGACCCTGGTGGCGCTGCTGCTGCTGGGCGTTTGGCTGCACGCGCGGGGCTGGCGCGCGGGGGCATTGGTGGCGCTCGCCCTCGGTGCGCTGGTCAAGGCCATCGCCGCGCCGCTCGTGCTGCTTTATGCGTGGATGGTTCTTCGGGAATCGACGCTCTGGCGGGAACGCCTGCTGTTTACGGCCCGGGCCGGAGCGGGCGTGGCACTTTCCGCAGTCCTGATTTTCCACCTGGCCAATGCGAAAAGCACCCCGCCGGTCGCGAAGCTTTCCAGCGCGCCCGATTTTTACCTGAACAACTTCCACGAGATTCTTTTCAACCAACTGCGCCGGTTGCTGGGCGAAGATGCGGAATCGGTGGCCAAACCGGTGATTTTTTGCAGCTGGTGGATGCGCGCCCAGGCAGACTCGGTCCTTCGGTCGGGACCGGCGCAAGACGCCCCCGCGTTGCGCAACATCAAGAAAGGAGAAAAGGTGCTGGTCATCGCCCCGCAGTTCTCCGACTGGCTGCGAGTTTACGATCCGGCAGCCCGATGCCGGGGGTACGTGCTGGACGACTCGCTCGAACCGCTCCAGGAAATGCCTCATCCGGCGCCCGATGCCGAAGCCGAGAGTCTGGAGATCCCGCCGATCGAGTTGCCCACGGTGGCCTTGGCAAACCGCATTATCCGCACCACGATGCCGGCGTTGTTTGCGGCCTTCGTGTTGTTGGCAGCCTGGAAGACGACGAATTTCGACCGGTATCTTATTTGGGGTTGCGCGGTGTTGGCGGCCATTTACATGACCGTGGCCACGCAGATTTGGCCGTGGTACGGCATCTGGACGCTTGCGTTCGGAGCGCTGAAGCCCGCAAATGCCCCGGCCCGTCTCGCGGTGCTGCTCTCCGCCGGGATGCCCACGCTCTACGCCCTGATCGGTTTCGGCATGAGCCGCTACGACGGCATTTACGCGATGCGCTCCATCCCGGCCATCGTTATTCCGGTCGTTGTGTGGCTGGTATCGGAAGTGGCGCGAAATTCTGATTGGCGCCGCTGGATTTAGATTGGCAACCGGGGTATCGTCGCAACGATTTGATCGAAATTGCCGGCATTTTGGCCGAGCAGCAGAACTCTCGTGACCCAATTTGTCCGAAAACTTGGCAACCGGCTGCGCAGGCTCAAGCCCGCGTGGGGGCCGCTCATGCACCGTTTGCGCAGCAGCGGACGGACGCTCGCGCGCCGGGCCATGCGCAAGCCGCGGACGGTGACCGAAGGGCCGAATCTGCTCCCGCTGCTCATCCAGGTGCTGGCGGCGTTCACCAAGGTCGATGGCAAGATCATCGAGGAGGAAATCGACTCCTCGCTCGGGTTCCTGCGCTACGATTATCCGGAGGCGGTCTATTCCGAGCTGCGCCGGCTCTTCCGCCAGGCGCTCAACGAGCAGCAGGATCTCATGGCGATGGGCCTGAAGCTCTCCGCGCAATTGAGCGACGACCGCAAGATCATGCTCGGCGTGCAGCTTTACGATCTCATCGCCAAGGCCGATCTCAACAACAACGAACAGCTCGTCAACTTCTACGCTTTCATGTCCCAGCTCGGCATGGCGGCGCAGGCCATCGACATCGTTTACCAGCTCAACGCCACCGACAGCGCCGACACGAGCATCTACCAGCGGGGCGCTTCGCCGCTCGAATCGCTCTGCTTCAGCCACGGCGATCAGTGCGATGTCTCGCTCGGCGGCCTCGAAGCGGGCGAGCGCCTGATGGCGTTCCGCTATCACGACCTCATCCTTTTCAAAAACCAGACGCAACGCCCGGTGGTCGTGCGCGGCCGCCCGCTGGTGCGCGGCGAGTTCTGCCGGGTGTATTCCGGCCAGCGCATCGTCATCGGCGAACAGGTGCTCACCTACGAGGATCTGGTCTGGTATTTCAACGCGAAAAAGAACGTCGTCGTTTACAACGTTTACCTCGCCATCGACCCTGATGACGAAGTGGAAATCGGGCGGGTTCGCACGAGGGAGTCGTGCCTGGAGGTGAAATTCGGCCTGAAGGTGCAGGTCAAGGCGCTCAAGAACGTCGAGGCGAAACTCAACGGCGTGGTGCTCAAGGCCGGCGCGACCGCGGAGGGGACGCTCGAAGAGAGCATCCATTTCAAGAACGGCTCCGAGTTGCCGCTGGCCGATCTCCGGCGCAGAGCCCGCGCGCTGGGCCGGCGATTCCAGCTCAAGGCCCACAAAAACGAGTATCTGGTCTCGAATAATCCGGGCATGCTGGAGGAGGATGACATTCTGCTCTCGCCGGGAACGGGCGGGGAAGTGCTCCTGCGAATTCAGTGCGATTACGAAAACCTGGTGGGCCGCCTCGATGTTCTCCAGGCGGATCGCCCGATTCTGATCGGGGACGCACCGGTTCGCGGGTCCGCGGCGATCGCCGACGGCGACCGCATTCAGATCGACACCGGGCAGGTGCTGCGGTGCGATTTCTCCGAGCGGATCGTCGAGGAGGAACGCAACCTCATATCGTCGCTGGAGCTGCGCGACCTGGCGCATCGCTTCAGCGCGAACGAGACGGCCCTCGACAGTATTTCCTTTGGCGTAAACCGCGGGGAAATGGTGTGCGTCATGGGCGCCAGCGGCTCGGGGAAATCGACGTTGCTGCGCGTGCTCGCGGGGCAGCTCCGTCCGGCAAACGGCGAGGTGTTGCTCAATAGCGCGTCGCTGTATGACGATGTCGAGAAGCTCAAGCAGCATGTCGCTTACATCCCGCAGGACGACGCTTTCGACGAGCACCTTACCATCGCGGAAAACCTCAGCTTTGCCGCGGCCATCCGCTCGCCTTATCTTTCGGCGCGCGCCCGGTTGCGGCGCATCGATACGAAGCTGGTCGAACTCGGCCTGAGCGAGCGCAGGGATTCGATCGTGGGGTCGCCCATTAAGAAGATCCTTTCCGGCGGCGAGCGAAAGCGGCTCAATATTGGGTTGGACATGATCGGCAGCGCGGACGTGTTCTTGTTCGATGAACCGACCAGCGGCCTTTCCTCCAAGGACGCCGAGCACGTGGTGGAAATCATCCGGTCGATGGCGCACAACAAGATCGTGCTGGTGACCATCCACCAGCCGGCCTCGAAATTGTTCCAGATGTTCAGCAAGGCGATGCTGCTGGACAAGGGCGGCAAGCTGGTCTTCTTCGGCACCCCGCACGAGATGCTGGAATATTTCGCCCAGGCCGAACACGAGCAGCATTTCGGCACCGAACTGGGCGGCTGTCCGGCCTGCGGCACCACCCGCCCGGAGTTCATCTTCGACGTGCTCGAAACGCCGTTGCGCGATCTCTCCGGGGATATCATTTACGAGGAGAACAACCAGGGGCAGCTTGTGCCCGCCCGCCGTTATTCGCCGGACTTCTGGCGGGACAAATACGAATCGTTCCGGCTCTTGCAAGATGTCCGCCAGGTGGCCGTGCGCAATCCGGTTCCGCCGCCGCCAACACCGCCGCCGGCATCGGCGGCCCCGTCCGACATCGTCGCGGCGGCGCCGACTCGAAAACGCGAACCGGTCCGGTGGCGCGATGAGTGGATCCAGTTCCAGACGCTGGTGCGCCGCGCGTTCCTGAGCAAGATGCGCAACCGCGCCAACCTGTTGACGACCATCGTCGAAGCGCCTCTGCTGGCGGCCCTCATCGCTTCGGTGCTGCTCTACTCCGAGAGCGGCGCTTACGACTTCGCCAGCGCGTATCACATCCCCACCTACCTCTTTCTTGCCCTGATCGTGGCGATGTTCCTCGGCCTGACCAACTCCGCCGACGACATCATCCGCGACCGGGCGACGCTCCAGCGGGAACGCAATCTGAACGTGCGGTTGCCCTACTATATCGCCGCCAAAGCGCTGACGCTCTCACTCTTCGCCGCCATCCAGTGCGCCATGTTTACCCTGATCGGCAACGCCATCCTGGAAATCCGCGGCATGTTCTGGATTTATTTCGCCTTCAATTTCATCACGGCGTTCACCGGGATCTCGATGGGGCTCTTTATTTCGTCGCTGGTGGCCGACGGCAAGACCGCCGCCAACATCGTCCCGCTCATTCTCATCCCGCAGATCATCCTCGGGGGCGCCCTGATCAAGTATGAGGAAATGAACCGGAACCTCGATTTTATTTACACGATCAACCGGTGGTTCAGCACGCATCCCGACCGCGCGCAAAACAAGAACGAGAGCGCGTTGCAAGTGCCCATCGTGTGCGAGTTCATGCCGATGCGCTGGAGCTACGAGGCGCTGGTGGTGGCCCAGGCAAAGCTCAATCCGCTGACCAGCCGCCAGGACGCCCTCCAGCGCCGGATCGACTCGCTGGTGGCGCAGCAAAAACGCAAACCTCTCAAGCCCGCACAAAATGAACGGCTCGACGACCTCAAGGACACCCTGGCGATTCTTTCCGGACTCGAGGGAGTCGACCCGCCCGAGGTCGCCAGACGCCTGCGGCGCGTCGACGCGGTTCTCGAGGGCAAAGCGCTCGACCCGAAGTTTTTCCGGGGGACCGATCCCACGGTGTCGGCGGAACGGCTCTACGTCAACCAGAAGGTGGCCGACCTGGTTGCCAAGGCCGAAAGCGAGCAGCGCGATTACCGGCGACTCCAGCGCATCAACGTCTTCTTCGGGCCGGACAAGTTCTTTAACATCAGGATCGGTTCGACGGTGTGGAGTTGTCACGTCAGCGTGCTTTACGTCAACACCGTGGTGCTGCTGGTCTTCGGCTTTGGTGCCCTCGTCGGGCTGTTCTGGAACCTCAAGCGGCGCTTGAGGATGGAAGAGTAAGACAGGGAACAAACCGCCCGTCTTCAGCGAAAGGGAACCGCACCCGTTGCGCCCCGCGATACATGGGTGCGGGCCTTGGCCGAAGAGGGAGTATGGAGTCGGCTAAGGCCCCGCTTTTTTTACGTGATGCAGGCCTCGCGCGCGCGCCAACTTCCGGGGCAATACTGTTCGTTTAAGCAGCGGTTTCGAAGGCGAATGGGGGTTCGGCGGTCGCGCCAGCGGCCTGAAGCAACGGCAGTCCTGTCTTTCCATTACCCACAAAACGGAAGCCGAGCACGGAAACCGGAGCGGCCCATATTATTTGTCGTCCTGAGCTTGCGAAGAGCCTGCCGGTTGGGGAGAGCCGTTCAGCGCCAACGGCGCGACCACAATGTAGCCTAGGGCAACGCCCTAGGTCGCTGAACCACAACGGCTTAGGGCTGAAAGCCCGCAACAGGTCCCGCTCAACGCATTGTGCCAGGCCTACAGCCTGGGGCGCCTCGTTTGCAAAAGTCCTAGGGCGTTGCCCTAGGCTCAATGCCTTTAAGGAAATCGTGAACTGTGCGAACGCATCGATCCGAAGGGGAGCGCGGGCATCCTGCCCGCATCAGCCGGCATCTTGCCGGCGGCCGGGAGAAACCGCTCGTTTGCGTTCTACTGCGCAGGCCTCCGGCAAGATGCCGGAGGCAGCGGGCTGGAAGCCCGCGCTCCCCTTCGACTCCTTGCGCGTCTGTATTTTCGGGGGTGGACTTGTTAGAATTTTCCGCTGTAGAGGGCGTTGTTATTTCCTTACAGGCATTGTCCCTAACGGGGCGGCCACGCCGGATGCCGTGCGATTTCTCGCAGGGCCTCGATCAGCAGGGTGCGACCGGGTTCTGTCCGGTGCCAGGGGGATGCCCCGCTGGGATGAGGCAGGGGGATCGTGTCGAATTCAAGCCCGGCGCGTTGCGTGCGAAAGCGTTGGCCGATCGTCTCCACCAGGGGCTGCGGCGGAAGAAACTCCGCAATCGCCAGTTTCCCAACGGGCAACACCAGTTCGGGGCGGAGAATTTGCAATTCCGCATCCAGCCACCCGGAACAGTGAGCGATCTCGTCCGGGGCCGGAACGCGGTCGCCGCCGTGAACGTTCTTGCCGGGAAAACAACGGCAAACCGCCGCCATGTAGATAGTCGCGCGAAACCGTTCCTCGCCGAGACCGCAATATTCGGAAAACCAACGAAAGAGCGTCTTGCCGGCGGTCCACGCGAACGGGCGTCCGACAATCGGCTCCTTCACTCCCGGCGCCTGGCCGACCAGCAGCACTTTGCTCAGCACCGCCCCGCCGCTGACCACCGGTTTCAGCATGGCCGGGCATCGAGTGCAGGCCCGAAGCGCGGCGACGTGCGCGTCCAACGCCTCCTGTGCTTTTCCACGACGCATCATCCCAGAACGCTCCCCGGCGCGACCGGGTGCCCCCGCAGGAAGTCTCCCGCGGGCATCCGCCGTTTGCCTTCCAGTTGGATATCCCGCAAGAGCACGGCCCCGGCGCCCGCCGCGACCAAAATCCCGCGCTTGTCCGCCCAAAGCACCGTACCGGGAACGCCGCTCGATTTCCGGTGCCGGATGAGGGAGAAAATCTTGAGGTGCCTGGCGGGGCCGCCCGCGCATTCGCGCAGGAGCGTCGAAGCCGCGGGCCACGGATTCATCGCGCGAACCCGGCGGTCGATGGCGTCCGCGCCGGCGGTCCAATCGATGACGCCACTTTCGCGCGACAGCTTCGACGCGTAAGTGGCCAGCGAGTTGTCTTGCGGAATCCGGGGAGCCCTCCCTGCGGCGAGCGTTTCCAGAGCCTCGGACAGCGCCACAGGCGCCAGTTCCGCGAGGCGGTCGTGCAGCGTCCCACCGGTTTCGCGCCGCCGGATCGGCATCCGGCGCACCAGCAAGAGGTCCCCCGTGTCGAGGCCCGGGTCCATCCACATCACCGTGATGCCCGTCTCGCGGTCGCCCACTTCGATGGCCGCCTGGATCGGAGCCGCTCCGCGCTGGCGCGGAAGCAACGAAGCGTGCAGGTTGAGGCAGCCGAGCGGCGGAAGGTCGAGCAGCGCCTTCGGCAAAATCTGCCCGTATGCCATCACAATCACGACCTCGGGCCGGAGGGCTGCGATTGCCGCCACGGCGCCCGGTTCGCGAATGCGGCGCGGCTGGAGAACCGGGGTGCCATGTTCGAGCGCCAGCAACTTGGTGGGCGGCGGCGCAAGTTCCTGTTTGCGGCCCGCTGGTTTATCCGGTTGCGCGACCACCGCCGCGACCTGATGGCGCGCCAGCAGCCACCGCAGGGCGGGCAGGCCGATATCGCCGGTTCCGATGAAAACAACCCGCATGGCTCCGTCCTATTCGCCCTGCGCGATCGTGTCGATGATTTCTCCCAACACCTTCACTGGCGGCTGGGTGGCATCGATGGTCCTAATCAACTCCGAACCATAAAATTCCAGGACAGGCCGGGATTCGGCGTCGTACGTCGCCAACCGGTGGCGGATCACCTCCTCGTTGGCGTCGTCGAGGCGGTTGTCCTTGAGCGCCCGCTTCTTGAGCCGCGCCACGAGCGCCGGGCGGTCGGGGCACTCCAGATGGAACACCTTGCGAACGTCAAGAACGTCGATCATCAGTTCCGCCTGATACACCGTGCGCGGGATGCCGTCGAGGATCAGCGCGTCGATCTCGGGCTTAAAACTGTGGTCGCGCACACGGTCGGCGATGCGCGATTTCCAGAGCTGAAGCGTCAGTTCGTCAGGCACGAGCTGGCCCTTGCTGGAATACTCAAGAAACGCCTTGCCGAGTTCGGTGCGCGTATCGATGGAGCGAAAAACATCGCCGCAGGCGCAGTGAAAGAAGCGCGGAATCGTCCCGAGGGTCTTGCCCTGAGTGCCTTTCCCGCTGCCGGGCGCGCCGAAAATGAGGTAGGTTCTGTATCGGTCCATTAGGATGAGATCGGGTTGGATAAAAGCTAAGCCGGAGTATGGAGATTCGGGGAAACTCCTACGCGATTATCCGGCGCTTTGCAACGCCCCGCTACGCCGGGGCGTGATTAAAAGCGGGTGAGGTCGGAAGCGCGGCAAACTTCTCGCCCCCGCTATCGGGAGCGGCTATGGACACTTGCGCTTCCGCCCACTACACTTCTCCCCGATGCGGCAAAATCTCACCCCCATTCGAATCGTCGCGGTCGCCAACACCTTGCGCATGTGCCAGTTGTTCAGAGGCGTGCCCGCGGACGACATCGAAAGCATTGCCGCGTTCGTACTTCCAAAGTCGTTGAAAAAGGGAGCCTATCTTTTTCGTGAAGGCTCGCCTGCGGAAGGCTTCTTTGTCGTGCAGAGCGGAGCCATCAACGTCCACCGTGTCAGCCCGGCCGGGCGGGAACAGGTCATCAGCGTGTTTCGGGCGGGGCAATCGTTCGCCGAAGCCGCAGTTGCCAGTCAGGGCGGCTATCCCGCCGACGCCCGCGCCATCGAAGCTTCCAACGTGTTGCTGGTGCCGAAAACCGACTTTGTCGAACTCTTGCGCCGCCGGCCCGAACTCGCTCTGCGGATGCTTGGTTCGATGAGCCAGCACCTCCGGGAACTGGTTGGATTACTCGACGACCTGACCCTCAAGGACCTCGAAACGCGCCTGGCGAACTGGCTGCTCAAGCGTTGTCCGGAACCGCCGGGGACCCGGGCCGCATCCATTCAACTCGACCGAACCAAGAGGGTGCTGGCGGCGGAACTGGGCGCCACCAGCGAGACCCTCTCGCGCACCCTCGCGAAATTTCGCGACGACGGACTGCTGACGGTCACAGGCAAGCTGATCACTGTGCTAAAGCCATTCGAAATCGAGAATCTCCTGCGGCGAAACCTCGGAGACTCCCCAATCGTTGGCAAAGCTCGCTAGTGGTGTGTCCCATCCAATGACTGGCACCCTGTCCCACGGTCGCGGCAGCGCATCTACGCCGCCCCCAGAATCGCCTCCAAATCTCTTTGTGGAGTGTCGATCGGCATCAGGTTGAATTTCTCCACCAGCACATTCAAGACTGCGGGCGTGACAAACGCGGGCAGAGTCGGCCCGAGCCGGATGTTCTTGATGCCGAGATGGAGCAACGTCAGCAAAATCGCCACGGCTTTCTGTTCATACCACGAGAGTATCAGCGAGAGGGGCAATTCGTTCACGCCGCAGTTGAACGCGTTCGACAGCGCCAGCGCGACTTGGATCGCCGAGTACGCGTCGTTGCACTGCCCCATGTCCAGCAAGCGCGGGATTCCGCCGATATCGCCGAAGTCCAACTTGTTAAAGCGATACTTCCCGCAAGCCAGCGTGAGGATGACACAGTCGCTGGGCACCGTTTCCGCGAATTCCGTGTAGTAATCGCGTCCGACTTTCGCCCCGTCGCACCCGCCCACGAGGAAGAAATGCTTGATCGCACCCGTCTTGACCGCTTCCACGATTTTATCCGCCGCTCCGAGCACGGCATGATGGCCGAACCCCGTGAGAATGGTCTTGTCCGCCCCGTCTTCGGCAAAGCCCGGCGCCGCCAGGGCCGCCTCGATGAGCGGCGTAAAATCCCCGTTGCCGATATGTCGAACACCCGGCCAGCCCACATGCCCCGCGGAAAAAATGCGCTCCTGGTAAGCCGGTTGCGGTTCCTGAATGCAGTTGGTGGTCATGAGAATCGCACCGGGGAAACGGGCAAACTCGGTCTTCTGGTCCTGCCAGGCACCTCCGTAATTTCCAGCCAGATGCTGGTACGCCTTGAGCTTCGGGTAGCCGTGGGCGGGCAGCATTTCGCCGTGGGTGTAAATCTTGATGCCTGTCCCCTCGGTCTGACGCAGCAGATTTTCCAGGTCTTTGAGGTCGTGCCCGGAAACCAGGATCGCCTTTCCTTTGAGCGGCTCGATGCGCACCGGTGTTGGCGTCGGATGCCCATACGTCTCCGTATGCGCCCGATCCAGCAATTCCATCACTGTGAGATTGATCTCGCCGCACCGCATGCATAAGCCGAACAAGCCGTCCACGGTCGGCGTCTCCTCCGCAAGATACGCCAGCGCTTCGCTAAAGAACCGGTAAACCGAGTCGGATTCGTGCCCGAGGATCAGTGCGTGATCGGCGTAGGCCGCCGCACCTTTGATCCCGTACAGCAACAACTCCTGCAGACCGGCAATGTCCGGGCCGAATTCTTCACGCCGGGAAAGGATCGAAACCAATTCGCCTTGTTTGACGAGGCCGCCCAACGATTCCGCAGGCACCCAGGTAACCGGTCCTCTCGGAGCCTCCGGGGTTTGACCCGCGTCCTGCGCGGCGCGCAAGTAAAGTTCCCGCGCCTGGTCGCGAACGTCTGCACCCTGGCGAATTGCCGCTCCGATCGCCGGCGCGTCGAAATTGACGTTGGTGACGGTGATGAAGAGCGCCTCAAGGATGAAGCGATCGACGCCGCGATCGACCGCCCCCAAGCGGTGCGCACGGTGCGCGTACTGCGCAATGCCTTTGGTCACATGGACCAGCAGGTCTTGAAGGATCGCCGTCTCTTCGTCCTTGCCGCAGGTGGAGAACACGTTGCAGCCGGTTCCCTTCGAGGTTTGCTCACATTGAAAACAGAACATATTTGAATTGGTTTTTGGAATAAGTGTTGGACGGGCCGGAGTGAAGACACCGTCCCGCGTGAAAGAGAGTCTTATGGCTGGCGGAGTCGCTCCGCCTTGACCCAGATCAAGGTTTTCGAAAAGAGCGTCCGGCCTCCCGACCCGGCGAGGAACAGTCGCGAGCCCGTTTAATGTGACCCAGGCGCCTCGCCCAATGTCACATGCCGCCGCAGCCGTTCCATGAGAGCTGGGGCGGGCCGGCCGCGGTGGATGGCGCGCCGGGGCTGTTGTGGATCGATTCCGCGCAAAAACAGGTAATAGACGCCGCCAAAATGCCGGCCGTACTGGTAATCCGGAAGACGCCCCGCGAGAAAACGGTCGGCGGCGAGCGCGTAGAGGTGCGCCTGCAACGCGTACTGGTGCTCGCGCATGCAGCGATCCACGCCGGCGTCGTCGTAGTCCTCGGGAGACGCCCCCAGCCAGTTCGATTTCCAGTCCACGATGTAATACTTGCCCTCGTGATGGAATAGCAGATCGATAAAGCCGCGCAGGAATCCTTCCACCGGTGAGAATCGCAGGCGGCCAAGGTCCAGCGGGTCGAGGGCGGGAGCGTCGAAGCCGTCGAACAGGGCGCGCAGACTGGGAGGGCTCAGCCGGTTGAGCCGGAACGAAAACTCCGCCTCGGAAAGCCGGTTCTGCCGGGAAATCTGGCTGAGACGCAGGCCCGGTTCGAGTTCCACCTCCAGCACCGCGCGCAACATTTCCTTGAGCGGCTCATGCCACGGATTGCGCGGGAAACCGTGCGCGGCCAGTTTCGCGGAAAGCAGGGGGTCGAGTTGTGCCGGGTCCTGGAAATCGAGGTTCTCCAGAACCTCGTGAAGGAACTCGCCCGCCCGTGTTCCCCGTTCAAACGTAAACACCGAAGGCGCGCCCGGTTCGGTCTCGGACCGAGTGGGCGCAACGGCGGCGACCGCCTCCATGTGCCGGTCGCGCTCCGGCGGATCGGCGGCGGCGTCCGAGCTGCCTGCCGCGGTGAGTCCGGTGAAACTAGTCAGGAACACTGGGTATGACAGCGTCCCCGCAAACACCCTCGGCGCCAGTGCTTCCGGTTCGCTCCGGTGTTCGTCGCCGGCGGCTTCCCCCGGTTCGCCGGCCGGCCGCGGCATCGAGCCCTCCTCGCGCACTTCAATCATCGAGACGGTTGCGGCGCTCCCGCAACCCTCGACCAGCGCGTCGATTCCCGCCAGCAGCCGCCCCCCATCGCACTCCAGCAAGTACCCGAGCGCCGAGGAATCTCCCGCTCCCTTGATATCCCCCGCGTAGATGACGCACTCATGTTTTGCGCGCGTGACGGTCACATACAGCAGCCGCACCTCTTCGGCGAGCGCCTCCTGTCGATGCCGCTCCACATCGGCGGGATCGGCGCCCGATTTTCCGCGCAAGTCGAGGGTGAGATGCCCTTCGGCGTCGTGGAATTGCACGCGGTCCCGGCGTGAACTGTCCGACGGCAGCCACAAGAACGGAGCGAATACTACTGGATATTCAAGGCCTTTGCTTTTATGCACCGTCACGATCGTGACCGCGTCGCCGTCGCTTTCGAGCCGCAGTTGCGCCGCATCCCGAGCGGGCCGCTTGGAAACGCGCTGATCGGCCAGCCATTCCAGCAGCGCTTCGGGGGTGAGCCGCAGTTCGCTTTCCGCGGCGTGAAGCAGTTCGCAGAGGTGGAGCAGATTTGTGAGCCGGCGCTCGCCTCCGGGCCATTGCATGAGGCGGCGGCGGATCTCCTGTCCGTCCAGCTCCCGCCGGAACATCGCCACAAAACAGGCGTTTCGCCAAAGTTCGCGCCATTCGAGAAAACGCTCGAGCCATACCTGGTGCGATTCCGTAGTCAGCCCGGCGATATCGTTCGCATTTTGGCCGAGCATGGGAGTGAGAAGCGCGGCGTGAAGGCGCCCAAGGTCGGCGGGGGCAAGCACAGCTTCGAGCAGCCGTTGCAGCTCGCGCGCTTCCTGCGAGTGAAAGACGCTTTCCTCCGTGTGCAACACGCTGCGAATACCCGCTTCTCGCAAAGCGGCTTGAATCAGCGCGGCCTGCCGGTGTTTGCGAACCAGCACCGCCATGCCGCCCCAGGCCCGTCCGCCTCCGGATTCTTCGTGCGCCGCCGCGATGTCGCCGGCGACCGCTTCGGCGATGCGCCGCGAGGCTTCCTCCTGGCTGAGGTCGGCGCGTTTGCCATCGGTCTCCCTTCCGGACAGATACCGGAAGCGAAGCGGCGCGGGCAGGCCCGGATCGCGCGCCTTTGCCTTGCGTTCATCGGACGCGTGTACCGGGTAATATTCAATGCCGTTGACCACAAATGGCACGCCATCGCCGCGGCGGTTGAAAACGGCGTTGAAGCCGGCGAGCAGCTCTTCATCCGAACGCCAGTTGGTGGTCAGCGTATATTTGCGCGAGGCGGATTTCGCCGCTTTCAGGTAAGTAAAGACATCGGCGCCACGAAAGCCGTAGATGGCCTGCTTGGGATCGCCGATGAAGAAGAGCCAGTGGCGCGGACCGGCGAACAGCTGCCTGAAGATATCGTACTGAAGCGGATCGGTATCCTGAAACTCGTCGATGAGCGCGGCCCGGTAAGCGCCCCCGGCGCGGGCCGCCAGCGCGCCGCCGCCGGGACCGGCGAGGGCCTGATGCACGCGCGTAAGCAGATCGTCGAAAGCGAGGACGTTGGCGCGCCGCTTGCGCTCGGGCAGTTCGACCGCCGCGAAGTCGAGGAATTCGCGGGTGACCTGGCGAAACCAGCGTTCAGCCAGTTCGCAAAACTCCTGGCACCGTTCAAAGAACCGGTGATCGGGTGTCACCTTGTTCTTGCCGGTGCCGGCCCGGACGGCGTCGGTGCAAAACGCGAGGATGGCCTCGACGCCTTCGACATCGCACGAAACGGACGCCATGCGGCCGAGCGCGGGGATCAGGCGGTCGAGCCGCCCGGGCGAGAACGCCTTTGCGTTGCGCAACAGGGCTTTGTCCCCGCGCAGAATCGCTTCGAGGCCGGCTCGATCGGAGGCCCAGGCGGACTGCACGCCCGCCAGAGCCGCGGCCAGTTCGTCGCCGAGAACGGCGGCGGATTTCGCGTCGCGCGCGGGCAGGATGACAAGGTCCGGGTGATTCCGGGTGTTCTTGAGGAGTTCGATCCAGTCCGCGGGCGATGCGCCGCGCTCAAGCGCCAGCGCCGCCAGGTGAGGCGCGGCGTTGTAAAACTGGCTGCGCCAGAAATCGTGCGCAACTTCTTCAAAGAGCGGCGCGGCGTCGGTGGCCACTTCGATGCCAAAACGGCCGCCGGTTTCAAAAGTATGATCCTGTAAGATCCGAAGGCAGAAGCCGTGGATGGTGAAAATGCGGGCTTCGTCGAAGGACTGCGCGGCCACGTCCAATTCGCGGACGGCAAGTTCGCAATCGCCGCCGCGGGCGATGAAATGTGCGAGGACGGAATCGTCGGAAGCAGGCTCGGAGTCCGATCCGCTGTTCCGCAGTCGAATAAGAGCGCTCTGCAAGCGCGCGCGAATTCGTTCGCGCAATTCCGCGGTGGCGGCGACGGTGTAGGTCACCGCGAGGATTTCCCGCACTGGAAGATGTTCTTCGAGGACTAGTCGCAGGAACAGCGCCGCGATGGACCAGGTCTTTCCCGTGCCCGCCGCGGCTTCGATCAGCGTGATTCCCGGTTCAAGCGGGGTGGTGGCGGCATCGTAGGGGTTCATGAGTGATTGAAAGAAGAGATCGGATTGCGATCCGCCGGAAGAAATTTGTCCCGCGTCCGGGGATCTCTAATGGAAACATTCCTGATTGACACGTCTTCCGGTCACACGAGGATGATTCGGCAGGCGAAGGCGGCACAGGACTCTTTCCATTACCCACATCTTTTCGAAGCGCGTGCGCAGGCCTTTCAGGGCCAACGGCCCGGCTCCATACCAGCCTAGGGCAACGCCCCACTGCCATTAAGTTAAGCTTGGAGGCTCTCGTAACGCGCGCTCGTTCCCAGGCTCCTGCCTGGGAATGCAGTATTCCCGGAGGCTCCAGCCTCCTGCCGGGC
>Ga0316227_1002591_pt1 | contig 15895 bp, 15 predicted proteins | sample TBH18019metaG_FD_206012 | JGI IMG/M metagenome (GOLD analysis project Ga0316227, IMG submission 206012) | Freshwater microbial communities from Trout Bog Lake, Wisconsin, USA - TBH18019 | ecosystem: Environmental > Aquatic > Freshwater > Lake > Hypolimnion/Profundal zone | place: USA: Wisconsin... | reverse complement strand
CCCATGATCAGCAGGGACGCCACCAGCGTCGCCTTGCGGCCGACCCGGTCGCCGAAATGCCCGAACAGGGCCGCGCCGACGGGTCGCGCGATGAACGCGATGGCGAAGGTCGCGAAGGCGCTGAGCTGCTGTACACCGGGCGCGCCGGCGGGGAAGAAGACCGGGCCGATCACCAGGGCGGTGGCGGTGGCGTAGATGTAGAAGTCGAAGAACTCGATCGCCGTCCCGACGAAGCTCGCGGCGAGGATCCGGCCTGCGCTCGGCGTGACGCTCGCGGCGGTCTGGGACGGGCCAGCGGTGTCGATGGTCTGCAACATGATCGGTCGGGGGAGCAGGGATCGGGCTTGTCGCGGCGCTTTCGCACGGGCCGGCCTATGCCGATACCCCGGTTTCGGCATGGGCATCCGACCTGGGCGCGGAGGTCGCTGTGCGGTGCACCCGCGGCGGTCTTGCGTTCCCGGGCCCCCTTCGCCAAGCTGAACGGCCATATTCCGCGACGGATGCCGGCCGCGGCGCCGTCCCCACCACTTGAGTATTGCGATGAGAGTCACTGTCGAGCGCGCGGCCCTGCTCAGGTCGCTCGGCCACGTGCACCGGGTCGTCGAGCGCCGCAACACGATCCCGATCCTGTCGAACGTTCTCCTGCGCGCGGAAGGGTCGGGTCTCCAGCTGCGGGCGACGGATCTCGACATCGAGGTGACCGAGAGCGTGCCGGCCGATGTGCCGGATCCGGGCGCCACCACGGTCCCGGCGCACGTGATCTACGACATCGTGCGCAAGCTCCCCGACGGCGCGCAGGTCTCGCTGGAGACCGGCGGTGAATCCGGCCAGATGACGATCCGGTCCGGCCGCTCGCGCTTCGCCCTGGGCGCCCTTCCCGAGGGCGACTTTCCGGACCTCGCCGCCGGCGAGATGCCGCACGGCTTCGAGATCGCCGCCGCCGACCTGAAGCGGCTGATCGAGAAGACCCAGTTCGCGATCTCCACCGAGGAGACCCGCTACTACCTCAACGGCATCTACCTGCACACGCTGGAGACCGAGGGCGGCCCGGTGATGCGGGCGGTGGCCACAGACGGGCACCGGCTCGCCCGCGTCGAGATCCCGGCCCCGCAGGGCAGTGTCGGCATGCCGGGCGTGATCGTGCCCCGAAAGGCCGTCGCCGAGATCCAGAAGCTCCTCGACGATGGCGGCGAGAGCGTCGCGGTCGACCTGTCGCCCGCCAAGATCCGCCTGCGCTTCGCCGGTGGCCTGACGCTGATCTCCAAGCTAATCGACGGCACCTTCCCGGATTACCAGCGCGTGATCCCGGCCAACAACGACAAGCGGCTGACCGTCGAGCGCGACGCGTTCGCGAAGGCGGTGGACCGGGTCTCGACGATCTCGTCGGAGCGCGGACGCGCGGTGAAGCTCGGCCTCGCCGAGGGGCGCCTCGCGCTGTCGGTGAACAACCCGGATTCGGGCAGTGCCACCGAAGAGCTCGACGTCGACTACGAGGCGGCCAACCTCGATATCGGCTTCAACGCCCGCTACCTGCTGGACATCACCGCGCAGCTCGAAGGCGACACCGCCCTGTTCAAGCTCGCCGACCCGGGGTCGCCGACCCTGATCCAGGATCGCGAGGGCGCCCCGGCGCTGTATGTCCTGATGCCGATGCGGGTGTAAGGCTGCCACGCAAATCCCGGTCCCGCCCTCATCCTGAGGTGCCGGAGGGTAGCGGAGGCCTCGAAGGAGGGCTCCACATGGCGATGTGGTTTCTGGAGCCCTCCTTCGAGGCCCGCTGATGCGGGCACCTCAGGATGAGGTGATGGGATGGGATGTCAGACAACAAGGGACGGTTGAGCGCGCCGCGTCTCGGCCCCTCGGTTCACCGATGAGCGACATCCTCGATCCGCGGATCGAGCCCAACGGGTCGGATCTGCGCGTCACCCGCCTGATCGCCCGCGATTTCCGCAACCACGCAGACCTCGAACTGACGCCCGAGGCCCGGTTCGTGGCGCTGGTCGGGGAGAACGGCGCCGGCAAGACCAACCTGCTCGAGGCGCTGTCGCTGTTCGTGCCGGGCCGGGGCCTGCGACGGGCGGAGTTCGCCGCCATGGCGCGCGCAGGCGGCCCGGGGGGCTTCGCGGTCTCGCTCACCCTCGATCGCGAGGGGGCCGAGCATCGGCTCGGCACGGGGCTGGAGCCGCCGGGCCCCGACGGGCGGACGAGCCGGCTCTGCCGGATCGACGGCGCCACCGCCGCCTCACCGGTGGCGTTCAGCGAGTTCCTGCGGGTGGTCTGGCTGACCCCCGACCTCGACGGGCTGTTCCGCGGCGCGGCAGGGGACCGGCGGCGGTTCCTCGACCGTCTCGTGCTGGCGGTCGATGCCGCGCACGGTGCTCGAGTCTCCGCGATGGAGCGGGCCCTGCGCTCGCGCAACCGCCTGCTGGAGGAGCGGCCCGACGATAACCGCTGGCTCGACGCGGTGGAGCGGGAGGTCGCCGAGCTGGGCGTCGCCGTGGCGCTCGCCCGGCGCGAGACCGCCGAGCGCCTCGACAGGCTGATCGCCGAGACCCGGGATGACGCGCAGCCCTTCCCCTGGGCCTCCATCCGCCTTGAAGGCGACCTGGACGATCTCGTGGCGGTCTGGCCGGCGATCGAGGCGGAGGACCGCTACCGCCTGGCTCTCCGCAACGGCCGCCAACGGGACCGGGCCGCCGGTCGCACCTTGATCGGGCCGCAGAGCAGCGACCTCGTTGTCCGCCACGGCCCCAAGGACGTGCCGGCGGGGACGGCATCCACCGGGGAGCAGAAGGCGCTGCTGATCGGGCTCGTCCTCGCCCATGCGCGGCTGGTGCGCGCCATGAGCGGCATCGCGCCGCTGATCCTCCTCGACGAGGTGGCGGCCCATCTGGACCCCCGCCGCCGGGCCGGCCTGTTCGAGGCCCTGGCGGCGCTCCCGGGTCAGGTCTGGATGACCGGCGCCGACCCGGACGCCTTCGCACAGGCCGGCGCTCGGACCGAGGTGCTGCGGATCGGGGCCTGACGTCAGGCGGCTCGGACTGTCCCGAGGAAGCGCGAGACTTCGGTGCCGAGATACTCGGATTGGCGCGACAGCTCGCCGGCCGCTCCCAGCACCTGGGCTGCCGCCGCGCCGGTCTCCTCGGAAGCCTTGGCCACCCCCGTGATGTTACTGGTGACCTCATCGGTGCCGGCCGCCGCCTGGGACACGTTTCGGACGATCTCCTGCGTGGCGGCGCCCTGCTGCTCCACCGCCGCCGCGATGGTCGTGGCAACCGCGTCGATCTCGCGGATGCGTGCGGCGATCGTGTCGATGGCCGAGACTGCCTGACCGGTCACGCCCTGGATCTGGCCGATCTGCTGGCTGATCTCCTCGGTGGCCCGGGCCGTCTGCGCCGCGAGGTCCTTCACCTCGGCCGCGACGACGGCGAAGCCACGACCGGCCTCGCCGGCGCGCGCCGCTTCGATCGTGGCGTTCAAGGCCAGCAGGTTGGTCTGCCCGGCGATGTTCGAGATCAGCCCGACCATGTCGCCGATGCGGGTCGCCGCCTGGCTCAGGGCCTGGACGAGGTGCTGGGTCTCGTCCGCCTCGCCGACGGCCGTCTGGGCGAGACTGGCCGAGCCGAGGACCTGCCGGCCGATCTCCTGCACGGATGTGCCCAGCTCCTCGGCGGCCGCCGCTACGGTCTGCACATTGGCGGCGGCCTCCTCGGCGGCTGCCGCCACGGTGGTGGACTGGCTCGCCGTCTCGGTGGCGCTCGACGTCATGGTCTGGGCAGTGGCCTGCAGCTCGGTCGCCGAGGACGACACCATCCCGACGATGCCGCCGACCGCGCGCTCGAACCCGTCGGCGAGTTCGATCATGGTGCGTCGGCGCTCTGCGGCCGCGGCCTCGTCGGCGCGGCGCTTCATCTCGGCTTCTTCGGCGGCCTTGCGGGCGACCATGGCCTTGATGCCCTCCACCGCGCGACCGACCGCGCCGATCTCGTCCCGGCGCGCCGCCTCCTCGATGTCGGCGTCGATCTCGCCCTGCGCCATGCGCTCCAGGACCTTGACCAGCCGGTCCAGCGGGCGCGTGATCCCGACCGTGGCAATGAATACCGCCGCCAGCAGGCCCGCCAGCATCCCGAGGGCGCTCACGGTCATCAAGGTCCGGCGGGTGGCATTGGTCTGATCCGTCAGGTCGTCCGAACCTTTCTGCATGTATGCATTGATGTCCTCGGCGATCGTGTTGCCTTCGGCGAGCATGCTGGAAAACGTCGGATCGATCGCCGAATGGACCAACGCGATGGCTTGATCGTTCTGGTTGGCGGTCCCGAGCCGGCGGACCTCGTTCACGTCCCGCAGATAGCGCTCGATGCGCGCCGCCTGCTCATCGATGCGTGCAGCGAAGGTCAGTGCGTGTGAACGGAAGACCGGGAGCAGCTCCCGCACCTTGGGTAGAACGGCCTCGAAGCCCTTGTTGGCGTCCCGCATCTGGCTCTGCTCGGTCTCCGCGATGATGCGGTAGACCCAGTAGTTCAGCTCGATCATCAGGCGATTCAGCCGACGAGCCTCGGCGACGGCCGCCGCCTCGTTGACGATGAACTGGCTGTAGCCGTCGTCGATCGTCGTCATCCGCGACTGCGCATACCAGATGCATCCACCGACGATCATGCTGATCATGGCAATGACCGCTGCCAGCTTCGGCAATATATTGACGTTCGACAGACGCAACACGACTTTCAGGCTCCTTGACACAAATCGACGACCGGCATTCCGATTTATGAAAGTGGCAATCTCGATCCGGTGTGTAAAAAAGATGTTAAAGAAATTGTTGCGTCAAGCGTTGATTTGATAGTCATCGGAAATAGATCAGTAAGACTTATAGAAAATCCAGAATATCAATTCGAATAAAACAGAAATGAACTGAATATCATGATTGGAACGCTTAAAAGAATGAAATCAAGTCTAGAAAATTGAATTTTCTTGAACGGATTTCTCCGCATGTATTGCCTGTGTCGTTCCGCCGCAGGTGCAGCAGGCGAGGCTGGAGCCTCTGCAGCCGCGCCCGGCGACCTTTCCACCGCCGCGCGCGGCGCCACATAGAGGGCCCTGCACGCCGGCCGCGTGCCCACGGAATCGCGAGCGCATGTCCAAGCCCGTCCACGCCATGATCCGCGTCCTCGAGGAGGAACGCGCGCGCGACTACTACGCCCGGGCCTTCGGCCTTGAAGTCTCCGGCCGATACGACTTCCCGGATTTCACCCTCGTCTACATGCGGGACCCGGCCTCGCCGTTCGAGCTGGAGCTCACGGTGAACAAGGGCCGCGACAAGCCCTACGATCTCGGCGACGGCTACGGGCACATCGCCTTCGTGGTCGACGATGTCGAGGCCGAGCACACCCGGCACCGGCGGGAGGGCTTCACGACCACCGATATCAAGACGCTCAAGCACGGGGACGACGTGCTGGCGCGGTTCTTCTTCGCCACCGACCCGGACGGCTACAAGATCGAGGTCATCCAGCGCGGCGGCCGCTTCGCGTGACCGTTCCGGCGCGCCATCCCCTCTCCGAAACGCCTCCGAGATCCATGCCGGACAAGACCCGCATCGTCTGCATCCGCCACGGGCAGTCGACCTTCAACGCCGCGCACAAGCTCGGGCGCGGCGATCCCGGCCTGCCCGACGCGCGCCTGACAGAGCTGGGCCACGCCCAGGCCCGGGTCGCGCGCGAGCGGCTCCGAGCGGTCCCCTTCGACCTCGTGGTGGTCTCGCCCCTGACCCGCGCCATCGAGACCGCCGCGATCCTGTTCGGCGAGCATCCGAGCCGGCCGCGGGTGCTCGTCGAGGTGCTGCACCGCGAGTGCCAGGAGAGCAGCTGCGACGTCGGTCGGGCGACCTCGGAGATCGCCGCGGAGTTCCCGCACCTCGATGTCGGGCACCTGCCCGAGGTCTGGTGGCACGCGGAGCCGGGCTGCGAGGTCGGCGGCTACCCGGTGGAGCCGCGGCCCCTGTTCGACGCCCGGGTCGCGGCGTTCCGGGACTGGCTGCGGGCCCGGCCCGAGACCACCATCGCGGTGGTCGGGCACGGCACGTTCTTCTACCACCTCACCGGCACGTTCCTGGAGAATTGCGGCTCCGTCGAGCTGGACCTCGACGCCGCGCCCGCGGAGGCCTGATCAGGCCGGCACTCGGGCGCGCGCCGCGTCCATGCGCTGACGGGCGCCAATGAGGGCGATCTCCGGCGCCTGCCGGCCGATGGCGAGGACTTCCGCGAGGATCGCGCAGGCCTCGCTCCAGGTCCCGGCTACGAAGGGTGCCGCGCCCTCGGCCACCTCCGCGGCGCAGCGCGCATCCTCGCCCGCCCGCTGCGCCGCCGTCGCGGTGCGGGACGCCGCGGCGGTGAGGGCGCCCTCGCGCCAGCGCCGCGCCTGGGCCGCGGCCTGCGCGCGGGCACCGCCCCGCCACGCGGCCGCGTTCGCGGCCGCGAGGGCCGCGGGCCAGTCCGGCGCTCCCGCGCAGGCTTGCGCGTCCGCCGTCAGGCCAGCGACGGCGCAGAGCGGCGCCAGGATACGGCGGACGCTCTCCAGCGCCAGCTGCCGGGTGCGGGCGGCCTCGATCTCCGGGGTGTCGGCACTGCCCGACAGGCGCAGGACGAAGGCCATCAGCTGGGGCCGTGCCTCGTCCGGCATGGCGTCATTGAGCCCGAGGGCGTAGGCGGCGACCGGCCGCGAGAAGCAGGGCGGGCAGTCGGAGCTGGAGCGGATCGCCCGGTAGGGCAGCCCCGCGGCCACGATCGCCGCCTCGTTGATGCAGGTCCCACCGTCGGGGCCGGGAAAGGGATGCGATCCGGCGAGCAGACGCCAGTTCAGGATCGTCGCGAAGTCGGGATGCATCGGCGCGCTCTCCGTCTCGGGCGCGCAGCGTGGCACGCCGCGCCCCGGAAGGCGAGGCCCCTCAGCCGCCGAGGCCCGGCGCGAGGCCCGAGAGCATCGCGGTGCCCAGGACCAGCACGAAGGCGGCGGCGACGAGTTCGAGGCCGCCGAGCGCCAGGAGCCCGGCCTGACCTCTTCCGCCCGCGAGGCGCAGCGCCATCCGCTTGGCGAAGACCGCGAGGCAGGCCAGCGCGGTCGTGGTCACCGCGGTGCCGAGGGCCATCGCCAGGACCGCCAGCACGCCCGCCCCGGGCACGCCCTGCGACACCGCGAAGACCAGGACCAGCACCGCGCCCGCGCAGGGGCGTGTGCCCGCCGCCAGCACCACGCCGGCCCGCTCGCGCCACGTGTCGCCGGTATCGAGGGCCTGTGGTCCCGGCAGGTGGCTGCAGCCCGGGCCGCAGCCCGCGCCGAGATTGGCGAGGCGTCCGGCCTTGCGCCACGTCAGGACCAGCCCGATCAGGGCGACGAGGGCGAAGCTCACGGTCTCGATCAGGGTGCCGGCCCGGGTGATGCTCGCCGCCGTGGCGTTGAGGACCAGCGTGCCGAGCCCGACGATCGCCCCGGCCATGCAGGCCTGGAGCAGCGCGGCGCAGGCGCTCAGCGCGGCGCCGCGCCGGAGTGCCCGCTCCCCCGCCAGGATGTAGCCGGCGATCACCGCCTTGCCATGGCCCGGGCCGGCGGCGTGGAACACGCCGTACGCGAAGGCGAGGCCGATCAGCGGGATCCAGCTGCCGCCGCCCCGCAGCGCGCTCACGGCGGCGTTGAGGCTGCGGGAGAAGCTCGCTTGCAGCGCCAGGATGATGCCGCCAAGTCCCGTGGTGGCCGGGGCGGCTTCCCGGAAGCCGATGCCGAAGGGCGAGCGCGGCGGCGGCGCGGCAAGGCCGGGCGCGACGAGCCACGCGATCGCGGCGGCCAGCAGCGCGGCCAGCCCGATGGCCAGGGCCATGAGGCCGAGCCGCAGGCCCAGCCGCCCCGCCCCGGCGGGGGCGACGAACCCGATGCCTACGGACATGCCACGAGCACTCGGCTGGCGAACTGCACGCCGTAGGTCGAGGCGGCGGTGAGCGCCTCGAAGAAGGCCTCGGTCATCCCCGGCGATCCGGCATCGGCCGTCTTCGGCTGCTCGGTCTTCGGCCGGGTGACCGTGGCGGCGCAGCCCTGGGGCGCCCCCGCGAGGGTCGCGGCGTCGGCGCCCTCGGCGAACGAGAAGGCGACGAAGTAGGTCGGGTCGTAGACCTCCAGCGCGGCGACTCCCCGCCCCTGCTGGACCGGAATCTTCAGCGGCAGCAGGAAGGTCATGACCAGCGCCTTGTCCTCCATGTGGGCGGCCGGCTCCTTCGGGTCGCCGAAGGCCTGCTCCTTGCCGCCGACCTTGAGCTTCGTGAAATAGCCGAACTCGGCGAGGTTGGCGGTGTTCTCGGTGGCGAGCCCGGCGAGCTCCTCCGGGCTGAGCGTGCCGTCCTTGTTGGTGTCGAGGCCCTGCGTGACGAAGGCCGTGTATTCGGGGTCGAAGCGCCACGTGTCGCGGACGCCGACGAGCTTGCCACCCTCGTAGACGAGCTGGGCCTTGGCGGTCACCCAGACATGCGGGTGGGCAGAGGCCGCCGAGGCGGCGCAGCCGAGGGCGGCGGCCAGCAGCAGGGCGGGCGGTTTCGGGCGGTGCGCGGCGATCGGCATGGGCGGAGGCACGCTCGCGGAGGGAGGCGGTCAGGCCGGATCTCCTCGCGCGCCGGTTGGGCGAAAGCGAGGCGCCGTCCCGACCCTGCGCCGGTCATTCGCCCCGTCACTCGCCGCCGTCGAGGCCCATCAGCTGGAAGCTCACCCGCAGGTCGTTCGACATCGGGATGTCGAGGCGCTCGCCGTTGGGCAGGCGCTTGAGGAACCAGCGCTCGTAGGTCCAGCGCAGCGCCCGCGACTCGGCGAGCCGCGTGAAGGTCTGCTGCACGATGCCGGCGAGTTCGGGATCGTCCTTGCGGAACATGATGCCGTAGGGCTCGTAGGAGAGCTTGTCGGGCAGCACCGTGTAGTTCGCCCCGTCCTTCGCGTCGGTGGCGATCAGCCCGTAGAGCAGCACGTCGTCGGTGGCGAAGGCGTCGGCCTTGCCGGCCTTCACCATCGCGTAGGAGGCGGCGTGGTCGGGGGCCGTCACCACCTGCGCGTCGATCTTCAGCCGGGCGAGCTGGTCGCGCACGGCCTTCTCGTTGGTGGTGCCCGCGGTGACCACAACGGTCTTGCCGCCGAGATCCCGGTAGGAGGCAATGCCGGCTCCGCGCTTTACCAGCAGCTGTGTCGCGCTGATGTAGTCCACCGGCGAGAAGGCGACCTGCTTGCGGCGCTCGGCATTGGCGGTGGTCGAGCCGCATTCGAGGTCGATCTTGCCGGAGGTCACCGCCTCGATGCGCGTCTCGGCGGTGACCGGCGCGTAGCGGACCTTCACCGGCCGGCCGATCGCCGCCTGGATGTCGTCGGCGATCTCGCCGCAGAGGTCGATGGCGTAGCCGATGGGCCGGGGGCTGCCGTCCGGCAGCTTGCCCTCCACGAAGGAGAACGGCACCGAGCTCTCCCGGTAGCCGAGCACGATCTCGCCGCGCGCGGCGACGCTCTTGAGCGTGCCGGTGAGCACCTCAATGGCGAAAGCCGGCGACGCGCCAGCCAGCGCCAGGACCATCGCCGCCACGAGCCGCATCGCCATCACCGGTTCTCCCGTTCTCGCCCCGCCCCTACTCCGCCGGCGAGGCTACGGTGCCGACATGGTCGAGCCGCTGGTCGGTGGCGGTGAGCTGCCCCTCCCACTTGGCGACCGCCACGGTGGCGACGCTGTTGCCCAGCACGTTGGTGGCCGAGCGTCCCATGTCGAGAAACTGGTCGATGCCGATGATCAGCAGCAGCCCCGCCTCCGGGATGTTGAACTGCGTCAGCGTCGCCGAGATCACCACCAGCGAAGCGCGCGGCACGCCCGCCATGCCCTTCGAGGTCACCATCAGCAGGAACAGCATGGTGAGCTGCTGACCCCAGGTCAGCGGGATGTTGTAGGCCTGGGCGATGAACATCACCGCGAAGGTGCAGTACATCATCGAGCCGTCGAGGTTGAACGAGTAGCCCATCGGCAGCACGAAGGAGGTGATGCGGTTGGGCACGCCGAACTGTTCGAGGTTCGTGAGCATCTTCGGGTAGGCCGCCTCGCTCGACGCGGTCGAGAAGGCGAGCACGAAGGGCTCCTTGATCAGGTTGATCAGCCGCATGATGCCGCCGCCGCCGAGCAACAGGAAGCCGACGCCCATCAGCAGCGCCCAGAGCACCGCGAGGCCGATGTAGAACTCGATCAGGAACTTGCCGTAGGTGATGAGCACGCCGATGCCCTGCGTGGTGATGGTCGCCGCGATGGCGGCGAAGACCGCCACGGGGGCGAACAGCATCACGTAGCCCGTCACCTTCAGCATGACGTCGGCCACGCCCTCGATCCCCTTAGCGAGGAAGTGCCCCTTCTCGCCCAGGGCCGCGAGCGCCACGCCGAAGAAGATCGAGAAGACCACGATCTGCAGGATCTCGTTGTTGGCCATGGCCTCCACGGCGCTCTTGGGCACCAAGTGGGTCACGAATTCCTTGAGCGAGAGCGAGGCGGTCTTCAAGCCGGTGCCGGCGCCGACATCGGGCAGCGGCAGGTTCAGGTTCACGCCCGGCTGCATCAGGTTGACCAGGATCAGCCCCAGCATCAGCGAGCAGAACGAGGCGCCGACGAACCAGAGCAGCGCCTTGCCGCCGACGCGGCCGACCGCAGCGGTGTCGCCGAGATGCGCGATGCCGACGACGAGCGTCGAGAACACCAGCGGCGCGATGATCATCTTGATCAGCCGCAGGAAAACGTCGGAAATCAGCGCGATGTAGCCGGCGATTTCCTTGGCGGTCTGCGGATCCGGCCATGTGATGCTGCAGGCGTAGCCCACCGCGATCCCGAGGAGCATCCCGACGAAGATCATCGTCGTGAGTCGCGAACCTGTCATCGGACTGCTCCTCGCCTGAGGCCGGGATGATCGAGCATTAAAGTTCGTTAACGTGAAGCACGAACTACGCCAGACGCAAGCCCATCCAGACCCGGTTACTGGCGCAGTCGACTGTTTTCACGCGACGCTTGGCCGGCGATGAAACCGGTGGCCGGTTGGCTACGCTTGCGGTACGAGACTTGCGGCGACGATCCGCTCGCGCCAGACGCGGGCGGCACAAGAAACGAGCGCGCGCGGGAGTCCATGGACGTTTTCGTACAGCAGTTGATCAACGGGCTGACGCTCGGCTCGATCTACGGCCTGATCGCCATCGGCTACACGATGGTGTTCGGCATCATCGGCATGGTGAACTTCGCCCACGGCGACGTCTTCATGGTCTCCTGCTTCATCGCGCTGATCACCTTCCTGCTTTTGACTGTCTGGCTCGGGGTCAGCTCCATCGCGCTGGCCTTCCTGGTGGTGCTGGTGGTCGCCATGGCGCTGACCGCCCTGTGGGGCTGGGCGATCGAGAGGGTGGCCTACCGGCCGCTGCGCGGCTCGTTCCGCCTCGCGCCGCTGATCTCGGCGATCGGCGTGTCGATCTTCCTGTCGAACTTCGTGCAGGTGGTGCAGGGCGCGCGCAACAAGCCGACCCCGCCGATGCTGTCGGGCGGCATCACCCTGTTCGAACGGGACGGCTACGCGGTGTTCCTGGCCTGGAAGCAGGTGCTGATCATGGCGGTGACCGCCGTGCTGCTCACCGGCTTCTGGTATCTCGTGCAGCGCACGCCTTTCGGCCGGGCGCAGCGCGCCTGCGAGCAAGACCGCAAGATGGCGGCTTTGCTCGGCATCGACGTCGACCGCACGATCTCGCTGACCTTCGTGCTCGGCGCCGCGCTCGCGGCCGTCGCGGGCGTCCTCTACCTGATGTATTACGGCGTCGTGTCCTTCTCGGACGGGTTCGTGCCCGGCGTGAAGGCGTTCACGGCGGCGGTGCTCGGGGGCATCGGCTCCCTGCCAGGGGCGGTGCTCGGCGGCCTGATCATCGGGCTGATCGAGACCTTCTGGTCCGCCTACTTCTCCATCGAGTACAAGGACGTCGCCGCCTTCTCGATCCTGGCGATCGTGCTGATCTTCATGCCGTCGGGCATCCTGGGCCGGCCCGAGGTCGAGAAAGTCTGATGGCCGGCTCGCAGACTGCTCTCCCGGGCTCCGCGATGGCCGGCATCCTGCGCGACGCCGCCCTCTACGCCCTCGTCACCTTCGGCCTCTGCGTCCCGATCATCGCCTACCGCACGGATCCGGGACCCGGAACCGAGCTGGTGCTCGTGCCGCGCTGGGGGCTGGTGGCGGCACTCTGCGCGGCAATCTTCGTGGTGCGCCTCGTCCAGCGCCTCGTGCTGCTGCGCCGCGACGCGCGGCGGGCGCTGACCCCCTCCCCGGCTCAGGCGACCGAGGCCGTCCACGGCGAGCCCGACGCGGGCCAGAAAACCTCGAAGGTCGGTCTCTGGCTGTTCATCTTCGTCGCGCTGACCCTGCCGATGATCTCCGCCCTGGCCACCGGGGGCCTGTCCTCGGCCCGCTACTGGATCGACCTGGGCATCCTGATCCTCACCTACGTGATGCTCGGCTGGGGGCTGAACATCGTCGTCGGCCTCGCCGGCCTGCTCGACCTCGGCTACGTCGCCTTCTACGCGGTCGGAGCCTATTCCTACGCCCTGCTCTCGACCACCTTCGGCCTATCGTTCTGGGTCTGCCTGCCGCTGGCGGGCCTGTTCGCCGGCCTGTGGGGGATGATCCTCGGCTTCCCGGTCCTGCGCCTGCGCGGCGACTACCTCGCCATCGTCACCCTCGCCTTCGGCGAGATCATCCGCCTCGTCCTGATCAACTGGACCGACGTGACCGGCGGGGGCGCCGGCATCTCGTCGATCCCGCGGGCGACCTTCTTCGGGATCCCGTTCACGGCCGGCGATGACGGGTTTGCGGCGACCTTCGGCATCCCCTTCGACTCGATGCACCGGCTCGTCTTCCTGTATTACCTGATCCTGGGCCTCGCCCTGATCACCAACTTCGTCACCCTGCGCCTGCGCCGCCTGCCGATCGGGCGGGCCTGGGAGGCCCTGCGCGAGGACGAGATCGCCTGCCGGTCGCTCGGCATCGACACGACCGCCACGAAGCTGACGGCCTTTGCCCTGGGTGCGGCCTTCGGGGGCGTCGCAGGCTCTTTCTTCGCCGTGCGCCAGGGCTTCATCAGCCCGGAGAGCTTCAACTTCCTGGAGAGCGCCATCATCCTGGCGATCGTGGTGCTGGGCGGCATGGGCAGCCAGGTCGGCGTCGCGATCGCCGCGGTGGCGATGGTCGGCGGGCCGGAGATGCTGCGCAACCTCGGCTTCCTGAAGGCCGTGTTCGGCGAGGGCTTCGACCCCAGCGAGTACCGCCTGCTCCTGTTCGGGCTGGCCATGGTCGCCATGATGGTCTGGCGCCCGCGCGGCCTGATCTCGGAGCGCATGCCGTCGGTGTCGCTGGGCCAGCGGCGCGCGGTCTCGGGCGCCCACGTCAGCGAGGGGCACGGCTGATGGCGACGTCACCCCTCCCCCCGCCGGTGCTCACGGTCGAGCACCTGACCATGCGGTTCGGCGGCCTCACCGCCGTCTCCGACCTGTCCTTCGAGGCGCGCCGCGGCGACATCACCGCGCTGATCGGCCCGAACGGGGCCGGCAAGACCACGGTGTTCAACTGCATCACCGGCTTCTACAAGCCGACCGAGGGGATGCTGACGCTGGCCCATGCCGACGGCACGGCCCACCTGCTGGAGCGGCTTCCCAATCACAAGGTTAACCGCACCGCGCGGGTTGCCCGCACCTTCCAGAACATCCGCCTGTTCCAGGGCATGACCGTGCTGGAGAACCTGCTGGTCGCCCAGCATGCGCCGCTGATGCGGGCCTCGGGCTACACGATCCTCGGGTTGCTCGGTCTCAAGACCTACCGGGACGCGCAGGGCGCGGCAATCGAGCGGGCCAAGGCCTGGCTCGAGCGCATCGACCTCACGGCGCGCGCAGATGACCCGGCGGGCGCGCTGCCCTACGGCGCTCAGCGGCGCCTGGAGATCGCCCGGGCGATGTGCACCGACCCTGTGCTGCTCTGCCTCGACGAGCCGGCGGCCGGTCTCAATCCGCGGGAATCGGCGGAGCTCAACGGCCTCCTGCGCCACATCCGCGACGCGCACGACACCTCGGTGCTGCTGATCGAGCACGACATGTCGGTGGTGATGGAGATCTCCGACCACGTGGTCGTGCTCGATTACGGCGTGAAGATCGCCGACGGCTCCCCGGCCGAGGTGCGGGCCGACCCGAAGGTGATCGCCGCCTATCTCGGCGTCGAAGACGAGGAGGTCGAGGCCGTGGAGGCGGAGGTCGGGATCACCGTGCCGCACGGGGACGCGGCGCACACGGGAGCGTCGGCATGAGCGTCGCCGGCATCAACGTACTGGTCGAGGAGACCCGGGCGATCCAGGCGGGGAAGAAGCCGCCGCTCCTCGCGGTGCGCGACGTCTCGACCTATTACGGCAGCGTCGCCGCCCTGCGCGGGGTCGACCTCGACGTGGCCGAGGGCGAGATCGTCACGCTGATCGGCGCCAACGGCGCCGGCAAGTCGACCCTGATGATGACGATCTTCGGCAGCCCCCAGGCGCGCTCGGGGACGATCACCTATGACGGGCGCGACATCACCCGGCTGCCGACCCACGCCATCGCCCGGCTCGGCATCGCCCAGTCGCCGGAAGGCCGCCGGGTCTTCCCGCGCATGACCGTTTACGAGAATCTTCAGATGGGCGCCGCGCTCCACGACGGGCGCTTCTTCGCCGAGGATCTGGAGAAGGTCTGCGCCCTGTTCCCGCGGGTGAAGGAGCGCCTGAACCAGCGCGCCGGCACCATGTCAGGGGGCGAGCAGCAGATGCTGGCCATCGCCCGAGCCTTGATGAGCCGCCCGCGCCTGCTGCTCCTCGACGAGCCGTCACTCGGCCTCGCGCCGCTGGTGGTGAAGGGCATCTTCGACGCGATCCGCGAGCTGAACCGGACCGACGGCATGACGATCTTCCTTGTGGAGCAGAACGCCTACCACGCCCTGAAGCTCGCCCATCGCGGCTACGTGCTGGTCAACGGCCGGGTGACCATGAGCGGCACCGGGCGGGCGCTGCTCGACGATCCGAACGTCAAGGCCGCCTATCTGGAAGGGGGCCATGCCGGCCCGGTCGGGGCATGAGCGTGCAACCATGAGCGTGCTGCAGGGGATCCTGTACGAGGAGCCGTCGGCCTGGCTGTTCCTGCTCGTCACTGTGGTGATGGGCGGCTGGGCCGGCTGGATGGCAGCCCGCGGCATCGCGCGGGGGTGGCGACCCTTCTGGCAATGCGCCCTGGCGCTGCTTCTGGTGGCCGCCGCCGTGCGCTTCATCCACTACGCCCTGTTTTCGGGCACGCTGCTGTCGCTGCACTACTATGCGGTCGACGCGGTCGTCGTCATGATCATCGGCGCGGCGGGATTCCGCTACACGCGGACGCGCCAGATGACGAGCCAGTACCGCTGGCTCTACGAGAAGACCTCACCGCTGACATGGCGCGAGCGGGCGCCCGCAGCGGGTGAGGTCCGATGAGTGCGGCCGGATCCGCACGTGCGGTCCTGACATCTAGGGGAAGTACGCGATGAGATCGATTCTGCTGGCCGGGCTCGCCCTCGGCGCGATGGTGGCGGCCGCGCAGGCCGCCGAGGTCAAGCTCGGCGTCGCCGCGCCGATCACCGGCAACAGCGCCGCCATCGGCGCGCAGCTCAAGAACGGCGCGAGCCAGGCGGTCGAGGACCTCAACAAGGCCGGCACCCTCAAGGGCACGACGCTCACCGTCACGGTCGGCGACGACGCCTCCGACCCGAAGCAGGGCGTCTCGGTGGCCAACAAGTTCGCCAGCGACGGCGTGAAGATGGTCGTCGGCGACTACAATTCCGGC
>Ga0316227_1002589_pt1 | contig 15905 bp, 9 predicted proteins | sample TBH18019metaG_FD_206012 | JGI IMG/M metagenome (GOLD analysis project Ga0316227, IMG submission 206012) | Freshwater microbial communities from Trout Bog Lake, Wisconsin, USA - TBH18019 | ecosystem: Environmental > Aquatic > Freshwater > Lake > Hypolimnion/Profundal zone | place: USA: Wisconsin... | reverse complement strand
GACGCCTCCCGGCGATACCAACACGTCCTTCATCATGGATGATGATGGCCGAGGGCGACCGGGGTATGTGAACTACGGTTTTACCAACGGGGCGCAGTATTACTATTATGTGACGGCGCGGGATGTGTTGGGCCGGGACGGCATTCTCTCGACCGGCCTGCTGGCGACCGTGTGCGATCGCATGCCGCCGTACCCACCGACCTCCGTCCATGTTCAAAACGACTATCAATACAACCCCGTCACCCTGACCTCCACCCAAGCGCTCAAAGTGGTGTGGAAACAGAACACGCAGACCAATGACACGGTGATCAATTACTGGATTTACCGCTGGGTGAATGTGGCGCAGATGAACGCCTTGTCGGGTAACATCAGCAACAATCTCATTGCGGTGGTGCCTCATATTCCAGGCGCGACCAACAACAGCTACTTGGACATCGGCCCTGCCTCGCCCACCGCGCTCAATGCCTATGGCGAGACCTATTGGTACACGGTGCGGGCTGGGGATGCAGGAGCCTGCGGTCAAAATCTCTCGGGGGAAGGCGGGCCGGCCTTCGGAGTGTTGCGCAACCGCCAGGGGCCGGGGGCGGCAACCGGCTCGATTGCGTTCAACTGCCTCCAACCAGTGGTCAGCGCGCTGCAAGGGGGCGTCTTCTATCTCCCGGCGGCCGATACGGTCAATTACGACCTGTTGCTCAACTGCGCCCGCACGGATCCGCGCTTCGAATGGGCTGAGTTTTACGGGCTGGCGACCTACACCCTCGACAAGGTGGGACCGCCGCTGGTGGTGAGCAACTACTTCGGCCCTCTGTATTTCCTGGGGAATACCAACGTATTTTGGTGGTGGACACCGCCGCGCAATCCCACGAACGCCATCATCAAGGCCTCGCTGCAAGTCTGGTGTCGGGCGGCCCTGGCGAACGGCAAGATCTCGAACTTCGCCGTGGCCCAACTTAACCCATTCACCACCAATCTCTACGCGTTCGTGCCGTTCGAGGCTGACGCGGTGAGCGTGCGCACTGCCACGGACAACCGGCAGATCTCCGATTGTCGCGAGCATGACCCAGGTGGAGGCGGGGGCGGGGTGTTTGCCACCAACAACATTTGCGTCAATGTGACACCCTCGGCGGGTGCCAAGGAGTATCGCGTTTACCGTCGCATCGACGACGGGCCGCTGACCCTGCTGGACGCCGGGGCGATATCCAACGCCACGATGACGATCACGTCGTGCGATAACGCTCCACCGGCCAACGGGGGGACGATGTGCTTCTATGTGCAGATGTTCGATGAAAGCGGCAATCCTGGTCCGATGACCGTGTTGGGCTGCGTGGACAGCGCTCCGTTCTCGCCTTTGCCCGTGCCGGTCCTCGCCAAACCGGTCTCGGCTGGGAACCAGAGTGTACCCGGGATGAACCTGTCGTGGTTCTGCCCGCCCTACGGGGTCGAGCGGTTCGAGGTGCGGATAGCGGGTCTGCCCACGGCACCCAACACGAATACCGCCAATATCGCTATCCCCCAGTTTTCCTCGACTCTCTCTTGCACGGGTGCCCCGCCCGCCTACATGGTTTGCACGAACTTCGGCACGAATCTGACCTTGCCGTTTTATTCCTACACGACGCCGTTGGCTGGCCCGGGCTTCGGCACCAATGGCCCCGATTTCCTGGTTCCCTGCAATATTGAATTTGGGAAGACCTACATTATGGCGGTGCGAGCGCTGGGCAAGAACGGGAATGTCGGCGGGTTCAGCGCCTTCAAGACCTTCGTCTGGGCGCCACCCACTACGCCGTCCGGCCCGCATGTCCCCTGGCCGGCACGTGGCCTGCCGGGCACGAACGCCAACTTCCTGGCGCTAGGCTATTACTTATCGCCCGCCAACACCAACCAGGGCGTGCGCACCGCCAGTTTCACCGGCAATGCCATTCTGCTTGCGTCGGTTCCGCTGACCGGCCGCACCCTGGCGGTGCTGACCCCCACCAACTCGTACATCACCCTCACCAACCTGGATCCCTTAACACTGGTGGGGGCAAATGTCTTGAACCAATCCTTCTTCCCCGCCGCCCTGTACCGCTACCAGGTCCCCACCGCGGCCTACCCGACCGTTTCTGGCGACACCATTCAGGTCTCACCGCTAATGGAGAAGATCGCCTACCAATACACCGGGGTCCAGGGGAAGACCGGCAATACCGTCATTCAAGACCCGTTCGTCGTGGCTACCACGATGCCGGTCTCGGACACCCTGCGGTATTTGTTTGTGTGGTTGATCGATACTCAACCTCAGATCTCGGGCGCCGGCTACCAATATGTCGTGGTGCACTTCGGCGCCGATCACGAAATTGATCAACTCATTCCTTCCAACGAGGTGGATGTCCCATGAAAACCAAGCTGTTCCAACTCTGCGCGGCCTGCTGGTTCACGACCGCTGCCCTGACGGTCTGCGGAGCCCCTCCGTTTGTCTATGAGACCTCCTTCGAGTTTCAAGCCAATGCCGACTTCGACGGCGACGGTCGGCTGGATCTGATCCTCGTGGACAAGTCGACGGGCGATTACCGCATCGGTTACCAGCTTGCCCCCGGCACGTACACCTGGATCGCCGCCCGCGCCAGCGGGATTGCCAATGCCACTGGCTTGGGCCTGGGCCGGATCAACTCGCTGGCCTACGACTCCCTGGCGGTTACCGGGTCGGACGCTAACCGGATCAACCTGGTCGACGCCACCAGCACCAACGCGGCCGGTTTGCCGACCAGCGTCTTCATCCCCTCAATCGGTCCGAACCAAGCGGTGGCCATTGACATCGGCGGGCCCACCAACACCACGCTGGTGGACCTCTACGTCACCAGCCTCTACAACTCCACCAACCCCTACCATGAGACCCTGATTCGGAACAACGGCGGCACCAACCAAACGTCGCTCGCGGACAACCTGATCTTGTCTGAGCGTGAGCGCGGCAATGCGGTGCTGGTGCACACCAATCGGGCGCCCCTGCTAAGCCTCTTCCAGCGCAATGTGAGCCCAGGGATAGATTACCTCACCTTGTTCGACCTCTCGCCGGGCATCGCGTCGAATCTGACGAGTGTGGCCACCACCCGCACGCCGCAACCGTACGAGTACGTCAGCGCCCAATTCGTCAGCACCAACCCTTTCACCCAGTTCCTGCTCTATCCGCCCGGTGGTTGGTACTTCTATGCATACCAGGTTACCCAACCCGCACCGGGGGCTTACAGTCTCGTATGGTCCAATACGTTCCTCTTTCCGGATTACATGCTCCAAGTGTTCGTGCTGCCCGCGACCAACGGAAATCGCCTCTTGACCATCAATACCAACCAGACCACCGCCACGGTGTTCAGCTTTGATGGGCTGACCGCTCCGGTGGTCCTTCAACAATTCTCAGCCGCCGCCGGAGAACATTTCACGGGGGCGGGAGTGCTGGGCAACGGTGGCTTCATGGCCTACTCGGCACCGGTCGGGCAGAATACTTCCAGCAAGTTCAAGCAGTGGGCCTGGAATGGCAGCGCCTACACGAATACCGCCTCGGGGAGTTTGCCCTTGGCAACGGCCTATACCGCCTCGGGCAACGTTATGCAGTTCCAGTTTGAACCGTTCATCACCAACAACCCCGTCCTGCTTCGGCTCAACAGCGCCGGCGATTGGACCAGCGGCGTTACCTTTTCCGGGTTGCCGGGAAACATTTCGGTGAGGACGGAGACCTTTTTGAGCGCGACCCAAGGCTTGGCCAACCCCTCGCTCACCATCTTGGGCGCGGCGCATCCCCTGGCGGCTTTCGGCCTCGCCAACCAGTATAGCAACATGATCTCGCTGTTCAGTTTTACGCCCCCGGCTGGCGACAAAATCAGCGATGTCACCATTTCCCCGCTTCCGGGGCTTTACCAGAGCTCTGTGCAACTCCAGTTCACGGCTGCCACGCCCAGCGACAACATCTTCTTCCGGGTTGGGCCGGGAAATTGGACCACCTGGAGCAATGGGCTGTACGTGCCGGTTTTCACCAACACGGTCGTGCAATACTATGGTCAACCTTCCGGCGGAAACCCTAAGTCCGCGGTGAAGTTCGCTGCCTACTCGTTCACCAAGGGTCCCTCGACGCTGGATTCCAAAGGCGACGGAATTCCCGATTATGTGAAGATCGCCTTGGGCCTGCCGTTGACCGGGAGTCGAGACAGCGACGGCGACGGGTATTCGGACCTCGATGAACTGATCCACGGGATGAACCCACTGGATGCCAGCAGCGTACCGACCAATTTTCCACACCTGGACGATCAGGCCGTGTTTGACCTCCTGACCACGCCGGCCCCGTGGGACGGTTTCGCCAATGCTTCCTCGCTCTGCTCGACGGGCGCCGTACTCCAGGCCCTCGATTTCCAGGGCAGCCTGCTCGGCAGCGGTGTGATGAGCAACGACTGGCCGGCCCTACGCGTCACCAATATCATCATCGTCGCTGAGGACCGATTGGTCGTGGCCGCCACTGACCTGCACTACCCGATCCTCACCACCAACACGGACACCAAGGTGGGCCGGGAGATGCTTGGTCTGGTACCGCTGCCCGCGCTTCAATTCCCAACCATATCCAACACCTTTACCTATGGGAATATCACCAACGAGGCCTATAATTGGATTGCCGCCGCCTCCAACGCCTATAACCACTTGCCGCGGGCGGTGGTCACCAACGCCCTGACCATCAACAACACGCTCGAATCGTTGCTATTTGAGCTCAAAACAGCGCAACTGCTGGGCGCGCGCAGCAACGCGTGGTGGACCAATATTACCCTGTTCCCGTTTCGCTCCCGAGATGCGGGCCGGACCAACCCGTCGCAGTCGATGTTGCTCTCGCTGGAAACCGCCACCACCAACCAGCCCGGATATGGACTCACGGCCATGTATGCGACGATCAGCAACCAGGTGGAACATGCGGGCAGCGCAGGCATTGCGGCTCTGCGCGCGGTCGTGCAGGACATCTACCGCATTGATAGCCTCCTCAACAACACGAACCCGGCCATGTTTGTGTCACCCGTAGACGAGATTCGCTACTTTCTGTGGAATGGAACGATGGACACGAACTATTTACCCTGGGCTACCACGGCCCCGGTGTTCGCCAGTGCCACGAGTGGCGGCATTGCGGTGCTATCCGCAGTCTCCTCCCGTCCCACCACCAACCTGCTGCTGAATGTGCGGAGCGATACACTGGCGGGCAACTGCCGCCTGCTCGACTTCTATGGCGGCGGCGCGACCTTCTCTCTGCTCGATGCGAGTGGCCAACCGTTCGGTTTTCCCGATAATTTCCAGTTGATCGCCGGTTGCGTGGTTCAGGTGTCCGGCTATACGGATGTGACGAACCCCGTTTGCGGTTACCCGGCGATCGAGGTCACTTCCGCCCTGCTCAGCAGCGTGCCCATTGCGATGGACACCGACGCCAACGGGAACCTGCTGCTGGATTCGTGGGAACAGAAATTCTTCGGCGGGGTCGGTCTGGCCAGCCCATTTGTCGATTCGGATCATGATGGTTATAGCAATCTGCAAGAGATGCTCGAGGGTTCCGACCCGCGGGACCCCTACGACCGGCCCAGTGTGGCGCCGGTGAACTTTGCACCGCCCGTGCTCAGCTTGCGGGAGATCGCTGGACAGGTGGAAATCCACTTCACCTGGCCGGCCTACTACGTCAACCGGTTTAACTACGGTGTGCGCCATACCTCGGCCGTGAACCTGCCCTTCGTGAACTTGGTCGTTCCCGGCCCAGTCAACGTCGCCGGCGATGAGTTCAAGATCACCTTCCCCGTCCCCGCCTCCGCGCAGCATTTTTACTATTGGACGGTTTCCTTGAAATAGCCGGCGCAAGGCAGGCGCAGCCGCCGATCAGCTAATCGGGGCTGGCGCCCTCACCCGCGGCCAGATCACGAGCAAGGCGCTGGCAAAATCGTCTGGGCGCGCCACCAGCCACCGGTCGACCACCTCGGGCTCGAACCAACCGCCCGCATCGACCTCGCCGGCGTCCAGCGCGAAAGGCCCTTCCGATTGGCAGCGGTAGATCCAAACGTGTTCCTGGTCGGTCTCGTGTGACGGCGCGAGCTTGAAGAGCCGCTCGGGGGGACCGGGGAGCCGGAGTCCGATCTCCTCGCGGAGTTCCCGCACCGCGCAGGCGTCGTAATCTTCGCCCGAATCCACATGTCCGGAAGCCGAGGAATCCCACACCCCGGGTTGCCGGTCTTTTCTCATGGACCGTTTTTGAAGGAATACCTGGCCGCGCGCGTTGAAGACCAGGACGTGGGTGGCGCGGTGCAGCAAGCCCAGGCGGTGGACCTCGCTCCGCGGTTGACGGCCGATCACCTCGTCCTGTTCGTTGACAACATCGAAAATCTCTTCACTCATGGGTTGAATTCGGGACCAATAACTGCGTGAGCCGGGCAAAATTTTCGAGGCTTACTCGTTCCGCGCGGGTCTCGGGGGAGACCTCCGGGCCGAGGGCCGCCAGGGCACCATCCACCGCCTCGACCGGCCAATCATTCTTGAGCAGTTTGCGCATCATCTTGCGCCGCTGCGAGAAGGCCCGTTTGACGATGCGGACGAACGGGGCGCGGAGCGCCTCGGGCAGGAGCGGACGCTCGCGCTGAACCAGGCAGACGCAGGCGGATTCCACTTCGGGCGAGGGAAAGAAACAGCCGGGGGGGATCTTGAACCAGCCGCGGGGTTCGTAGGCGAGTTGCACCAGCAGGGTGAGGATGCCGAAGTTCTTGTCGCCGGCCGAAGCCATGAGGCGTTCGGCAACCTCGAGCTGGAGGGTGGCCACCAGGCGCTCCGGCCCCCTCGGGTTTTGCGCCAACTCGACCAGGATCGGCGAAGCCACGGAGTAAGGCAGATTGGCCACCAGCTTCCATCCCGTCCAGTCCCGCGGTTCGCGGCGCATAAAGGCCAGCGCGTCGTCGTGGACCAATTTCAAGGCTGGGGTTTGAGCGGTTCCCGGTTGAAACCGTTCTTGCAGGACCTTGACCAGGCGAGTGTCGGTCTCGATGGCCAGCACCTCGCCGGCGCATTGGACCAGCAGTTCAGTGAGCGGTCCCAAGCCCGGACCGACCTCGAGCACCTTGTCCGCAGGAGTTACTTCGGCCGCCTCCACAATGCGGCGCAGTTGATTGCCATCGTGCAGAAAATTCTGGCCGAGCGACTTCGTGAGTTGTATGTTGCGCGCCGTCAGTAACTCGCGCATCTCAGATAGCTTCATGTCAGGTCGTCCCCCCAGCCCTATCGGGGCCTTCGTCGAATCCTCGGTCGCCCGCTTTGTCGAACGGCATGCGCGCAACTCTCATATTACCCCGCGGCGTGGGCACAAGGCGCCGATTTCGCATCCGGCACAATCCGGTTTGCGGGCGCCGCAGCGGCGACGCCCATGCCAAATCAGCCAATGACTGAACAACGTCCAGCGGTCTTGCGGGACCGACCGCATGAGCTCCGCTTCGATTTTGACCGGATCCGTTTGCGCGCTCAACCCGAGCCGTTGCGACAGGCGAGCCACATGAGTGTCCACTACCACGCCGGAGTTGATGCCAAAGGCGTTCCCGAGCACGACGTTGGCGGTCTTGCGGCCGACCCCATCCAGCGCGGTCAACTCGGCCATGGTGCGCGGCACCTCACCGCCATGCTTGGCGACTAACGCGGCGCAGCAGGCACGGATATTCCGGGCTTTACTCCGGAAGAACCCGGTGGACTGGATCTCCGTTTCCAATTCGGCGGGAGGGGTCTGGGCGTAGGCGGCAGCGGTGGGATATTTCTTGAACAGGCCGGGCGTGACAAGATTGACCCGCTTGTCGGTGCATTGGGCCGAGAGGATCGTGGCGATGAGCAATTCGAGCGGGCTGGAATGGTCCAGCTCGCAATGCGCCTCCGGGTAGGTGCGCGCCAACCCCTGGATAATCCGGCTCAACCGTTTGGCTTTGGCGGAGCTGGGTTCGACCGTGCTCATTCGAACCTGATTCCGTTCTGGCTCCCCACCGCGAAGATGTGCTCGCGCGCCGTAGTGTATTCTTGGGCGTTGGCCAGGTGTTCCAGCATCAAGGGCGGGTTCTGAGGCAGCTCCGAGAGTCGCCGGAGGTAGGTCGCATAGTCGAGCGAGCCTTTGCCGGGAATGACCTCGCGAAAATGGACGTTCATCTCGACGTCCCAGGTGAGATCCTTGGCGTGACAGCTCACGATCCAGCGTCCCAGTTTCTTGAAACACTCATTGAGCAGGGCCGTGTTGTCGTAAAACTTCTCGGGCGAGTTGACCAGGTTGCACGGGTCCAGATGGACGCCAAAGGCCTTGCGATCGATGGCCTTGATGAGCTTCAGGTAATGGTCCGGGCTGTCGGGCAGCGCCCAGCCCATCGCCTCGTAAGTAAAGCGAGCGCGCTTCGGGTTGACCGCATCGATGATCTTGCGGGCGTTTTCGACGATGGCATCGAAGAACCGAGGCGACAGGTTGTCGGGGTGCGGGCCGAACCAGGAGGTCGCGCTGAACGAGCCGGCGATGTCGACACAGTTTAAGGCGCCGATCGCCTCGGCCAGCGCCAACCCATCCGTCACTGTCTGCAAGTTCTGACGCCGCTTCTCCGCGTCCGCGTCCAGCAGGTTCACCCAGCGTCCGACCTCGGCAATGACGACCTGGTGCTTGGCGAAGGCGGCGGCCACCGCGCGGATCCGCTCCGAGTCTTTGAGATTCACATTGGGGCAATAGGCGGCGCGATAGCCCAACTTACGGTGGGCCAAGGCCAGCACCTCCGGGTCATCGGAGGAAGTGAAAATGGGTCCTCCGAGCCGGATGGACTGCGGCGGCGCGGCCGCAAACGCTGGGCCACTCAGGATAGCCGCCGGCTCGGCCAGCGCAGCAGTGGCTGCCAGGCCCAGAGTTTCCCCGATAAACGCGCGGCGTGTGCTCATTTTCATGCGCCCTTTCTCGCACAATTCCGACCGTCATTCAAGAAGGGTTTACGCCGGCCACCAAATCCAGGACAGATCCCGACTCGGTGGGTCGGTTCCGGATAGGATTAGGATTAGGATTAAGATTAGGAGGGGGAGAGGGAAGAGGGAGGGGTGAACTTCCTCGCTAGGAGGATCGCAGCCCGGCGATCTGACCACGGGTGACTCCGAGTTGGTTGAGGAGCTTCAACTCGCGCCACACCTGCTGGCCGGTGATCTCTCCGCGCAAGAGCTGGCGGTAGCGCAGCACGGTTTGCCGGACCATTTCTGGCGTCTCATTCAGAAACTCGAGCCGGAAATGGCGCACCCCCAGCTCGAGCATCTGCGCCACATAATCGGCCCCGGTTTGGGCCAGACTGTTGAACACCGTATTCCGACAGCCGGCATCCGCCTTCACCGGGTGTTCGGCCCCGACCCGGTCCCGCAGCTTGAGATCGTGCCGATCACAGGGCCGCCCACAGTTGGTATAATCCGTGCCGTTCGAGAGGAACGCGCAGAACACGCAATGCTCCATGTGAAACATGGGGATGTGCTGGTGAACGGTGACCTCGAACCACTCCGGCGGGGCGGCCTGGAGCAGCGCCTCCAGTTGGGCAAAATTCAGGTCGTACGAGGCCGTCACGCGCTCCAGGTGGAACTGGTTCTTGAAGTAATCCGCCGTGAGCCGGTTGGCAATGTTGAGCGAATAATCGCCGATGCACCGGTCGGACGCGAAGTAAGCCAAATGATCGTAGTTGCGGACCAGGTAGCCATCGGCCTCGCAAGATCGGACCTGCTTGAGCACCCAGTCCTCGCCCCGCTTGAAGATGCGGGGCGGCGCGGCATAAATCGCGGACCCTGCCCCGCGTGGCGCCGATGCCCGAAACCGTCGCACCGCTTCCCGGTAGCGCTTCGGGTCCTCAAACTCGCAATACAGGGTCTTCACGCCTGATTCCAGCGCCGCCTCCAATTGCTCGACGCTCCGCACCAGGATTGCCAGCCCCGCCGGGGACGGGGACGGCTCCTCCCCACCCCGGCGTTCGAGTGCGGCCTCGGGCAGTCGAGTGCCAGCCGTTTTCCATCGCTGGGGCTGGGCTCGGAGCAAGTCCATCTGCCGCACCAACTCCCGGCGGAGGCGATTGAGCTCGCTGATCGGCAATAAGACGTTGCCCGACGAGGCGTTGGTCAACTCGCCGAGTTTGAAGGCGGTGCCCCCGAGCCGGCCGAGTTGCTCGCGGAGGCGCTCGCTGGTCAACGGCTGTTTCTCGGCAGTTGCCAGCGGCATGGCGGAGTCGACCCGCGCCGTGTGGCCCGCGCCATCCCGCGCGATGACCGTGAGCGGGAGGCCCACGCGGCCGTGGACCTCCAGATCCAGGGGGCGCGGGAACCTCGGCGTGTCGCCTGCGAAACTCTGGCGGAGGCGTCGCTCCAATTCCGGGTCACTCGTCTTCCAAAGCCGATCGCCTACATTGACCCGGTGAAAGTCAAGGTCGCCGTGACCGAAGGTCAACAGGGCCGTGCCGCCTGGGTTGGTTTGGTCGCTGAGCGGTGGCGGTGGCCGCGTCCCGGAGAGCGGCTTGATCGCATAGACCCGGCCCCCTTCTTCCGGTTCCTCCGGTTTGCCCGCGTCGAAGACAATGCCATCGCCGGGTTTCAGCGGCCCTTCGAGGCGAACGATCACCCCCTCCGAGTGCTTCGACGCCACCTGACCCAGATAGACACCGCGCTTCTTTCCAAAGCGGGCGTGAACCAGTTTCTGATTGTTCGTGCCCTGGAACCAGCCGGTATAAAGGCCCCGCGAAAAAGCCATCTCCATCTCGTACTCCGACGTGTCGGTTGCCGTCGACCCAAGGCGGCCCTGCTCTACCCCGCCCGCCGATGGCGCGCCCTGACGCAAGGGACTGGGGATCAGACTCACGTTCGCGTCTGCCTCGGGTCGGTCGAGGAGGTCGGAACGAGCCGCCAGCCGTGCTGCCAGTAAATCCAGCGCTTCCCGATAAATCCGCGTGATGTTGGCGACGTACTCCGGCGACTTCAGCCGGCCCTCGATCTTGAGCGAAGTGACCCCCGCCTGGGCCAACTCCGGCAGGATCGCCAATCCCGCGAGGTCCTGCGGGCTGAGCAGATACTTGCGATCGCCCAGGTCCACCCGCTGGCCGTCGGCGATCAAATCATAGGGCATGCGGCAGGCCTGGGCGCACTCGCCGCGATTCGCCGAGCGGCCGCCCAGCGCCTCGCTGGTGAGGCATTGTCCCGAATAGGCCACGCACAACGCGCCGTGGACAAATACCTCGACCGGCAGGGGCGGGAGTGCCGAACCGGACGCCCCCGCCGCGATCGCGCCAATCTCAGGGATCGAACACTCGCGCGCGAGCACCACCAGGTTGCACCCCAAGGCGCGGGCAAACTCCACCCCCGCCAGGCTCGTCACCGTCATTTGGGTGGACCCATGAATGGGAAAGTTGCTGGACAGCGAGCGGATCAGGCGGCAGATGCCGACATCCTGCACCACGGCGGCATCCACCCCGGCGGCGATCATGGCCCGCGCAAACTGCTCCGCGTCCGCGATTTCGTTTTGAAAGACCAGCGTGTTGAACGTGACATACCCTTTGACCCCGCGCCGGTGGAGGAATGCCATCAAGCCCGGCAGGTCCGCCTCGGTGAAATTCTGCGCCCGCATCCGGGCGTTGAACTTCTCGAGGCCGAAGTAAATGGCATCCGCGCCGTTCTCGACCGCCGCCCGTGCGCACTCCCAGTCCCCCGCCGGGGCGAGCAGTTCCGGCACGCGTGGGCGTGTGTCCGTGGCTTTGCGGGCCGGTTCCGGGGTCGATGCTGTCAGCATGCTGCTCATGAGCGCAGCCAACTTAGCCCGATAACCAGTGAGGCACAATCGGCAATCCCGGGAAGCGTCAGCTTGTCAACTCGCCGCTTGCGCGTTGCGGCGCAAGGTGCTATATCGCCGGCATGCGACGCGACGGCAGGCTAGCATTCCGCGCGAGGCCCTCCGGGTCCCTTGCGGTCGCCGTAGTGGCGTGGCCCATCCGCCGCGAAACCAAGACACGATCGACAAACTGATCAGACAGGAGTGGTTATGAATACAACAAATGGGAGATTGGCATTGGCTCTGAGCGGGCTGATGTTGGCGGGCGCCGGTGGCGCTTGGGCTCAGGATTGGTCTCAATGGCGCGGGGCTAACCGGGATGGGAAGGCTTCCGGGTTCAAGGCGCCCGAGGCGTGGCCCAAGGAACTCAACCAGAAATGGAAAGCCGCCGTGGGCCGAGGGGATGCGACGCCGGCCATCGTGGGGGACAAGCTCTTCATCTTCGCCCGGGACGAGACCGCGGAACTGACCGTCTGCCTGGACGCCACCACCGGGAAAGAACTGTGGAAGGACAAATACGAGGCAGCGGCGGCAACCGAACCGAGAGGGCAGCATCCCGGACCCCGGAGTTCGCCAGCCGTCGCGGAAGGGAAGGTCGTTACCTACGGCGTGCGCGGCACGCTCTCCTGCCTGGACGCCGCCACCGGCAAGATGCTCTGGCGCAAGGACGATTTTAAGTCTTTCCCGCGGTTCTTCACCGGTTCTTCGCCGATCATCGTCGACGGGCTTTGCATCGCCCAGCTCGGCGGAGAGAACCAGGGCGGGGTGGTGGCGTATGACCTCACCAGCGGCGAGCAGAAGTGGAAATGGACCGAGGATGGCTCGGCCTACTCTTCGCCGGAGTTGCTCACGGTGGGCGGGGTCAAAATGCTGGCGACCCTGACGGCCAAGAAGGTGGTCGGGCTTGGGGTTACCGATGGGAAGCTGCTCTGGGAGTTGCCGTTTGCGGTCCAAGGCATGGCCTATAACGCGGCGACGCCGATCGTGGATGGTGACACCGTCATCTATTCGGGATCCGGCCGAGGAACCAAAGCGGTTAAGATCGAGAAGACCGGCGACGCGTTTGCTGGCAAAGAACTGTGGAGCAACCCGGACAACGGCGTCCAATTCAACTCACCGGTGCTGAAAAATGGCCAGGTGTACGGCATCTCCGCCAAGGGGGACCTCTTCTGCCTCGACGCGAAGGACGGGAAAACACTCTGGACGACGAAGTTGGGGGGCGGCGGTTTCGGATCCGTCGTGGACGCTGGTCCGGTGCTCCTCGCCTTGATCCCCCAAGGGGACCTGGTCGTGTTCGCTCCCAGTGACAAAGAGTACAAGAACCTGACCACTTACAAAGTCGGCGCCGACATCTACGCCTATCCCGTGCCCTCCAGCCGTGGTCTGTTCGTCAAAGACAAAGACTCGGTCGCGCTGTGGACGGCAAACTGATGCCCCGTAGCCGCTAAGGCCCGGAGGCGGAACGGAATGGCGTATGGGGGGCGCGGCCTGGCGAGGCCAAGGGCACAGCCGAGATCACGCCGCCCCCTGCCGCCTCGAACCTCAGTTCGATCCTGGGGACTTCCCGGCCATGGCAAAGCCGTGCCCGGGCGGGCCACACTCCAGACCAGGCTCACGCCGGCTGGTAGCGTCACTCGGTTTGACCCTCAGCCCGTGGCGAGGTTCCGTTCGAGGACTGCAGGGGTCTGGTCCGCCTCGGCGGCCAGCACCATCCCGACACCATCGAGGACTCGCACGGGCTCATAGAAGGTGTTGCGTTGCACGGGCGTGCACCCCGCTTCGCGAATGGCTTTGACCATGTCGGCCTCGGTCTGTAACTGGGGCGTCTGGGCGCCGGCCATGTGGAAGATGTGCTCCTCGACGATGGTGCCGTGGAGGTCATCGGCGCCGAAGCTGAGGGCGAGTTGGGCCAGTTTCAGGCCCAGGCCCACCCAATACGCCGTGATGTGGTCGAAGTTGTCGAGGTAAACGCGGCTGACCGCGATGGTGCGCAAGGCATCGAACCCCGAGGGCGGATGCGTGACCTGGATGGCGTTGTTCTCCGGTTGATAGGGCAGCGGCACGAAGCCGACAAACCCGTGCGTTTCATCCTGGAGGGCTCGCAACTGGCGCAGGTGGTCCACGCGGTCGGCCAGCGACTCGACATGCCCGAAGAGCATCGTGCAAGTGCTGCGGCCGCCCTGCTGGTGCCAGGTCCGGTGCACGTCGAGATATTCCTCGGCCGACTCTTTGCCGCGGGCGATGGCAGTGCGGACCTCGGGGCGGAAGATCTCGGCGCCGCCACCCGTGATGGAATCCAGGCCGGCCTCGCGCAACGCGGACAAGGTCTGCGCCACCGACAACTTAGCCAGCCACGCCAGGTGCAGGATCTCGATGGCGGTGAACGCCTTCAATTGGAGCCGGGGATCCAGGGCCCGCAGCGCCCGCAACATATCCGTGTAGAAGCTGAACGGAAGCGTTGGATGGAGGCCCCCGACGATGTGTAATTCCGTGATGCCGAGGTTCAGCGCCTGGCGGGCTTTGGCGACGATCTCCTCAACGCTGAGTTGGAAGCCGTCCGCGTCGCGCTTCTTGCGCGCGAACGAGCAGAACTGGCAGCTCAGGATACAGTAGTTCGAGTAGTTAATGTAGCGGTTGAGGATGAAACTGGCGCGCTTGCCCACCTTCCGCTGTCGGGCCAGGTCCGCAATCGCCCCCACGGCGTTAATGTCCTTGGTTTCAAGGAGCCGGAGGGCGTCGGCTTCGGAAAGGCGTACCCCCGCGGCGACCTTCTCGTAAAGGTCCCGCAACTCACCGCGCTGCACCGCAAAAAGCATGTGCTATCATCACCGGAACGACCCGGTTTGGCAAATGAATGCACGATCCTTGCCAGGGGTCCGCCGCCGCTTATGCTCGCGTTGTTCCCAGGTCCGGTGGCCCGGGGTTGACGCTGCCGCCTCCTTCTTGTACCCCATCCGGGCATGACTCGAAACCGCAAGCGGGTGTTTCTTCTCTTGGCGGCAGGCATGGCCGCCGCCCTGGTGGGGCTTAACGGGGTCGCCTACAACCAGGCTTACACCATGACGCACTTCACGCGCGGTGGACCTCGAACGCCGGAGGCGCGAAAACTTTCCGGGGCGCAGAAGCTCAAAACCTTGTTTTGCGGCGTGAATATCCCCCGTCCCCAGGCCGTGGACACGCGTACGGAGATCGGACCCGGTTGCGTCTCGTTGAGCATTCCCTGCGCGGATGGACCCAAGCTGGGCGCCTGGTATTGCCCTGCCCCGTCCGCCCGATCCCTGGTGCTTCTGTTCCACGGCTACGCGGGGGAAAAATCGAGCCTCACCGAGGAAGCGAAAGTCTTTCTGGAACTGGGCTGTTCTGTGCTCCTGGTGGACGCGCGTGGTTCCGGCGAATCCTCGGAAAGCTATACGACCATCGGATACCTCGAGGGCCTCGATGTCGCGGCCGCCCTAAATTATGCCCGCGAACATTACCCGCATCAGCGAATGGTGCTCTACGGCATCTCGATGGGCGCCGCCTCGATCCTGCGCGCGGTGGCCGCCGACCACGCTCGCCCCGACGGCATTATCATCGAGGCCGTATTCGACACCCTCGTCCAAACCGTCCGGAACCGCTTCCGGCCTCTGCATATCCCGTCCTTCCCCGCGGCCGAAATGCTCGTTTTCTGGGGTGGCCGGCAAACCGGCTTCAACGGCTTTAGCCACAACCCCGTGGATTATGCCAAGCGCGTCACCTGCCCGATTCTCTTCATGCATGGCGGCCAGGACCCGCTGGCCCGGCTCGCCGAGGGCCGTGCCGTGTATGAGGCCGTTCCCAGCCCCAAAGAATTCCGAGAGTTCCCCCAGGCCGGCCACGAGCCCACCTTCCCGCGTGATCCCCGGGAGTGGACGGCGGCCGTGCGACGTTTCTTGGCTGGGCTTGAACGGCCGTGAAGCCTGCAACCCGAACCACCTTCAGCCCCGCCAAAGGTTCTTCCTCCGAGCGGATCAGGGTGACCGCACCTGGTAAAAGCGGCGCGGTAAGTTCGCGGCCTGCAGATCGCTGAACTGGAATTGACCCGGGGTCACTTCGATCCTGGCCGTACTCCTTC
>Ga0316227_1002586_pt1 | contig 15965 bp, 22 predicted proteins | sample TBH18019metaG_FD_206012 | JGI IMG/M metagenome (GOLD analysis project Ga0316227, IMG submission 206012) | Freshwater microbial communities from Trout Bog Lake, Wisconsin, USA - TBH18019 | ecosystem: Environmental > Aquatic > Freshwater > Lake > Hypolimnion/Profundal zone | place: USA: Wisconsin... | reverse complement strand
TAAAATTCCATAAACTTCCACAGGTTCTTGCGCTGGTTGTTCTAGTGCTTCTTTGCAAACATGATATGCTTTAGTAAGTTTTTTACTTGCTTCAGAAAATTGCTTATCTTCAAAATAATATTTTTCTAATAAATTTAATTCACTAAATTCTTTAATGGCTTTAATAGCCATCTTTAATGCTTCATCCTTTTTATCCATCACGCTTTCTCCTTAACTACTTCCTACCATAACAGAATAATCTTCTATACTAGTTGGAATTATTGATATATTGATGTCCTTAGGTAATACTAAAACCTTAATACCATTTGGTAGTTTGGCATGGATTGATTTGCCTAAGTTGGCCATTTATTACTGATTAAGCTCACCTGACATAATTGCATGTGTCATCCAACGCTTAAATGCTTCATATACTGCTTTGGCTTCGCGCTTGCCTTGCTTGACTTTAACTCCGTTAACATAGAAGCCATCTTCTGCGATACGCAGCATTTCTTCACCACCGCCTGTCAGTGAGATATTATTAGAGCTTATCCCAGGATTTGCGTATGGAGCCCAATCATTGTCTATGTTGATAGTACCAATGTGTTGAGCCAACCAATCATCATAGTTAAAGTTAGCATCTGCACCAGTGACAGTGATACCTTCGCCCAGCACATGCTCGTAATAATGGTCTATAGGACCAATAGTGACATTGGCATAATTTTCCAAATCAATATTACCTATTTCTGTTTTATTTTCGTCACCCATCATAATTCCACCCACCTCCAACCTTGTTTAATTTCCTTTTTAGTCCAACCATGGTTGTCTATCAGGTCTTGATTCCACTGTTCATAGACATAGTCCTCAAACACGAAGGTGCTGGGGAATGGTGGTTTCTTTTGTTTAGTTCTAAACGGTGGCCACATTCGTTCATAATAGTGGCTACGAACCTTTGGTGCTTTAACCTTTTTCTTCTTCTTTATACCTAATAAGCGTAGAATAAACTTAAACACTATCCACGTCTCATCTTTGCTTCTTTACATCTATGCATAATCCACTCCCAATTAATTTTAGATCCTGTTTGAGTATAATATTGTTCTTTAGTAATCCTTGATAATTTACCAGTTTTATCCACTACCACTACTTTTCCAGATAGTTTTTTCTTTGTCGCGTCGGGTATCGATCTTCCTTTGAGTGTAGCACTTATTTTAGCCTTTGTTTCTTCAGAAATTATTTTTCCTTGTTGTGCTAATTTCATTTTCTCAATCGACTCTTGCGAGTGTTTCCTTCCGGTAATTTTTTTAATAAACTCTTCAGACCGTTTAGCCCCTTTTAATTTAGCGGAACGTTTGGCAATAGTTTCTGCTGATTGCTTTTTACCTAAATTCGCATTTCTTATCTTTTGTTTTGTTTCTTCTGATAAGGTCTTCCCCTTATTAGCAGATACCTGCACTCCAACTTTACCTTTGTTCCACGGTACTGAACCTTTTCGTGAAAGTGACATCTTCTGTCTTGCCTCTGCGGTATGGGGTTTATAGTTTGTTCTGCCAGTATTGCCGCCATCTGTACCGTTTTCGTTTATCTGGTTGGCCCATATCTTTTTGTTATGTTCGTCTACAGCATATACAATATTATTTGTTACAGAAAAAAACGTTGCTGCTTTCACACACTCGTCTTTGTCTATATAATAACCGATAACTTCGGTAGTGACATCATATCCATGTTTCTTGATGTGTTGCAACCAGTAAACCCCTGAGCCACGATATTTGTTAGGATTACCTGTTGTTTTCCCAAAATATTTTAAGCCAGTAACATTGTGTGTTTTAACGTATAAGTATGTAGGTATAAATTGTTTCATACATATATTTATACCTATTATAACATAACCTGTATATTATCTTCGCATTTTAGCGGCATCTTCTGCTCCTTGTTTGCTAAAAACAGGTTGCAAACAAGACTTATGTAGAACTGTTATCCCGAGCATTTCTGACCCTGTATACTGTTGCACTTCCTTCTTGGCCGCTAGACCACGCCCAGTATCCAAGCTAGGAATATGGTTGGTGCTGCGGCGAGGATCAACCACAACACGTGAATTAACAACTGGATTGAACTTGGGCTCTGGTCGTAGATTTTTTCTATTAGTTCTGTTATCTTCACTCTTTACTCCCCATTTGTCCATTAATGCCTTCCACGCTTCTGCGTTCTGTCTGGCTTTGTTAGCACTATCTGCGTTACGGAATTTCTTCTTACCCCGCTTCTTGCCTGTGGTTGATAGCCACGGACCTTCCATGTGCATTGACATCAGTCTATTACCTCTATTAGATATTCACAGGGATCATATTTGTCATCACCTTCTATGGCGGCGATCAATGTGTCGTTGGCTTCTTTCAAATCTGTGGTTGATTTGATTATTTCTCTGCGCCCTTTTGAATCAAAAGCTACCACTTGATATTCTGTCTGTTTCATAGGACTTTGACCTCTTTGTCTTCTGCCATAGTCATTATGTTTTTAGTTGGAAAACGCTCACGGGCGATCTCCCACAGTTCTAATTCTGTTTCAGCTTGTGCGACGAAATGATGTGTGATCTTATCATGCATGAGATACATGCCATTGACCTGTTCTACATAGACCAGTTTAGTAGTCTTGGCTAATTCTTTAGCCTGCCCAACGATATCTAGTTCTCTGCGGATATTACGGATCAATCCCCATAAGAAAAATACAGTAAACAGCACTGAAATCACGCTGATGATGTTCCAAATTGTCTGTAAGATCTGCATATAATTTTAGCCTATTCTGTTAGTATATAGTATAATTATAGCACATTTTGGCTAGATTGTCAAGTGGTTTATAGGTGCTGTAGGATAACTTGGATACGGGTCTTTTCGCACTCAAAATGGAATTTATAGTCAGGCTTGAACAGATTTATGGGCGTCATATCCCATTCAGTTTTATCCAAATTGGCCTGACACCATTCAGCAATACTGTTGATCTTATCAATGTTGTTAACACGAATGGTTAATTTACTCTTGTTCATTTTTATATATTACCATTCTAATATTACCATCCATCCAACAATCTAAGTTAGATATATTAATATCAAAAATTTCATAGGTAAAATTTACATTATCTAATTCTTGTCTAATATAATATTCGTACCCGTCGTACACAGTACTATTATTCTCTATCTTTTTTGCGATAGTTTGCGCTAAAAATTCACGCCCTTCAGAATTATCATGTTCTATCATTCTTGCAAGATTCATTGATAAAAATCCTCGTCCACCTGGCTTGATCATTGATGCAAATTCTAATACCACTTGTCTTAAATCTTTTAAAGGTCTAAAATGTAGAGCATTTATAGAAAAAACAGAGTCAAAATAATTTTGATGATTTTGTAAAAACTCAAAGCTAACCTCACCATGAATATCAGCGAAAAAATCTTCTGCGGTAGGATCCTCGGCCCCTATTCCAATAATATTTGGAATGTATTTTTTAAAAACATTCCACCCACATCCTAGATCATATATAGTAGTTGGATTATGTTTTGTTAAAAATTCTAGATAATAGAATGGTACAACAGAAAATCGTGATAAACTACATATTTGTCTAGGAGTGCCAGAACTAAAATGTGTATTGAAAACAATTTCATCATATTCTTTGACAAGTTTAGAATACAATTCAGTTTTAACAAATTTTTCTTTGAATGTAGTTTCACAATATGGATTGATATTATGTTGCATTATTTTCTTCCTGGTATAACAACGCCTCTAGTGTTTTGTAGTGATCGTAGGCGGCTTGTAGAGCTTCGTATTTTTCTAATAACTCTGGCTTGGGTTCTAATATAGCGAGTCGCTTATCGACAGTTTCCATCCAGGCTTTCATGCTTTTACCTTGGACGAATATGTCAGCATCATTGCCTTCTAGTTTCAGCTGTCCTTTGGCTGTGGTAGCTGAAGTAGCATTAGTCCAAGTTGCTCCTGTACCTGCGCCTGAGATGGTGATTGGACTAGCATACCCGCCAGTACCGCCACCACCAATGGTAACACCTGGGTATGGATTAGTTGCCATTATTTTTTATTACCTAGAGCTTCTTGGAAGAAGTCTTGTAGTTCATCAGTGATTTCTACTTTGGTAAATTCTTCTTCGTTGGGTTCTTTAACACCTAATACATAAGGAAACGCTTGATCTGGTGTTTTGGCGGCATTCCAACCTGGACTGTGTTTGTCGCGATTCTTACGACCTGCGGCAGTATCTGCATCATAATCAATCCAAGTAAACTCTGTACCGTTACACTCTGGGCAATGATCATTATAGTCATCATCTGTGATACGTTCTTCACCCTTGCCTATCCAGCCGCATTTTTTATCATCACATACGACATCTGGTGGTACTGTAGGTTGGTTGGCCCAGCCGCCGGTATTCCAATTATAACCTTGCCATTCAACTACACTTTTATCGTCTTCTGGAACGAAATTACCGTGTGACCAATCACCAAAATGTTCACCATTCCAATACAAGCTACCAGAAGTGGAACCATGGTTCCAACGGCAACTGTAATAGCCTATATGTAAAGGTTTGTGCTTTTTAAACTTAAATGTAGGTGACTTTTCCCAATCGTCCGGACTTGTACCAAACTCAGGATGTCCCCAATCTTTTTCTTCAGGCTCATAACGTGTCCATTCACCATCTTCGCCAACTAAGCACATGGTAAAGTCTGAACTCTTACCGTCAGTGCTACCACCCCAGTTGTCTAGATCTTCACCGTCATAACTTGCGCCTGTGACGATTTCTTCACCGTCAACTTCATCATAGTGTAAGGTTAACTTAGTGATATCAAATGGAGACTTGAGTTTAATATCAGCTTCAAAGAAAGTGCCTTTTTCATTGCTTGATCCAATGAATACGATTTCATCTGGATCACGCTGGCCAATATATACTTCTTCACCCATACTCCATTCTGGACTGTCTTCACCACCATCTAGATCATCTAAGCTCTTTTCAAATACAGTTTCGTCTTTTTCGTCTGTGATCTGTAGTGTACCAGCGTTACGGCTAACACCGTTAACGTGTGCCATATCATCACACTCATACCAACTGCCTGGAGGGAACGGCATCATATCTGGATCCAGGCCCATTTCATCACGCACAGTATCTTCATCACTCCAAGCGATTTCACTGATGTCAACACTGTTGTCCATACAGTAGTCCCATACTTCACGGCTGACTGTGCCCATGACTTTTTCACCACCATAGCCCCACATTGAAATCTTGTAGGTGCGTGGTGTGAATTTTAATGTATCAATTAACTTCTGTTGTTCTATTTCTTTCTTAGTGGGTTTCTTAGTTGCCATGGAATTTCCTTTCAAGTAATAGGATGATATAGACGAATGCCAGTAAGTGTGCCAAGTTATACATGCCCACAAGACTTAATAAGATGTAAGCGACGACAAAGAAGAATATACGCAGATCATGATTCTCTGGTATACGCATTTCACGTTTAAATGCTCGGAATATCTCTTTGATATGATGCCATTCGAACTTGATGCGTTCTACGAAATTTAATACCGAAACTTTAATATTGGCCCAGATGTTCTTCACGGTTGCGATCCTTTCATGTTTAGTTGTATTATATAGGATTTATTAGAAAATGTCAATGACTTGATGTTTATTAGCACGATCCTTGGCATCTAATAATTGCCTTTGACTTAATCCAAATTTTTGGTAACCTTTGCTTACCATACTGTAATATCCAAGACTTGGAGCATGTCCATGTTCTCTGGGATTCATGATATAGGTCATGGCGATATAGTTTATGTCCTGATGGACTGTGACCTGTTTCTTGTGGTAAAATTCTGGATAACCTTCTAATAGATCCAGTGATGCTTCATCTGCTGGAGTGATAGTCCAAAGCACACCTTCTACGATATCACCAGGACTAGGCACGATAGTAGCATAGCTCTTGAATTCTAATCTATAGTCTGGTAGTATAGCTTTGCCCATGGGAACGGCCGTTGGGCAACGAACAGTCATCTGCTCAACATTGGTATTCATGCCATAGGCGAAATACAACTTGTTTAAAGGTTTACTGCTAGCCAACTGTCCTTACCTCCAGTGTAAAATATATGGGTGCCGTATTGGGCGATTCGCTTGTTATCGTCTCGCCATTTTGGATCAACATATTCAGCGTGATAGAACAAGGCCCGATCTAGCTGGCGTATACGCATACCGTTATCAATTACAGTGCTGACTGCTAGTTTAGCTTCGTTCCAAAGTTCACCTTTGGGTTCTGTATAGGCTCTGCTGTCACGTGTCCATGAAAACTGTTTTGGAGCATAGACTACTGAGCATATATTGTGGCCCCAATAGCCAGTTTTCACACGATTTAGTGTGGTTTGTGCTACTGCTATCTTGCCCACGGGTTCTTCTGTGCCTGCTTCATAGAATACATTACGGGTCAGACAATCTAATTCTTGTTTGCTTAATTTTACAGGTTTTACCTGCTCGAAAATAGGCTCTACAGTGGCTTGGGTTTGGACTGTAAGAGTTTGGCTAAATTGGTGTAGTTGTTGTAATACGAAATACACTGCTACTAATACCACAAGAGTCATAGTTCTAGTCATATTAATACCCCCAAAATAAAAACATTATAGCATCTTTTGGTTGATTTGTCAACCTAAACTGATAAATAATAATAACTATTATAGGAACTAAAACATGGCTATTCTTTACAAATTAACCGTAACTAACCCAAATTATACATTTGATTTCAGTTCACCTGATCAAGTGGATCTCAATGACATTATCCAAGACTGGCCACCACAGGTCATCAACAGTGACTGGATCAAAAGTCTTAAGCAAGTGGCTACCACTGTCAATCCACCAGATGCTCCACAGAATCAAACCACATGGACTATTTGGTTTGCCAATGATGCTGAAGCTATTGCTTGGATGAATGCCAATAGATTATCACCAGATCAAAGAGCCGCAGTCACCGAATGGAAAAATGCCCATAGAATTACTTTCACAGAACAATGGTATCAAATTCCAGAATACGCTGCACCGGTGATCGGATTATTTGGTTAATCGAACCCTAAAAAAAAGCCCCAGAACGGGGCTTTTTTATTGGTCCAAATTTCTTGGACTATTAGATTGCGAACATCTTAGCACGTGAACCGTTTACGTCACGAGCAGAGATTCTGTAAGCAGTATTACCGCTTGAGTTCTTAACTGTTTTAACAACTAAACCAGCTGAACGTAATTCTGAAATACGTGCTGTTAGTTTAGCGATGCCATAGTTAGCTTGCGCTTGTGCTACAGATAGTGTACGACCTGTACCACGTAAGTGTTTTTCTAAGAATGAAGCTTGATTTTTAACTTTGTTCAAGTTAGTTGTTTTACGTTTTGCCATTACTAGTTTCTCCGTTGTAAATAACATTTCAAAAATTGACATTTCTGTCCTTTCATAAAAGCTGACAACCCATCAGCGTTAGTATTATAATAACACCTGCTTAATGATTAAGCAATGATTAATTTAGCCAAAATTTAATACAAATTGATTCCTGAATTCAGGGCTAAGGAAATATTCACTGTTGTGTTCCAATCTAGGTCTGAGTATTTGGTACAGCTGATCGAGATCCATTTGGACCAAGCGATCGATTTGCCCAACTGCTGATGTTATCCTCGTACGTGGATCCTGTATGGTGTCATAACTATGATCGACGACATCATCAAAAGTATCTATACCTATGTCTCTTAGGAACTGCACGCTACCTGGTGCAGATACCAGCACAAACAGTTGACCTGCTACGATAGGTTTAAAGGTCTTTTCACTGAGCATGGGCCTAGATGGTTCTATACCTGTTTCAGTAACTAAATTGATATAGCTGGATTGGAACGCTGGGTGGTTGACAGTCACATCGATACCAATGGTAGTGTCAGTGTCTATAAACTTGACATCACGGTCCAACTGACGGAATTCTGCTAGTTCTTTAGGAGTCAACTGCCATTCACTGACGTGATCATCAAAGTAAGCCCTATTACCAAATGTAAATACCATGTCTTTGAACCAAGGACGATCCTTTAACAATAGATAGGTCAAGGTACGATGATTCTTAAAAGTACCGTTGAGACAGCTGACTGGATAGCGTTTTGGTTGATCGGAAAAATAGTGATGTTGCATGGGCCAGGCTGGAGCATGTGGTCGGCTCATCCAAACAGCCCAAAATGGAAAGAATTTGATCCGCGGATCGGTAGGAGGTTCACGATGGTACTTGAACAGTCCCGATATGATGTACCAAGGACGTGTTAAATCCAATTTCTCTATTATGGCCAACTGACGGTCAACATCTACAGCATTATGGGCATAGTCAAAGATCACATGTGTGATGTCATCAGTGATCAGCTGGTTGATATCAGCTGCTGTTGGATCGATGTTATCTTGTATGACCAAGCTGGTCGAGGGTAGATACTTACTGTAGAGATATTCGAATAGAAAAATCGGAAATTCTATGACCTTGTAGCAGTCATCTTGTTTAACCAGCTGTCGCACTGAGGAATCTACCTAAGATAATACCATAAGTGCCATCACGACCGTTGGTAGTTTCTAACACTGTGTAACCTTTGCTGATCAAGTAAGGAACTGCTGCACCACCTTTACCTTGATAGGTATCCCAGCCCATGTCAAACCAAGTGTCATCTATAGCGATGATACTGTTGGCTGTGGTCTTGGCTTCTATCAACACTGCCTGGGCCACATGTGCGGCTTGGCTTTGTAAGTTAGTCATTTCAACATTATATCGTTCACGATATTCTTGTATCTGTACTAGTGTCCAGGCTTCTGTGGCCATAGGATGCCAATTCCAATCAAAGTTGTCCAGGTAGGCAATGCTGATGTCCAAGGGATAGTTAGGTATGAAGTCTTCACCTCGTTGACAGATAGCTGTTATGCCCTGTGCATTAAGTGCCGCTACTTGATGTCCATTGATATCACAAGTAACGAAATTGATCGCCAACTGTTGTGCTAGGTCATGCAGATATTGTGTCGATTGATCATCACCTGGACGGCTTGATCCAATTTCAATTAATCCGCCCGTGACTTGTCCTAGCCGTGGTACGTATTTGTGTATGTTTTTATAAATCTGCCCCATTACTTCTTCTTGCCCTTGCGTAGATCACCTACAGCTATAGCCTGCTTGCGTTGTAGTTCTTGTGTGACATCAATGTCATGGGCGATGGACTGTTGACCTTTGGTTAGCTCAACAATCTTTTGCTTGGTATCGTCATCGGTTTTTTTGATCTGGTTGATCTGTTTCTGTAGCTCATCTATAGCACGTCGGCTTTGATCTAAATCATAGTTTACACGTATCAATACCGCTAGGAATATAAATGATATGACCATGGCGAAGCCAAATAACACATAAGATGTTTGTTTACTCGTCAAATTGATGCTCCTTTAATGTATCAAAAGTTATTTGTTTGGCACGTTCATCTAGTTCACGATGACGAGCATCATCTAACAATGGCAGCAGTGAATTCATGGTTTTGATCAACATCGCTTCACCTTCTTTGGTTAGATGACTATAATTAACTGCTACACAACTGTGATAGAAATAATCTTTGTTACTGATTATAGCATCGATACTACCATTGATAATAGTCTGGACTTCGGCCACTGTAAATGGATTTACTCCAGCATCCTTTTTTGCCATTATAGTTTTTCTCCTGGTTCGAATCCACGGAAACGTAAAAATCTTGGGAATCTTAAACTCCATGTCGCCTCCGAGTCTTGGCTTTTGGTCGCAGCGTCTGCTCGGACTTCGACGATCTGTCCCACGACCTGTTCGCGAGCCAACCAATAAGCATCACGATTGCTGTCGCTAAACCCAGATCCAACATTAACTCTGATATTTTTTCCATTATCTACTCCTTCACAAATAAGTGCACCTAGTTTACCCACATTACGTCCTGTACCTTCTTCAACGCCTACCACTGTCAGACTGACTTCGATATACGGTTTCATTTTCAACCAATTGACTGTGCGTTTACATTCATAAACAGCCAATGGATCTTTGATCATGATACCTTCATAACCACCTTCTACAGCATCATGATTGATCTGGCGGAAACGATCACGACCGGACGGAGTATCGAGATCTACTAATTCCTGACCCACTATAGTAATATTAGGCATATGATCAGCGAATTGTTTGTACCAATTTATCAAGGTAAAACTGCGATCATGTTGTTTATAATCACCTAGCCCACGTTGGAACTCTTTCAGGGTTACGATATCAAACAGATGCAGCACAGCATCATTGGCATCAACATCACTCTTACGATGTACCATTTTCATGAGGTCTTGGAATGTCGCTGACATTATCTCACCATCAAGTACCACAGGTTCTGTAAAGAAGCGTGCATGTTTGGCTATCTGTTGTTTGATATGTGGGAAGTTTACCAGCTCTTTACCATTGCGGCTGTATTGATCTACATGCCCACTCGGATACACTATAGTGATAACACGGACACCATCTAGTTTAACTTCGATTAGTTTAGCACCAGCTACTCTATGTTCATGGTTAGCTGAATCATGTGCCAGCTGGCAGGTAAAAACAGGAATTTCATACTGTGGTTTTTTGGCTTTCTTGATCACGCTGTTGACTGTTTTCTCACTGACCCCACAGCGTAGATCTTTGATCAGTATACGTCGATACCAATCGTTCCATTGTGTAGCAGTAGCATTCATGCGTGCATGTGCTATAGCTGTTTGTGCGGCATTGCCTGTGAGCTGTCTCGAGCTCAATGCGTCTGTTAGCTGTTTGAAAGTGGTCCAGCCCACACCACGGCCATCACCTGTTTTAGTGTCTATCTGTTTAACGCCAAAGGTAATCATAGGATCTAGTGCCAGTTTACAACCAGCAAAGAATTCATTGTTCTCTGCCACAGCTTCTCGGGCGATGATCTTTTCTTTGACCAGACGACTGTTATCAGCTTCTAGTTCTTGTATTATATCCCATGGATTATTCATTATAACCTTCCAATCTTATTTAAGAATTTCTTATCACCAAATTTAAAATTTCTGCACCAAGACCTAGTGGTTTCATGTATGCTAAATTCTGGACACACTTGTTCTACATACTCTAATGCTTCGATAGGATCAGGGTGAGGATCTCTGACACCTTGCCCCCACTTGGGTCCAAAATCGCTGGGCTTGTTGTTCCAATTTTCTTTTTTAAATATCACTTCCCATACGCTAGGAGCGATACTGTCTAACACAGGTTGATATAGTTTAGCTACATCTTGGTTGTCACTGGCCTTAGATTCTGCTAGCTCAGATGCATTTACTATAGGCAACATGGCTAGGAATCTATACTTAACACCCCAATGGTCCAACAGATCTTTGGTCGCAGATATAGTGGCTAGATCACGTATCAAGTAACCACGTTCACAGGCAAATTCACGTGTGAACTTTTCATCATAGATATAATGATGATATACCGTGCCTTGCCCTATCCAACCGCCTTTGGCCTGTACATAACGATCTTCTCTGCTGACACTGGTCCACATGATGTAAACAGTATCTTCGCTGGTAAACTTTCTACGAGCATGGCATTCAACTAGACTGTTAAAAATATATTGGTTGCCAGAGCCTGGCCTCGCCCAATTTTCATAGTGGGTGAATTCACTGCCTATGATATCCGCCCAAGTTGGCCTAGTTTCACTAGCAGTAAAGCTACAACCAAAGGCAAAAAATCTAGAATGTATCATCGTACCTCAGCGATATGTCTACAGTTTTTCCTATAGGTAAAACCAGGACAAGTACAATTATACTGGCCTTTTTGTCGGATTACAAGATATTCATTACCTTTTGAACCCTTGATGGTCCATTGACGATAGTCTGGGTCTATTTTTACTGTAGATTTATGGCCTGCTAGGTCTCGGATCCATAAGATGTTTTTCTTATGCAAGATACTGAATCCGTTTGGGTGATCGGGATTGGTGACTGCTATTTCGTCTGGAGTTAACCATTTGATCGTGTTGAGCTGTTCACCAGAGATCTCATGCTCAAGATAACTATCTGCACGGTGATAACTGGGCTGATACAAGCGTGTTCTAACAGTAACTTGACTCAAATTGGACCTTTCTAACTAATTTATACAGCTATTATACTGTCTTTTGGTTAGAAAGTCAAGCGATTTTTAAGGGGTTAATTCTATCCAACTTAGGGTTGGTTCATTCCAAACATACATTTTATCATCTGTAGGCATAGGAATCGGTGCTGTCCATATGCAGGTTTCTCGATCCAGTACCCAACTATCCCATGGTTTTGGTTTTATAAACGCATCTAGCTCAGGATCGTATGTTCCCCCAACCCAGGCGTAATTTTTTCTAAAACTATTATTATAAGAGGTTTGCTTCCATAATGTATGACCCCCAGACCAATTGATACAAAAATTGATACCGTTTTGTTCTTGCTCTATACCATCGCTGTCTAATAGTTCATTATTATGGACTACAACAATATCGATAACATTATTATTTTCATCTAATTTTGCAAAATGTGCCATGTCATATCCTAGAATACAATACTACCACTGCCGGTAAATGTATAAACTTTGTATCCGCCTGAATTACTAAATGATGGAGATCCTGTAGTTGATACAGCATCTGCAAAAGTGCTGGCATATCTAATTACTACTATACCAGTACCGCCATTACCACCACCACTATCACCTGTATTTGTTCCGTTAGCTAATGATCCACCACCGCCACCTGAGTTTGCACGACCATCTCTTGAGCCATTTTGGGGGCCACCGCCACCATAACCTGTTTGTACTGTGCCTGCTTTACCAGTAAAGTTACTATAATCTAATCCCGAACCAGCCCCGCCGCCGGCATATCCAGTCGATGTTCCTGTAATAGAACTTAAATATCCATTACCACCATTACCGCCTTGTGTATTAGACGCGGCTCCACCTACGCTAGCATATCCACCACCGCCACCACCAGCAGCATTACCACCACCTGAAAACCCTTGACCACCTTGGGAACCTTGTCCTGATGTTCCTGCTGATCCTGCAGGATTTCCGCCACCAGTTCCACCTCCACCACCACCTGATCCACCAGATAAGTTAGTTCCTGAATCACGCCCGCCACCAGCACCGCCACCTACTGCAGCCGTTTGTCCGGTAATTTGTGAGTTACCACCACTTACACCAGAGACACCACCACCTGATGCGCCACCATTGGCCGCGCCCACTGTGACTGTATAGGTAGTTCCAGCTGTGATACCGTAAGATGCCGTATATACTACACCACCCGCTCCACCACCACCACCGCCATTTTGGCCACTAGTACCACCAGCAGCAATTACTAGAGTTTCGATGGTTGTAGTTTTAGCTAGCTGTCCATATGCCGCGAGAGTCATCATCAATGTCATTACGTTAATCCACCACCAGAACAAATAAATGTTGGACTCGCACCACCGACTACACATAAGAAGGTGCACATACCATATTGAGCTAGGGTTCTGTTACCAGTAGTTGCAGTACCAGCTAGTCTAAATGTCACTGATGTCCCAGCAGTTATGGTCTGTGATGATCCACTGTTATTAACTATAGTAACCATATCACCAGCATTGAATATTGAAGCGTTGATAGTAACTCCACCAGTTGATATGTAGATAGTCTTACCTGCATCTGTAGCTACTGCAATATAAGCCCCTGATTGTGTATTGATTGGAGCAGCACGAACGTCACCTTTAACATCCAACAATGTACCGCCATCAGTTAAATTCAGTATAGTGGCGCCGTAGGTGCTGTTGATGATCTGTAAATTGCCAGTACCGTCTAAACGGAAATACTTGTTGGGATTGGTTGCACTACCATATGTGCTGGTCACACGCAAGAAATCATGATATCCAACTCCACCTCTTGCTACGTTACCTACTATCTGTAAGGCACTGTCACCGCCGGCTGAAGCGATATAGACATTAGAAAAACCGTTGACCGTTAGGCTATTGTGTATAGCACCTGTTGATAAGATATTACCACTGGCATTTATGGCTCCACCGATAGTTGCTGTGGAAGTCGTAGCCAATGTTCCGTTTACAGTTAAAGAATTCAATATACCAGCAGCACCTAGTATATTACCTGTGGAATTCAATAGGTTGACATTGGCTATACCATTGATGGTTGCACTTGAACCTATGATGTTTACGGCCGAAATATTGCCAGTGGTGTTGAAATATACAGCACCACCTGATGATGTTTGTGTGATATTACCCACCACTGAGTGGAATGCACCTGATATAGCACCCGCAGTACCAACATTTAAGTTACCTGCGATGCCAACACCACCTAATACCTGTAGTGCACCAGTTGATGTTGATGTTGAAGGAGTTGTAGCAGTAACATTTAAATTACCGCCGACTGTGATGTTGCTACCAGATCCCAAATAAGCAATTACGTTAACATTACTATAAGCGTATCCCGGTAGTGCTGACAGTTGGCTACCGTTACCAAAATAATAAGGAGCAGTGATATTCCCGCCTGCTACTATATTACCACCTAGATTTAAATTACCACCAAGACCCATACCACCCTGGGCGACTATCACACCAGTGGTAGTTGAGATACTTGGTGCAGCATTGTTGATTACTAGATTACCTGTTGAGCTAATATATTCTGTGGTATTGATAGTCTCAATATTTAATGATGTTAGGTTGCCTAATACTATCAAGTTACCTTGCACTGTTAGATTACCACCTACTGTGACTGCACCAGTATATGAAGCTGTGGTGCCTACTGCATTACCAATAAAGTATCCAGTACCACTTGTAGATACACTGTTGTTCAGCGTCATGTTCAAGTTACCAGCGGTAGTCAGCTGCATCTGTGCTGAGCCATTGTTGTAGAAGCTCAGTGGCAAGTATGTGCCAGCACCATTGATGCCTGATACCAATTGGACATCTGTAGTGCCGTTGGTAGCAATTAAGATCTTGCTTGCGGCCGCTAAGTTAGCTGAGTTGGCTGCTTGCCAACTGGCCGCTGTGGCGGTACCATTTGGTACCACATAGATACCTGGATTAGCGTTGACTGCGCTGGCAGTAAATATTGTTCTTGCGTTGACATTGGCATTGCTGAAATCACCGTAGATGATGCTACCGGTGGTTAATATGATATTACCACCAACCAAGTTACCTACTGCGGCATTGCCAGTGACATTTGAACCAACCCCTACGAAGTAAGTTGCAGAGACATTACCAGCTGATGTAATACTACCAGATGACACAGTGAGATTGCCACCAGGGTCTAGACTCATTCTGGTAACGCCTGGGGTGAACCAACGGAATTGACCAAAGTAGTTGTCTATCTGCCAATTTTGTGTGCTGTTGCCATTGAAGAAACCTACTCTAGGACTCGGAGTACCTGATCCAGCATTACCAACAAACACACCTGAAGTAGTTGTGTTTTCATTATAGATACCGCTGAATTGTCCAGCAGATGTGACAATCAAGTTACCTGCTGTAACATTACCTGACACTACTACTGCGTTACTGTATTTGTTAAAAGTAAATGCACCACTACCATTGATTATACTGGCATCATTGAACTGTACTTGAGTATTTGCACCACCAGCTTGGGCAGCAGAATAGGGATTAATAAATGTTAAACTTGTAACACCAAGAGTGATTGGATCTGGGGTAGTTAAACGAAATTCTCTACCACCATTTACACTGCCAAGCACTACCGTTACTGTCAGCCCTGCGGTTACAAAACCATTCTGATTAGCATCTAGTGTACGTTTCCACCAACCATTTGATCCTGTACCAACATTGGCTACGATGTATAGGCCATTGTCCCACCCATTGGTCTGATCTTTGACTAGGATCCTATATCCAGTTTGTAAGCTGACACCATCTAGACTGCTGGGTTGACTATTGCCTACAGTTAGATTACCTACGTCACTGCCAGTGGTAGCTACTTCTGCAC
>Ga0316227_1002578_pt1 | contig 16033 bp, 14 predicted proteins | sample TBH18019metaG_FD_206012 | JGI IMG/M metagenome (GOLD analysis project Ga0316227, IMG submission 206012) | Freshwater microbial communities from Trout Bog Lake, Wisconsin, USA - TBH18019 | ecosystem: Environmental > Aquatic > Freshwater > Lake > Hypolimnion/Profundal zone | place: USA: Wisconsin... | reverse complement strand
TGGAGGTTGAACTGACGGCCACTGCCCGTGCGGGAGTTCACCGCTACCGTTTTCCAGATGGAGCTCCAGCAAATCTGCTCTTTGATACGGGAGCGGTGATCCAGACTGCCGGAAGCGCTCCGGTGACGAGCACAGGCGGCTCCATTGGCGGCTATGTGGAATTTACTTCGCCGAATGAACTCGTGGGGCGCGGCGATTTCAAGGGCGGATGGGGCAATCCCTTTCCTTACTCGGTCTTTTTTTATGCGAAATGGGATGCAACTCCCAAGCAGCGTCTTGTCGGGAATCACCTTGGTCTCGGTGACGGAGTTTCAGTGATTGGGCCGAATGCCAAGGCGATCTGTCATTTTGAACCGGGGACGGAGGTCAATCTCGTCGTCGGCATCTCGTTTGTGAGCATCGCCAAGGCGCGCGCCAGCGCTGAGGGCCAGGCGATCGGCAAATCTTTCGAGGCAATCCGCCACGAGGCCGAGGAAGCATGGGAACCTCTATTGTCCTCGATTCGCATCGAAGGCGGAACCGAAGAGCAGCAGAAGGTTTTCAATACGTTTCTTTATCGGCTGCACTGCATGCCCGGCGATTTGGGGATTGATGACGAATTTCCCTTTTGGCAATCGGGTGTGCGACAATACAACGATCTGCTGGCACTTTGGGACAGCGTGCGTAATGCAAATTCCCTGCTCAGTTTGATCGATCATAAACTGGAGGTGGGCATTCTGAACTGCCTCTTGGATGTGGCGGAGCACAACGGTTGGCTGCCGGATTGCTGGTTCATGGGGCACAGCGCGCAAATCCAAGGAGGCAGTTCGACGGACGTGCTCTTTTGTGAGGCGGCGCTCAAGGGACTGGAGGGCATCGATTATGCAAAGGCGCTGACCTACATGCGCAAGAATAACGAGGTCGAATCGCCTGATCCGTTGCTCTATGGACGCCATCTCAAAGATTATCGCGATCTCGGGTATGTTTCCACGGAGGTTCCGATGGGCTCGGTTTCCCGGCATCTGGAATACGCGTATCAAGACTGGTGCATCGGAACTCTGGCGGAAAAACTCGGCCAGGGTGAGGCTGCCAAACAGTTCTACGCCAGCAGCCGCAAGGTCTGGAATCTCTGGCGCGACGATCTAAAATGCTTCGGCCCCAAGGACAAGCAAGGGCAGTGGGTTACTCCCTTTGATCCCTCCCGTCATGCCAAATTCAGTTGGTTTGATCCCTATTTTTACGAGGGGTCGAGCTGGCAGTGGTCGTGGAATGTTCAGCATGATATCGCCGGGCTGGTAGTGCGCTACGGCGGAGCCGAAGGCTTCATTGCGCGGTTGGATGAGTTTTTTGAGAAGTATTTCCGACTCAAGGAAACCATGCTCAATACGCCCTATCTTTATCTCTACGCCGGACGCCCCGACAAGACTGCGGAGCGACTTCGGATTTGCCTGAAACGTTATCGTGCCGACCGGGACGGGCTGCCGGATAACGAGGACATGGGCGCTCACAGTGCCTTCTATATTTGCTCGATGATCGGGCTTTATCCCGCGATGGGGCAGGATCTCTATTGGCTGACTTCGCCGATGGTGAAGCGGTCGGTGATGTCTCTCAGCCAGACGGGGAAGGAGTTGGTGATTGAAGCCGAGGGAGGTAGTGCGGAGGCCATTTATGTGCAGCGGGCCTGGCTCAATGGGCAGCCGCTGGAGCGCGCCTGGGTGCGTCATGAGGAGATCGTCCACGGCGGCACGCTCCGGTTTGAACTTGGCTCCAAGCCGGGCGATTGGGGGACCAAAAATATTCCACCCACACCTTTGAGTTAAATCCTCCCGAAAAATATGAATGCAACCCTTTCCAACGAAATCCTTCAATACGCGCAAGACGAAGCGGCGCGATTGCTGCGCAAGCTGACCACGGAGAACGCCAAGGCCAGATCGCTAACGCTCGCGGTTGATCCCAGCTTGAAGGAGCAGGAGATTTTCATTGTTTCCAGCGCAAAACAGGCCGAACTGCGTGGTGGCAGTCCGGCGGCGGTGCTGCACGCGGTCTATACGTTTTTCCAGGAGTTGGGGTGCGTGTTCGAGTCGTCCGGCGAATGCCTGCCCAAGCGCCAGGAGTCGCTGAAATTCCCGACGCTGCGTTTGCGTCATGTGCCGTCGTTTCCCGAGCGAGGGATTCGGATGCATCTGAATTTTGTGCAGGATCAGTCCTACTTCACCGAGGTGGAGTTCACGGCGTTCATCGACAATGCCGCGCGGCAGCGTCTCAACTATCTGATGTTCCACATGTATACGCCGCAGCAGTGGTTCCCTTTCAAGTATCGTGGCGTGGAGCATCTCGATCACAGCCTTGGGCGCGAGCGTCGTCCGTTGCCTGTGGATATGATTGGGCGTAACAAGGTGAAGGTGAAGAGTCACTGGTTCCCCCGCGAATTTGAGGCAATTGAAGATCCGCGCGAGCTTCTGGATGCCGTGCATCAGCGGTTTCAGCGGATGATGGCGCATGCGCACTGCCGGGGGATTCGCAATTGTGTTTCCTTTGAACCCGAGGCGATGCCGCCTGCGTTGGTGGCGAAGCTGGGGACATGGACGGGAGGCGATGCCAAAAATCTTCTCGCCAACAAGGATCTCAACCAGGATTGGCAGGAGGGGTGGTCCGGGGTCAAATTGATCGAGCCCGACGTGCGTCATCCGCTCATTCTGGATATTTCGGTGGAGCGCTGTTTGCAATGCTTGCAGAGTTTCCCCGATCTAGACGAACTGCAGATGATTTCGCGCGAAGGGGTCAAGTGGACGCCAAAAGCCGGGGAATCCTACGAGGGCGAGTTGAAGCGGCTGATCGAGAAGTTTGGCCTGGGCCGGGCGGACCTCGACCGCAAGGGGCTTGCTGGCGTGGAACCGCCGGATGTCGGCCCGGAGATGAACGCGCAGGCGCGTCCTTATTGGACGGTGCTGCCGGGCGATAATTTTTATCCAACGGTGATCGGCTCGCTCCGGTTTGTGGAGCATGCGCTGACCGTCCTGCAGGACCCTCGCTTGCAGGCGGCGCTCCAAGCGCGAGGGATCGCCACGAGCATCGCTGTTTACAGCCCGCATCCAGAGACGGTGCGCCTGATGTTGGGGCCGATTGCGAAGATGCTTCCCACGGGAACGCGCTTCCACTGCCTGGCCGATTACGGCGCAAAGGACATCGCCTCAAATCTGCCAGCGTGGAAGCCACTGGTGAAGCGCGGGCAGAAGCCGGGTGTGATCACCTGGCTGGAGTTCGACGGCATCATGGCGCTCGCCCAAGGGTGGTGCGATTCGCTGATCGAGAACATTCAGAAAGCCTCGGAACTGGGTGCGGTGAGCATGAGCTTCAACCATTGGCGTGTTCGTTCGCTGGAACACAACGCCGCCGTGGCAGCCGCGTTTACGTGGGACGCTTCGCTCAAGCCGGATGCGTTCAAGAAGGCGTATTTTGGCCGACTCTTCGGCACAGCCAATGTGCAGGCCGCCAAGAAAGCCTACCGTTTGTTGGAGGAGGCGACGCTGTTCACTAAGTCCAACGGGTACAACGTCGGGTTCGCTGGGGATTGGGTTTTCCGCACCAGCACGAATCCTCCCGGATATTATTGGCCGCGTTTGTTGAAGATGGAACGCATGTATGAACAAGCCTCCGGGGCATTCGCAGAACTGACCGCTTCCAGCGCAGAGATGGGCCGCAAACAGGCGCAATATCTCGCGGATTTATGCCGGATCAGCGCAGGGCACGTCCGCGCGGTCTATCATCTGCAAAACGCGAAACTGCCCCTCGTTGGATACAAGGCATGGCCGCTGGACAATGCCAACGCGGCATGGCCCGCTCCCTACCAGCTTTCCGAACTGCTCCAAGAGGCGTTGCAGGCGCTCGCATTGCAGAAAGACTACATGCGCACCTATGCCCGCTGGGTGAAAACGTGCGACGAACAGGGGCAGCTTTGCAGCCATCAGCAAGGCGTGATCGAACCCTACGAGCGTTTTGTGGAAGTCCTGTCCGACCGACTGGAGATCGAGTTGAAGAATCTGGAATGGCTCAAGCGCCCACTCAAGGATTGCTCAAAGATTCAGCCGGTTTAGGAAAGAGGAAGCTGAGGATGGAATAAAGAGGCAGATTTAGTGTCCGCGATGACTCCGGCTGTCTAGCTCTCCTTGGTGGCCTTCGAGATGATTTCACCAAGGTCAACTTCCAACGCATGGCAAAGCCGTAGCAAGGTTTCCAGGGTTGGAATGCGTTGCCCGGATTCCACGTAACTTACCATTTGGCGGGATAGCCCGGCTCCTTCCGCAGTTCTGGTCAGAGACAAATTGCGGTCAAGCCGTTCTTGGCGAAGGATTTGGCTAACGCGAGTGCAAATCTCACGGACTGGAGGAGTCTTGGGCACTCAGAATTCCTACCCGAGAAGAAGATTGACACGTGAGGCCACTATCGTTACGGGTCATAGTCAGAACCTGACCTCATGATGAAAACAACCGATTTGGAACGTATTATCAGTGGCATCAACAGGAAGTATCTCAATGAACTTTGCGGCCCTCTTCCTGATGGAAATGCAGGCGATGGAAAAGTAGCTTCGCGGCGAAGTCCAGCCAGCGGGAAGACGATATGCGAGGATAAAGGCTGCTTTTGGGGCGTCTCTTCCTCACCCTGCTTCTGCGGAATAACCAAAGGTGAGTATCGCAATGGAGCGGAGTTGGAAGAGGTCATCATTCTGCGTGACCCTGCATCCAATCCGCCAGAAGGCAAAGTCGCTGTTGTAGCCACTATTGACGATCTCACTGAACGGGAAGGCAAGGATTTACCGGTCATTCTGGCAGTTGGGATCAACTATGGCCAGGGAGCTAAATATCTGACGAGCCCCGTGTCATTATGGCATGCAACGGGCATGCGAACGAAGCTCGATAAAGTCTTCGCCACACTTAGAACCGGGACGAAAACCAAATGCGTTACTCCGAAATTCTCAAACCCATCCGAGTATCATTTGGTCGCAACAAACTTCTTCCCTTGGATAACCCAAAAATCTTGGAGCGCCTGTAAATTAAACTCCATCGAGGAGATGCTGCTGATTAATTGTCACGGCTTCCGCGATCCGTATGCCCATATCGAGGAAATCTGCCGGGGGTTGAAAAAGGAACTACAGGGATTGGTCTTTCACGGAGCAAATAATGCGGTTCCCCTTATGGGTGCGGAATTCATTCGATCCCGTATGCCATCCGCAGACAAAACTCCCCGGCCAGATATTATTTTCTGCGATAATCTCGCAGGCTCCCCACACATCACCAATGCGGTTCGCATTTGCTGATGAAATTTACTGCAATACGTTCCTCTGCGGACACTCGGTAAATCACGTTAAACTGAAATGAATGTTGAGCTTAAAAACCCTAGAACTGGCGAATTCAAAGAGATCAAAGTCGGATGGAGTTGGGTGCTTTTCTTCTTTGCGGGCTTTTGGGGTATTCCCCTGTTTTTGCGAAAACTTAATATATGGGGCGGTATATTTCTGTTTCTTAGCCTCTTCGGCACTTGCCAGTCATGGATTGCGAATTTTTTCGCTGGCGACGCAGAAACTGCTGGACTCATGGGAATTGGTGTTTTGGGATTCTCTGTGTCTATGCTGGTGTTAACTGTCTACATTGCAGCGAAAGGGAACGAACTGACAGCAAAGAACCTCCTTGAAAATGGGTGGGTGTTCGCCTACCCACACAATGCGAAGACTGCGGAAGCTAAACGACAATGGGGCATTAGGGATACTCACATTCAAAACCAAAGCAGCAGCAGGATGAAGAACTGTCCGTTTTGTGCTGAGGCAATTCAAGCAGCAGCGGTTAAGTGCAAACACTGCCATGAGACACTTAAAAGCGAATTGGTGGAAGTCGAGGTTCCTGAGTTAGAGAAAAAGCGAAGTTACGTCACGGTTTTCAAAGCCCAAACAGAATCTTCCAGCCAACTTAATTCCACTTGGGATGGGGTCGGTTGGGTGATCTTGATAATTTTTCTTCTGGTCCTGAGCATTCTCAGCCTTGGGTGTAATAATCCCAGCTATTGCAAGCAATTAGCAATCTGTTTGAAGAACTGTCCATTTTGCGGTGAAGAAATTCAGGATGAAGCGATCAAGTGCAAGCATTGTCGCGAAATGCTTGGAGATCACTTGTTGGAACCGGTTCCCAAAGCTAAACCGAAATCTGTTAGCAGTCGGTCCAACTCCTCATTAGATGGGATTGGTGAGAGCATACTGTCCTTGTTCCTTGTCGCAGTTTTAGCAGGAGTATGTTATGCTTTAGTAATATCTGCATGGGGTAATAATCAGCAGAAATCTACATTGTTTTGGAGTACATTTTCATCGCGTTACCGTGTGGATGCCTGGCTCGAACAATATATTGCAGGTCACGCTCCGTATGAGGTTCGAGGGGTTTCCGGCTACTCGCTGATTACATACAAAAATATCAAGAACAGGGACGGCATCGTTACCGTAGAACTCACATTCAAGAACCAACGCGGCGGAGATATTGTGGAAACGCACAATTTTAGACTCAACAGCAAAAACGAGGTCGAAATGATGCAGTAGCGAAGGAAATGCTTGATGATGTGTGATGTTTCGCTGCGCGCTTGCAGAGGTAAGAAAAGGATATTCTTTGCTTTGCGCTCTTGCGTGAGATTTTTTCTGCTCTCTTTCTGAGTTCGCGGCCTTGCAATCGTTGCGGGGTTGCGTTCTGATGCCTGACTTCTCCTCACAAAATAATCATGTCTCATCCAAGCTATTCCCTCAATCCATCAAGTCTCGTTCTTCGCAATGCCGCAGGCGAGGCGGTGGTGAATCTTCCGCTCTCCCTTTCCGCCGCCGGGAAGGATTGGCGGGTGACGCGTCTGGAATCGACTCCGACCGGTTGGATCGGTTTTTCGGCGGACCCTGTTGTGACGGTGAGCCTTACCAAAGCCGCGCAGCATCTCTTGGTGGAATGGCACGCTCCGTTGCAGGGGGCTGCGGATGTGGTTTATTTTTCGGGTGCGAAAATCGCCTCCTCTCATGCACACGCTTTTATTCCTGACGACAGCTTTGGGGCGTTTCCTGTTGCAGAGGACCGCGTCTTTGCGGTGACGAGCCAGGCGGAGATGAAGCTCCCGCTGGGGCTGAATGAGGAGTTGTGGATGATCGCGCCCCCACCGCATGTTTTCGCGTTGGGCGACGCCCAGGGAGCTGGCGTTGCGTTTTCGGTTCCCGAATGTGTGCCTGCGGATGCGACGCTGTTTGCCCTCAACGGCGGGCGGTTGTCGGTGAAGTTTTTGCAGTATTCTGCGGGCTGCGATGGAGGGCGTTTGCCGCGGGTCTATGTGGACCTGAATGTCGGCTCTCGGCAGGATGCGCTGGCGCGGCATCTGGGTCATGCGCGGGCTCTGGGGTTGGTGAAGGAGCCGAAATCGCAGCCCGATTGGTGGCATAATCCGCTGTATTGCACTTGGGGCGACCAGTGCCGGTTGACGAATGATGGGATTGCGACCAACCAGAGCCTGACGCGCGAGCGGATTCTCGGCTGGGCGGACAAAATCCGCAGCTTTTACGAGGGCGAGGTCAATTTCATCATCGACGACGGCTATTTCTTGGGGATGGGCGATTTCCGCTTGCGGCCCGAGCTTTACCCGACGACCGAGGCGTTCCGCGATCTCATCGGCGAACTCAAGAAGCGGAATTTCCGCGTGATTCTTTGGTATACGCCGTTCTGGCTGGCGCCCGATTCGCCGATTGTCCAGGAGCATCCCGAGTGGTTCTTGCACCAGCCCGACGGCTCGCTCTTGGAGCAGAGCCCGTTCTGGGGCAAGAAATACCGCTACGACTGGACGCATCCCGAGGTGCCGGGACATCATCGCGGGATTCTCCGCTTCCTTCTCGAAGAACTGGGCGCGGACGGCATCAAGGTGGATATGACCTATGTCAATCCCGCGTCGAGCGACGTGGTGCGGCACGATCCCGCATGGGCTACGGGCGATGCGGTTTTCTACCGCACGTTGCAGATCATCCATGAGGAGGTGCAGCGGATCAACCCCGAGGCCTTCACAACCGTCAACGGCATTGAGTGTTACCTGCAACCTTTCGCCGGTGCCGTGCGGCTGAACGATCTGTTCAACATCACCGACGCCACGGCTTGGTATCAGCGCGCGGAATTGGTGAACCGGCTGATGCCCGATATGGCCATCGACGTGGATGGGTGGCCTGCGGGGCTTGAGAAACTGCGCGAGTATCCGTTTGTGGCTTCGGCGTTCGGCGCGCCGGTGACGTATTACCTCGACGGCACGGAGGTTGGAGGGGTGGAGATCGAGGGCGAGGACGGCAAGAAGAAGCGCACTTCCGTGATGTTCGGCGAGGCCGAGATCAACCGCATGGCTTCCGTCTGGAATACTTACGCCCACGCGCCGGTGCGGGAAAGCGACCGGATCACCATCGACGCGGCGAAGGGGGTGTTTGAGCGGCGGGACGCCCAGGGAGCACTGCGGGCGCTTTCGCTCAACTACTCTGTGTTCATTGCTTACGGAGGCTCGGAAATCCGCGTGACCTCCAATTGCGACCAGCAGATTGCGGTGCCGCTGGAAGGGCGTCCGGCCCCTACGGTGGCCGTGGCGGTGCATCGGGACGGCACGCGGCAGAGCGTTCCGCTTTGTTTGGAGGGAGGCTGCGCGGTCTTGACGGCGCAGGACGCGGCGAGCGGGATTCTTTACTACGCGCTTACGAACGCCCAATAAACCGGAGCTTTGCCATGAAAATTCCATGCGTGAATGACTTCGAGGTGAGCGGGGACGGTTCCGCTTCCGCCTGGCAGGGAGTGGCGTGGGAGCCGCTGGTGCGCGTGGGCGAGGGGAAGGCGGCTTATGCAGCCCGGACCAAAATTTTGTGGTCGCAGACCGGCCTCTATTTTCTGGTGGATTGCGAGGATCGCAAGCTGACTTGCACGATGACGCGGGATGGCGACGACCTTTTCCGCGAGGACGTGGTGGAGGTCTTCCTGTGGCCGGACGAAGCGCATCCGGTTTACTTCGAGTATGAGATTTCGCCATTGAACTTCGAGCTGCCCCTGATGGTGAACAATCACGAGGGGGATTTTTGCGGCTGGCTGCCATTCCATTATACAGGGACGCGCCGGGTCCGCCATGCGACGGTCGTGCGGGGTGAAACCCAGGAACAGGGAGCCGAAGTGACGGGGTGGAGCGCCGAGTTTTTCATCCCGTTTGAGTTATTGAAAGGGCTGGGACAATACGCCGCCGAAGCCGGGCAACCGTTGGCGCGCCAATGTGTACCGGATCGACTACGATGAGGGGGAAGCCAGCCATTGGGCGTGGAGCCCGGAGACGGCGCAGAGGTTCCACAACTACCAGCAGTTCGGCGTGCTGGAGTTTGTGTGAGGTTGGGGATGCCTACCGCTTTGGCTGCACAGCCGCTTGTTTGCGCTCCGAGGTCTGCTGTTCGAAGTTGTTGAGGATCATGTCCATGATCCGGGAGGCTGGGACGACTTTCACGCTGCTGAGGTCGAGGTTGCCGTCCTTGCCGATGACGTTGATGCTGAATTTGCCGTTGAACCCATAGTCGGCGGCGACTTGCGGGCCGTTGCTGGCGATGACGAACGGAATATTGCTGGGGATCGGCTGGCCTGCGGATTCGGGGTCGGCGAATGCAGCGACGAACACGGCGTTGCGCGCGGCGAATTCCTGATAGACGTCGGCGATGCGTTTCGCTTGCGTGCGGAATGCGCCGGAACTGGGCGACGGCGCGATGAGGAGGACAACAGGCTGCCCTTTCCAGCTTTGGATGGTCTTTCCAGCGGCCCAGGTGAAGTTGGGCGCGGGGTGGACGACATCGGCCTGGGCGAACATCGGCGCGAGGGCCAATGCCACGAGGGACGCAAAGGCTGGAAGGGCGGGCGTTTTCATGAGGCGGGAATCAGACCTTGAGGATTTCAGCCTCTTTGTGTTCCACAGCCGTGTCGATGGCTTTGACGGTTTTGTCCGTGAGGGCTTGCACTTCTTTTTCAAGGGTGCGCAGATCGTCTTCGGTGATGGAGCCTTCCTTTTGGAGTTTTTTGAGACCGTCCATGCCGTCGCGACGGATGCTGCGGATGCGCACGCGGGCTTCTTCGGCCATAACCTTGATGGTTTTGCAGAGGGTGATGCGGCGTTCTTCGCTGAGTTCAGGGATGCGCAGGCGGATCAACTTGCCGTCCACCGTCGGATTGATGCCGAGCTTGGATTCTTTGATCCCGCGCTCGATGTCCTTCATCGTGCTCATGTCGAAGGGCTGGATGACGAGCAGGCGCGCTTCAGGCGTGGTGATGAGGGCGAGTTGCTTCATGCGCATGGAGCTGCCATAGGCTTCGACCTCGATGTTTTCCACCAGCGCCGGGGAGGCTTTGCCGGTGCGCACGCTGGAAAACTCGTGATGCATGTAGTCCAGTGCCTTTTCCATGGCGTCTTCGGTTTCCAAAAGAATGTCGTCTGAGTTCATAAAATAAAGGTGCGGTTGGGAGGGTTATTTTTCCGAGGTGACAAGGGTGCCAACCGCTTCGCCGAGGACGACATGCTTGATGTTGTCGTCGTGCATCATGTCAAAAACGATGATGGGAACGCGATTGTCCATGCAGAGGGAGAAAGCGGTGGAGTCCATGACAGCGAGGCGCTGGGTGAGGGCTTCCGTGTAGGTGATTTTGTCGTATTTGACGGCGGTGGGGTCCTTGGCGGGGTCGGCGGTATAGATGCCGTCCACCTTGGTGGCCTTGAGGATCACCTCTGCGCCGATCTCGCTGGCACGCAACGCGGCGGCGGTGTCGGTGGAAAAGAAGGGGTTGCCGGTGCCGGCGACGAAGATGACGACGCGGCCCAGTTCCAGGTGCCGAATAGCACGCAGCCGAATGAACGGTTCGGCGACGTTTTTCATCTCGATGGCCGTCTGGACGCGGGTGGCGACACCTTGGGATTCCAAGGCACTTTGGAGGGCCATGCCGTTGATGACGGTGGCAAGCATGCCCATGTAATCGGCGGCGGTGCGTTCCATTCCTTTGTGGCTTGCGGAAAGACCGCGCCAGATATTGCCGCCGCCAATGACGACGGCGATTTCCACGCCAAGATCGTGAACTTCACGGATTTGACGGGCCATGTTGCTAACAATCCCGGGGGAGATGGTATCGCTGCTGCCTGGTTCTTTTAATGCTTCACCGCTGACTTTGAGGATAATCCGCCGGTATTTTGGGCTCGGGGTGGAGTTTGACATCAAGGGAATAGTGAACACGAAGAGGATGCTCTTCATCAAGCCGGAATTGTTGGAAACGCGGGCTTGCCCCGACGTGGGGGATGGGGCATAATTTTTGGCTTTTATGAGCAATAAACGGTCTGGTTGTCTTTGGTTTGCCCTAGTGATCGTGCTATGCGTCAGCCTGCTGGTGAATGTGGGACTGGTGGCAGGCAAGGGCAGAAGGATTGGCTCGGAGCTGCAAGGGAAGCTCGCCAGGCCGGAGCGCCTGGAGGAACGCATCCTGCGCAGCGGCACGGGACGGGACCGTATTGTAGTGATTCCGGTGCGCGGTTTGATCAGCTCGAATGTTTCGGGTCGCATCGGGGCGTCGATGGTGGAGGACATCAAAATCCAGCTTCGACAGGCCGAGGAGGACGACCGGGTGAAGGCGGTGGTGCTCGCCATTGATTCGCCAGGGGGCGAGGTGACGGCTTCGGATATTCTCTACAACGCGGTGCGCCGGGTGCGGGATCGCAAGCCAGTGGTGGTGTCGATGGGGTCGATGGCGACTTCGGGCGGCTATTACACGGCCTGCGGCGGGTCGTATCTCATGGCGCACCCGACGACGTTCACCGGGTCGATTGGCGTGATTATTCAGTCACTGCGCTACAACGATCTGCTGGGCAAGATCGGGATCGCGCCGGTGACGTTCAAGAGCGGGGCGTTCAAGGATATGTTGAGCGGAATGCGCGAGATGACGCCGGAGGAGAAGGAGTATGTTCAGGCGCTCGTGATGCAGACGTATGGGATTTTTCTCGGGGTGGTGGCCAAGGAGCGCCATTTGGATGAGGAGAAACTTCGCGCGGAGATTGCCGATGGTCGCGTGGTTTCGGGCCGAGACGCGTTGGAAGCGAAGCTGGTCGATGGGTTGGGCGAGATCGAGGACGCCTACCAGAAGGCAAAGGATATGGCCAAAGCCCCGGATGCGACGATGATGGCCTACGAGGCGCAGTTTAGCTGGAGCCGGATTTTCCAGCGTCTTGACAGCGAAGAAAGCAGCATGGGAGGAAAGGTGGAAGTGAACCTGACCCAGAAATTGCTTCCGGCGCTGGAACCGGGCCGGGCCTATTGGCTGCCGGGATTTTACGCGCTGTAAAGGGGGATGATGGAACACTGGATTCTGGGCGGGATGGCGGCGTTGGGGTTGGCGATCATCGTGCTTTGCCTTGTGATTTTCGGACGCTTGCTAACATCAGTCCGGGCGGGACACGGCAAGGTGAAAGGAGAGGGGTTGGGGATGACGGATCTGATGTTGGCGACGGTGCTCATCATCTGGCTGGGCGGGATGGCGGTGCATGGATTCTTGCACGCGAAGAGCATGCAGCCGATGACGGACCGGGCTATTTTGCTGAGCGCGGTTTTGTTCGGAATGGTGGTGGGGTTGATCGCGCTGTTTTTGCGCGTACGCCAGATTTCGGTGACGCAGCTTTTTGGGCTGGGTGCCGGGAATCGGCTGGGTGCCGGGAATCGGCTGGGAGCCTTGAAGACCGGGGCGAAGCTCTTTTTCGCGGTCATGCCGCTCGTCATGTTTTTCAGCGTCCTAGCGCAGTTATTTTTGGGGAAGGATGCGGAGCCGCAGGAGGTCATTAAGTATTTCGCTGAAGCCGCGCGCCATTCGGATCATTGGCGGCTGATGCTGGCGGGGGTGGCGAGTATTCTGATTGCGCCGATGATGGAGGAGTTTATCTTTCGCGGGTATTTCTACGGGGTGCTCCGGCGGTATTTTGGGGTGATTCCGGCGTTGTTGTTCATATCGGCGCTCTTTGCTTTAATCCACGTCAACGCGACCGCTCTCTTGCCGCTGTTTGTCCTGGCGGTGGGCTTGACGCTGGCCTACGAGGCCACCGGGTCGCTGCTGGCGCCGATGTTGATGCATGCGCTTTTTAATGCCGTCATGCTCGGGACGATATTCTATATTTCGCAACATTCATGAAGCTATCCGATCTCGGCGAAGACGCGCTGGTGGCACGGTGGACGCGCGGCCTGCCTCGCAACGCGACGTTGCTGGTGGGGCCGGGGGACGATTGCGCGGTGGTGGGGCGGCGCTCGGATGCGGTCTGGACGCTGCTCAAGACGGATTGCGTGATCGAAGGGGTGCATTTCGCTGGGGAGACCGATTTCGCCCGCGTGGGCTGGAAGGCGCTGGCGCGGAACGTGAGCGACATCGTGGCGATGGGGGGCGAGCCGGAGCATGCGCTCGTGACCGTGGCGTTCCCTCCGGGGCTGGACGTGGCGAAGGCGGATGCGCTTTACAAGGGGCTGCGGCGTTGCGCGCGGAAATTTGGCGTCTCCATTGCGGGCGGGGAAACAGCGCGCAGTCCGGGGCCGGTGTTTGTCTCCGTGGCGCTCACCGGGCGGGTGGAGCGGGGGCGCTGTGTGCTGCGTTCCGGTGGCAAACCGGGCGATGTGCTCTTTGTCACGGGACGGCTGGGAGGATCGCTCGCGGGGAAGCATCTGGATTTCCTGCCGCGCTTGCGCGAGGCCCGTTGGCTCACCGAACATTTCCGGCTGCACGCGATGATGGATTTGAGCGACGGGCTCGGGGCCGATCTGCCGCGTCTGGCGAAGGCAAGTGGATGCGGGTTTGAACTGGGGGAACTTCCTTGCTCACCCGGTTGTTCGCACGAGGCGGCGCTGGGCGATGGCGAGGATTTCGAATTGCTCTTTGCCGTAAGTCCCCGGCAGGCACAGCGTTTGGAGAAGGCGTGGCCTTTCCTCAGTTTGCCATTGACGCGGGTGGGTGTTTTGACGGCGAATAGAACCCGCACCTCCGCCCATGGCTTCGATCATTTCGCATAGTCCGCAAGAGACCTTTGAGTTCGGCAGGCAATTTGCCGTCGGGCTGCGTCGTGGCGACGTGCTGGCGCTGGCGGGCGATCTCGGCGCGGGGAAAACGCAGTTTGCCAAGGGACTCGCCGTCGGGTTGGGTGTGGAGACCGACGTCACCAGTCCCACGTTCACGCTCATTCACGAGTATCCGGACGGGCGATTGCCGCTCTTTCACATCGACCTCTACCGGCTGGAGGACGAGGACGAGGTGCTCGGGATTGGCATTGACGAATACCTCGATGGCGACGGGGTGACGGTGATCGAGTGGGCCGACAAATTCGCCGAACTGATGCCGCCGGGAGCACGCTGGGTAAGGTTCCGCGCGGGGGAAGGCGACGAGCGGGAGATCGTCTATTAAAGTCTCGCGCAAAGGCCGCAAAGAGCGCAAAGATTCCTTCTAAAAATCTGCGTCAATCTGCGAAATCTGCAGATAACACCTCTTCATTTTTAAATCTGTGGAAACCTCTTCAAATATTGTGCTCGCCATTGAAACATCCACGCAACAAGGGAGCGTGGCGGTGTGGCGCGATGGGCAAATCGTTTTTTCCGAGTCGTGCGGCGCGGGGCGCAGCCACAGTTCGTTGCTTTTCGCGGTGCTGGAGCGGGCGCTGAAGGTCGGCCCGATGAACCGGATCGCCGTGGGGCTCGGGCCGGGGTCGTATGCCGGGGTGCGGATTGCGATTTCTGCCGCGACGGGGTTGGCGCTCGCCACGGGCGCGGAGTTGGTGGGGTTGCCGTCCATCGTGGCGCTGGGCGAGGGGGAGTATGTGGCGCTGGGGGATGCCCGGCGAGAGAGTTACTATTTTGCGCTCGTGCGCGGGGGAGAATGCGTGGAGGGGCCGGTATTACTTTCGGCGGATGAACTGGCGCAAAAGCTGGACGGATGCTCGGCCCCTGTGATTGCTTCCGAGGAGATTGGCGCGGTGATTCCGGCATCGTTGGAATTCCGGTTTCCGTGCGCGGAACGGCTCGCAAGGCTGGCGGCGGAAGGGCGTTCCATCGTGGCGCGCGGCGATTTGGAGCCGATTTATTTGCGCGAGCCGCATATTACGGTGGCGAAGAAACGGGAGTGAGCGCTATTGGATGTGCCTCAATGAGGAATTGAGGGAAGGTTTTGGTGCGTCTCCGTGTCCGTTTTAAGAAACGCGTGGTATCGTTAATAGAACGAACCATAAAATCGCGTTGCAAATAAAAAATGTTAGAAAGGTGCTGCGACCACGACGCATATCTGATCGCATCGCGAAGAACGTAATGAATATTGCTGGTAGTCCGAAAACAAGCCAGAACCCAGGCTCCCAAAATATATTAAGTGGAAGACTAGATGTGCCGATGTGAACAAGCCCGGAAAGAAAGGGGGGCAACGCAGCGTCGAATGCTAGTGGCGTGCGGTGTAGAATCCTAAATTCAGTGGCAACCCACGGCACTACAAACAGAGCGCATATCAGCGAGATTAGCAGAAGGAATCGCTGGGGGGTATGAAAGTGGAATCCAAAGGTCGTTAACTCCAGCGGAAATGAGAAAAGACAGTCCCGCAACAGAGAGCAGGTATGATATTGCTGTCCGTGCAGCAAGAGGCTTCTGGCGAGGGTGTAAGGTAAGAGTGAGCGCCAAGCCCGCGCTCAACGCGAAAGGGATGGCAACCAAGACGAAATAGAAGTAAGGCGTCGGAGGGAGGACAACGTGCCGAGAAAGCACGGCCCATAACATGGCAATGCCAACTGCCAAGGCTATTTCATGGATGCGTCGCATTCGGAAAGGCTTCTACCCTGACTGATAAAAGCGACCCGCGCAAGCGGCAACTGGTACGGTTGTGAGGCCTGTAAAGGGCGGTTGAAAAGTGCAGCGGGTGCCGGTTGAAAAGTGCGTCACTTAGTGGGGAGTGAAGCGTTTTCTGTGGGGTAGGTCAAGTGGGCTTTGGCGGGCCTCCTGTTCATCGGCTGGAGC
>Ga0316227_1002574_pt1 | contig 16046 bp, 14 predicted proteins | sample TBH18019metaG_FD_206012 | JGI IMG/M metagenome (GOLD analysis project Ga0316227, IMG submission 206012) | Freshwater microbial communities from Trout Bog Lake, Wisconsin, USA - TBH18019 | ecosystem: Environmental > Aquatic > Freshwater > Lake > Hypolimnion/Profundal zone | place: USA: Wisconsin... | reverse complement strand
TCCCCAGCCAATTTTTTCTCTTGAGTGCGGAGTCCGATGGAGGAGTCTAGAGGCTGAAGCGCGACACCTGGCGCTGCAGGTCCTCGGACAGGCGCGTCAGGTCCGAGGCGGTGCGGGCCACTTCCTGGTTGGCCACCGTCATCTCGCCGATGGCATTGGCGACCGTGAAGGCCTCCTGGGAGCCGGACTCCACCTGCCGGGCCACGTCGGCCCCGGCCCGGGCCTGCTCCACCGTGGCCGAGGCCACCCGCCGGGTCTGGCCGGCGAATTCGTCCAGGCCGGCGCGGATGGCCTCCAGGGTGGCCACGGTGGTGCCGACGGTGGCCTCGCCCTGGTCCACCGCATTGCGGGCTGCGGTGATCAGCAGGGCCACCTGCTTGGCGGAGCTGCCGCTGCGTTCGGCCAGCTTGCGCACCTCCTCCGCCACCACCGAGAAGCCCTTGCCGTGCTCGCCGGCCTTGGCCGCCTCGATCGCCGCGTTCAGGGAAAGCAGGTTGGTCTGGTTGGCGATCTCCTCGATGACGTTGACCGCTTCGGAAATCTGCCCGGCGGTGCCGGCGATCTGGCCCATGGCCGTCCGGGTGCTGGCGCCCGCCGCCTGGCCCTTGCCGGTGAGCTCCAGGGCCCGGTCCAGCCGCTCCAGGGAGGACTGGGCGTCCAGGTTCACCTCGTCGATGGAGGCCGACAGTTCGGTGACCGCGGCCGCCATGCGCTCGTTGCCCGTGCGCATGTCATTGGAAATCTTGGCGATGCCCGAAGAGGTGGCGGCCATCTGGTCGGCCGAGGCGGACAGCTGGGTGGCGCCGCTGGCGACTCCCTCCACGCCGGCCCGCACGCCCAGCAGGACCTTCCGCAGATCGGCCACCATGGTGTTGAGGTCGCGGCCCAGGTGGCCGAACTCGTCCGCGCGGTCCAGGGTGGCAGTGGCGGTCAGGTCGCCCTTGCTCACGGAGCCCAGCAGCCGGCTGAACGCCTCCAGCGGGCCGTGGATGCCCCTGATCACCACCAACCCCAGCAGGGAGCCGCCGATGATGCCGAGGATCGAGAAGGTGAGGCCGCCGATCATGCCTTGGCGGTACTGCGCCTGGCCGAACTTCAGGGCCGTCGAGGCCAGCTCGGCGTTGTCCTTGACCAGCTGGGCCCCCAGCGGGCCCATGGCCCGGTCGGTGGCGTCAAGCTTTTCCGAAAGGATCCGCCTGGCTCCCGCCACATCGCCCTGTTTGGAAAGGGCCAGCGCCTCCAGGCGGACCCGCCGCTGCTCCAGGGCGGCGGCCTGGTACTGGGGACCCACCCGCCGCGCGACCTCGGAGGTGACGGCTTTCTGGTAGCGGCCCCAGGCCGCGTCGAAGTTCTCGTCCAGCTTGTTCATGTCGGCTTCGATCGCTGCCGCCGCCTCGGGGTTGGCCGCGCGCATGTGGTTGTTGAGCAGGACCAGGGCCCTGAGCACCGAGGTCCGCGCCACGGTCAGGTCCCCGGTGGGCAGCAGGTTGTCGTTGTAGATGGCCTCGGTGCGCGCCTGGGCGGCACTGCCGTCCTTGATCGCCAGGGTCAGCATGGCGATCAGGACCAGGGAGAAGAAGCCCACCAGCAGGGTGATCTTGCGCTTGACCGGAAGGTTGCGGAACCAGGTGCTGAGCATGGATTCTCCCTAGATTAGCCAATGCCGCGCGGGCTGTGCTGAACAGCCTTGCACGGCATTTGGCGTTAACCGAAATTTTACTTGAAGTTCTTAAATTTGTGTTTTTTATTTAGCTGCACCCGGTGGTGGCGCCGCAGGTCTGGCACTTCAGGCAGGCGCCGTTGCGCACCATGGTGAGGTGGCCGCACTCGGGGCAGGGGTCGCCGGTGTAGCCCTTCTGCCGGGCGGCGGTGAAGGCGTTCTGGGACTGGCTGGCCGCCTGGGCGGCGTGGCCGTGGCCGGGGACGGCCATGGCCGGACTGGCGGTCTGGACCATGGAGGCGGCTTCGCCTTCGGAGAACAGGGGCGTCATGCCGCCGGTGGCCAGGGGCGCCAGGGACTGGCCATGGCTCTCCGGCTTGTTGCCGACGGTGAGCTGCATGAGCTGTTCCGGCTCCACCTGGGCCAGCTCGAACCGGCCCAGGTAGCTGATGGCCAGCTCCCGGAACACGAAATCGATCAGGCTGGTGGAGAACTTCACCGTGTCGCTGCCCTGGACCATGCCGTTGGGCTCGAACCGGGTGAACAGGAAGGCCTCGCAGAACTCCTCCAGCGGCACGCCGCGCTGCAGGCCCATGGAGACGGCGATGGCGAAGCAGTTGAGCACGGCCCGGAAGCCGGCGCCTTCCCGGTGGATGTCCAGGAAGATCTCGCCGAGGGTGCCGTCCTCGTATTCCCCGGTGCGCAGGTAGAGCTTGGTGCCGCCGATGGTGGCCGCCTGGGTGTAGCCGCCCCGGCGGTTGGGCAGCTTCTTCTTGTAGGTGCGCGCCATGCTCTGGGCGACCGCCTCGACCTTGGCGGGCTGCGGGGCCTCGTCGTCCATCAGGGTGTCGATGCCTTCCAGCAGGTCCAGGTTGGTGGCCATGGCCTGGCTCATCTTGCTGCCGTCCCGGTAGAGCGCCACCGCCTTGATCATGAACTGCCAGGAGGCCTTGTAGATGTCGCCGATCTCCGCGACGGTGGCCTGGGCTGGCAGGTTGATGGTCTTGCTGATGGCGCCGCTGAGGAACGGCTGGGCCGCCCCCATCATGCGGATGTGCCCCATGGGGGCGATGAAGCGCTTGCCCTTGCGCCCGCAGGCGTTGGCGCAGTCGAAGATGGCCTGGTGGTCCGGATTCAGGTGGGGCGCGCCTTCCATGGTCATGGAGCCGCCCAGGGCGTCCAGGAACACGGCGGTGGCCTCCGCGCCGAATTCCGTCTTGAGCCGTTCCACCGGCGCGACATAGGAGGGGTCGAAGGCGGTGGGCAGCTTCTGCTCCAGGTCAAGCAGCTCCTGGGCGGTCCAGCCCCTGGCCAGGAACTGGGCGCGCGAAATGCCTGGGGTCTGGTCGGTGATCTCCAGCCAGCCCACCACGTAGCGTTCGATGTCCTTGATCTGGGCGGGGGCATAGCCCAGGCGCATCAGGGCTTCGGGAATGGCCCGGTTGACCAGCTTGAAGTAGCCGCCGCCGGCCAGCTTCTTGAACTTCACCAGGGCGAAATCGGGTTCCACGCCGGTGGTGTCGCAGTCCATGAGCAGGCCGATGGTGCCGGTGGGCGCCAGCACGCTGACCTGGGCGTTGCGGAAGCCGTGCTGGTCGCCCAGGGCCAGGGCCCGGTCCCAGGCTTCCCGGGCGGCGTCCAGCATGGACTTGGGCACGCCGGTGCCGCGCAGGCCCTGGGGCACGATGGACAGCTGCTCGTATTCCGCGGCCGGCGCGCCGTAGGCGGCCCGGCGGTGGTTGCGGACGACCCGCAGCATCGCCTCGCGGTTGCGCGCATAACCGGGGAAGGGGCCCAGCTCGGCGGCCATCTCGGCGCTGGCGGCGTAGGCGTCGCCGGTGAGGATGGCGGTGAGGGCGGCGCACCACTGGGTGCCGGCCTCGCTGTCGTAGGGGATGCCCAGGCGCATGAGCATGGAGCCCAGGTTGGCGTACCCCAGGCCCAGGGTGCGGAAGTCATAGGACAGCTCGGCGATCCGCTCCGAGGGGAACTGGGCCATGAGCACCGAGATCTCCAGCACCATGGTCCACAGCCGGATGCCGTGGCGGTAGCCGGCCAGGTCGAAGCCGCCGTCCGGGGTGAGGAAGCCGCACAGGTTCAGGGAGGCCAGGTTGCAGGCGGTGTCGTCCAGGAACATGTACTCGGAGCAGGGGTTGCTGGCGTTGATCGGCCCGTCGGCCGGGCAGGTGTGCCAGTCGTTGATGGTGGTGTCGAACTGGATGCCGGGGTCGGCGCAGGCCCAGGCGGCGCGGTTGATCCGGTCCCACAGGTCGCGGGCCTTGACGGTCTTGTGCAGCTTGCCGTCGGTGCGCCGCTCCAGGTACCAGGAGCCGTCCTTTTCCAGGGCGCGCATGAAGGAATCCGGCACGCGGATGGAGTTGTTGGAATTCATGCCGCCCACCGTGGCGTAGCCCTCGCCGTCCCAGGTGGTGTCGTAGTGCTTCAGGTCCCGGGCGAAATCGCCCTGGCTGAGCCGGCTCATGGACTGGGCCAGGAAGGCCGAGGCCACCCCAGCAACCTTGGCCTTGGCCAGGGCCTTGCGCAGCTTCTCGTTGGTCCTGGGATCGCTGTCCCGGGTGGTGGAGCCTTCCACCGCTTCGCACATGGCGTTCCAGTGCTTGTTCAGCACCAGGCTGCCGGCGGCCAGCATGGCCACCTTGCGTTCCTCGGTCACCTTCCAATCAATAAAGGCTTCGATGTCGGGGTGGTCCAGGTCCAGGCACACCATCTTGGCCGCCCGCCGCGTGGTGCCGCCGGACTTGATGGCTCCCGCCGCCCGGTCGCCCACCGCCAGGAAGGACATGAGCCCGGAGGAGCGCCCGCCGCCGGACAGCCCCTCCTCGGCGCCCCGCACCTTGGAGAAGTTGGTGCCCGTCCCGCTGCCGTACTTGAAGATGCGTGCTTCCCGGGTCCACAGGTCCATGATCCCGCCCGGGTTCACCAGGTCGTCCTCGACGCTCTGGATGAAGCAGGCGTGGGGCTGGGGCCGCTCGTAGGCGGAGGTGGAACGCTCGAGCTTGCCGGTTGCGGGATTGACGAAGCTGTGGCCCTGGGCCGGGCCGGAGATGCCGTAGGCGAAGTGCAGGCCGGTGTTGAACCACTGCGGGCTGTTGGGCGCGCACATCTGGTTGGCCAGCATGTACATCAGTTCGTCGTAGAAGATCTGGGCATCCTCTGGGCCGTCGAAGTAGCCGTGCGTTTCGCCCCAGTGGCGCCAGCACCCGGCCAGCCGGTGGAACACCTGCCGGGCGTCGTGCTCGCCGCCTCCGGCCGCGTCGATGCCCTTCCTGCGGAAGTATTTCTGGGCCAGGATGTCCACCGCCACCTGGGACCAGCTCTCCGGCACCATCACGTCCTTCGCCTCGAACACCACGGTGCCGTCCAGCTTGGTAATCCGGCTGGTGCGCGCCACGAAGGGGATGCCCGTGAGCGGGTCGCTACCGGATTTGGTGAAGAAGCGGGTAATCTTCATGGTGTCCTCTGAAAAGCAATGCCTTCGGGCAAACGTCCGGCAACCCCATCCGAACGACCGACGGAAACCCCTTGGACGTCTATGGGTTGTGCTGGAGTGAAAGGATCACCCCAAGATGTTGGGGCGTCAAGTGGAACTCCAGGGGAATATTTTGCCCCACGGCAAACCCCATAGGAATGAAAGAAATTATCGTATCGGCCAGCCGCGACCGGACCGGCCGGGTCACCTTGGGCCCCCGAGGCGGGGGTTTCAGGCTAGGATGGAAGCAAGCCGGGCCCCATGCATCGGGGTGCGATGAACCGGGTCAGATCGGAAGAAGCAGCCCTAAGTCGTTACCCTGAGTGCCGTGGCAAGCCCGGCCCATGGTTTATCATGAGCATCTTCATTTCAAGCGCGGCCTGCGTGATCCGCTGCCGGGGCTGCCTGGGGCCCCTGGCCGAGGCGCGGGCCGGGCTTTGCGGCCGCTGCTGGTCGGGGCTGGTGCCGCTGCCCGAGGAACGCTGTCCGCGCTGCGCGCTGCCCCACGGCGGGGGCCCGCACTGCCCGGAGCCGGTGGCCTGGAGCCGGGGGGACGCGCTCTGGAACTACCGCGCCGGCCGCCCGGCCCTGGGCGCCCTCCTGGTACCGGCCATCAAGCGGGGCGAACTGGGCTGGAAGGCGGCCCTGCTGGAACGGGCCGGCCGGGCGCCGCTGCCGGGCTTCACCGGCTCGGCCGACCTGGTCTGCTGCGCCCCCACCGCCCTGCCGCGGCGCTGGAGCCGCGGCTTCGACCTGGCGGAGGAGGCCGCGGCCCTGTTCGCCCGCAGGCTGGGCAAGCCGTTCCGCGCCCTGCTGCGCAAGGCGTGGTTCAGCCCGGCCCAGGCGGGGCTCAGCGAAGGGGCCCGGCGGCGCCTGCCCGCTTCGGCCATGGGCCTGCGCCGGGGGTGCCGGCTGCATGGGGAAACGGTCCTGCTGGTGGACGATGTCTGGACCACCGGCACCACCCTCCTGCGCTGCGCCCAGGCCCTGGAGCGGGCGGGAGCCGGGGATCTGGCCGTGCTGGCCCTGTTCCGAGCCCTGCCAGCATGAAATCATCATCCTGTGCCGGCGGTTTTCTGGATAGACTTCGCCCTTAGGGTCCATTCGAGGTCTTGGTTGCGACTTGGAGGCTGGATGCCACAGGACACGATTGTTGTCGGGGCGGGCATCGCGGGGCTGGCTTGCGCCCGCGGACTGCGCCAGGCCGGGCGCTCGGTGGTGGTGCTGGAAAGGGCCCGCGGGCTGGGCGGGCGCTGCGCCACCCGGCGCTTCGAAGGGCAGCCGGTGGATGTGGGCCCGATGTTCTTCCACGGCCATGAGCCGGCCTTCCTGGCCGCCCTGGGAGAGGTGCCCGGGGTCACGGTGCTGGAGGGCTGGCCGCACCGGGTGTCGGGCAACGGGCCGCCCTGCCAGCCTGGAACCCTGGCCGGCTTCACGCGCCGGTTCGCCTTCGCCGAAGGGCTGAACGCCTTTGCCAAGCATCTGGCGGCGGGCCTGGATGTCCGGAACCAGACCACCGTGGCGCGGATCCAGCCGGTCGCGGCCGGGTTCGAGGTCACCGCCGCCGACGGCGCGGTGTTCCAGGGGCGGGACCTGGTGCTCGCCCTGGCCCTGGAGGAAACCCGGGCCCTGCTGGACACCCTGCCGCCCCTCCCCGCGTTCGCCAGCGTGCGGGCGCTGCTGGCCATGTTCTTCAGCGTGCCGTGCCTGACGGTGATCGCCGGCTACCCGGTGGGCGCCCGGGAGCTGCCCTGGGACCTGCTCTACCCCGAGCAGTCCGAGGCGCTGCAGTTGATTGCGCAGGATTCGGCCAAGCGCCGGGACCTGCGCTTCCTCACCCTGGTCTGCCAGGCCCGGCCCAGGTGGTCCCGGACCCGGCTGGACCAGCCCATGGTCGACTGGTCGCCGGAACTGATCGAGGAGGCCGGCGCGGTGCTGGGCCCCTGGGCGCTCAAGCCGCTGTGGACCTTCCCGCACCGCTGGCGCCACGCCCGGGTGGACCGGTCCTGCGAGCTGGCCGGCCCGGTCCAGGTCACCCTGGCCCAGGGCCAGACCCTTGGGCTGGCCGGGGACGTGTTCGCCGCCGGGGGCGGCCTCCAGGCCGCGTGGCTGTCCGGCTCGCGACTGGCTGAAACGATGGAGGAGCAGGCATGAGCACCATGGACGCCAAGCTGAATGAACTGGTGGAGCGCGACCGCGAGCACGAGTGCCAGGGTTTCGGTCCGGACCGGGTGTGCGTGCGCATCGTCGCGGTGGCCAAGCTGCCCAGCCGGTTCGGCGACTTCCGGGTGGTCGCCTTCTGGAACAACCGGGACCAGAAGGACCACATCGCCATCGTCCACGGCGATGTGGTCGGCGCCGAGGACGTGCCCACCCGGCTGCATTCGGAGTGCCTGACCGGCGACGTGCTGGGCTCCCTGCGCTGCGACTGCCGGGACCAGCTGGAGACGGCCCTGCAGCGCATCGGCGCGCTGGAGCGCGGCGTGGTGCTCTACCTGCGCCAGGAGGGCCGCGGCATCGGCCTGGCCAACAAGATCCGCGCCTATGCCCTGCAGGACCGGGGACTGGACACGGTGGAGGCCAACCTGGCCCTGGGCTTCCGGGACGACGAGCGGGACTACGCCGTGGCTTCGCACATGCTGCTGAGCCTGGGCATCGGCTCGGTCCAGCTGATGACCAACAATCCCGACAAGGTAAACCAGTTGAAGAAATATGGGGTAAGGGTCAGCAGCCGGCTGCCGCACCTGCTGCCGCCCAACCCGCACAACCGGTTCTACCTGGAGACCAAGGCCAAGCGCTCGGGCCACTACATCGACTTCACCGGCACCCCGCACCTGCAGGAACAGAGCGACCCGGTGGTGGTGGAAGGCATGTTGGATTAATAAACTATATTTATGACAACCGGGTCTTCTTCTTGTACAATTTGCCTACCCTAACCCTGGAGGTTTCCAATGAAGCGTACCACCATCCTCGCCGCCACCCTGCTGTTCGTCGTGGCCCCTCTCGCCATGGCCACCCCCGCCATTCAGAAGGAAGCCAAGAAGGCCAAGTGCACCGAGTGCCACGTCGACGTCAAGGGCCTGACCAAGGCTGATCCCAAGCTCACCGACGAAGGCAAGAAGTTCGTCAAGAAGTAGCCTGGACAGGATCTGCTGAAGAGCGCCCGCCTCACGGTGGGCGCTCTTTTCATTCCCGTCGGTCTGTAAAGAAATTCCCAAAGGATACGGTCCTATTGCAGACCTCTTCCTACTCCAACCCGAAAGTGGAGGTCTCCAGTTCCTTCTGCACCGCCGCCATGAACTGATCCGCGATGGCGCCGTCGATCAGGCGATGGTCGAAGCTCAGGCCGCTGAACATGGTCTCCCGGATGGCGATGGCGTCCTGCCCGTCGGCGTCTGTGATCACCACGGCGCGCTTCTTCACCGCGCCCATGCCCATGATGGCCACCTGGGGCTGGTTGATGACCGGCAGGCCGAAGGTTTCACCGTAGGATCCCGGGTTGGTGATGGTGAAGGTGCCGTCCTGGATCTCGTCGGGCTTGAGCTGCTTGGAGCGGGCCCGGGCGGCCAGGTCGACCACCGCGTGGGCCAGCCCGGCCAGGTTGAGCTGGTCGGCGTTCTTGATCACCGGCACGATCAGGCCCCAGTCCAGGGACACCGCGACGCCCATGTTGATATCGAGCTTGTAGATGATGTTGTCCCCGTCCAGGGAGGCGTTGACCACCGGGAAGGCGCGCAGGGCCTTGGCCGCGGCCATCAGGGTGAAGGGCATGAAGCTGAGCTTGGTGCCATAGGCCTGCTCGAACTCCCGGCGATGCCGGTTGCGCAGCCTGGACACGTTGCTCATGTCCATCTCGAACACGGTATAGACATGAGCGCTGGTGTGCTTGGAGTTGATCATGTTGTCGCTGATCAGCTTGCGCATGCGGCTCATGGGCTCCACCCTGACCCGGTCGCCGGGCGCGGCGGCGGGCCGTGCCGGGGCCGGGGCCGGAACTGGCGCAGGCGCCGGTGTCGCCTTCGGGGCTGGGGGGGCCGCGGCGGGCCGGCCGGCCAGATGGGCCTCCATGTCCTCCTTGGTGACCCGGCCCATGAGGCCGCTGCCCTTGACCGTGGCGAGGTCGATGCCCTGTTCTTCCGCCATGCGCCGCACCAGCGGGCTGGAGCGGGTCTTGAGGCGGTCCTCCAGGGAATCTCCGGCGGGGGCCGCGGGCTGGGCGGCTTCGGCCGCGGGCGCCTCGGCCTTGGCCGGGGCCGGCGCCGTTCCGGCTGAAACGGCGGGCTGTTCGCCCGCGGCGCCGATCCGGCCCACCACCGTGCCCACCGGCACCGTGGCGTTGGCCTCCACCAGGATCTCCACCAGGGTGCCGGCGATGGGCGCGGGGATCTCGGCATCGACCTTGTCGGTGGAGATTTCGTAGAGGGTTTCATCCTTGCCGATGGCCTCCCCCACCTTGCGGTGCCATTTGAGGATGGTGGCCTCGGTGATGGATTCCCCCATTTGAGGCATGACGACGTCGAAGGCCATTGTCTTGATCTCCTTAGGAGGTGAGCGGTGGAAGCTTGCGGTGGTGCCCGGTGATCTGCTGGAAGGCATGGCCCAGTTCCAGGAGCTGGACATCCCGGAGGGACGGCCCGATCAGCTGGAGGCCCACGGGCATCCCGCCGCTGAAGCCGGCGGGGATGGACAGGGCGGGGAGGGCGGCCAGGGAAGGGGTGACCGTGAACACGTCGGCCAGGTACATGGCCAGCGGATCCGTGGTCTTGGCGCCGAACGCCCAGGCGATGCCGGGGCTGACCGGGGTGGCCAGGAAGTCCACCTTGGCGAAGGCTTCCCGGAAATCCCTGGTGATCAGGGTGCGGGTCTTCAGCGCCTTGAGATAGAAGGCGTCGTAGTAGCCCTTGGAAAGGCAGAAGGCGCCCAGCAGGATGCGGCGCTTGGCTTCGGGGCCGAAGCCCTGGTCCCTGGTGTCGGCGACCATTTCCGCGAGGGTCGCGCCGGGCCTGCGGGCTCCGTAGCGCATGCCGTCGAACCGGGCCAGGTTGCTGGAGACCTCGGAGGTGTTGATCAGGTAGTAGGTGTCGATGGCGTAGGCGGTGTGGGGCAGGCTGAGCTCCACCAGTTCCGCCCCCTGGGCCGCCAGGGCCGCCAGGGCGGCGTCCAGCACCGCGCGCACGCCCGGTTCGATGCCGGAGCCGAAGTACTCCCGGGGCAGGCCGACGCGCAGGCCCTTGAGTTCGGCCGGGCGCAGCGCGGCGAGCCGGCCGGCGCCGGGCAGGGGGATGCTGGTGGAATCCAGCGGGTCGGCCCCGGCCATGACCGAAAACCCCGCCGCCAGATCCCCGCAGCTGCCCGCCACCGGACCCACCTGGTCCAGGGAGGAGGCCATGGCGGTCACCCCGTAGCGGCTCAGCACGCCGTAGCTCGGCCGGAGCGCGGTGACGTTGCAGAAGCTGCCGGGGAGCCGGACCGAGCCGCCGGTGTCGGAGCCCAGGGCGAACGGGGCATAGCCGGCCGCCACCGCCACCACCGAGCCGGAGGAACTGCCGCCGGGCACCCGGGCCGGATCCCAGGGGTTGCGGGTCGGGCCGAAGGCGCTGTACTCGCCGCTGGAACCCATGGCGAACTCGTCCATGTTGGCCTTGGCCAGCGGCACCGCGCCGGCCTCCAGCAGCCGGCGCACCACCGTGGCGTCGTAGGGCGCGCGGTAGCCGCCCATGATCCGGGAGCCGTTGCTGACCGGGGCGCCCCGCCAGTGCAGGTTGTCCTTGAGCACGACCGGGATGCCCAGCATCGGTCCGCGCTCGCCCCGGGCCAGGCGCGCGTCCGCGGCCCGGGCGGCCCGCAGCGTGGCGTCCCGGTCGCGGTGGACGATGGCGTTGAGCCGGCCATCCAGGCGGTCCATGCGTTCCAGGGCTGCGAACGCCAGCCATTCGGCGGAGAGGTCGCCCGCCGCCAATCCTTCCCGCCAAGACGTCAAAGGACCCGAGCCCATGCCCTGCTCCCACCGCAAAATTAGAGTGTGGCATCATTGCCCGCAGGGAGAAAGCCGTGCTCCAGGGTCGTATTATGCTTGGCGCGAAAATGGACTAATGGAGTAATATCTGAAGAGAAGGCTCTCCCCCTATAATTTGGTCATCATGAACGCCTTGGACCGCATATGAACCCATACGAAGTCTTGGAAGTATCGGCTGGCGCTTCCCCCGATGAAATCAAGGCGGCCTATCACGGCATGGCGAAAAAATGGCACCCGGACCGCTATACCGGAGCGGCCAAGGCTGAGGCGGAGCAGCGTTTCCGCATGCTGGCCGAGGCCTATAACATGTTGAAGGACACGCCGGCCCGGGATGACCGCCCCGCCCAGCAGGCCGCCGCCAGCCCCGCCCCGCAGATCCAGCTGGACAACGCGCCGGAGGCGCGGCCCTCGGCCAGCAAGACCGCGGACGAGTGGTACAAGGATGCCAAGGCGGCGTTGGACGCCAAGGCCCCGGAACGGGCCCTCGGGCTGATCCAATATGCCATCCGGCTGGATGCCGAGCATGCCGAATTCCACGCGCTGCACGCCCGGCTGCTGGAAATCCTCAAGGGCGACAAGCGGACCCAGGTCCGCGCGCTGGAAACGGCGCTGCGGCTCAACCCGAAGGATGTGGATTCCACCATCCTCCTGGCCGAGACGTTCCAGACGCTGGGCATGCACGCCCGGGCCAGCCGCCTGTGGAACGTGGTGCACAACCTGGCGCCCAACCATCCGATCTTCTCCCCCCTGGCGACGACGCCGGGCAAGAAGGGCAAGAACAACGAAAAGCCGGGATTGGGCGAACAGTTCAACACCCTGGTGGCCAACGCCAAGGAAGCCATCAATCGGATCATGAAGAGGGGTTGAATATGCGGGTACTCGCCTCCGGGCGGACGGAAGTTGGCTGCGTGCGCAAGCACAATGAGGATAACTTTTTGGTCGAACCGGAAGTGGGCCTGTTCGTCGTCGCCGATGGCCTGGGCGGCCATGCCGCCGGCGAAGTGGCCAGCCGGATTGTGGTGGACAAGATCGGCGACTTCATTTCCCATACCGCCGAGCGGGACCGCACCTGGCCGGTGGAATACGAGGTGGACCTGAGCTACGACGGCAACCGGCTCAAGGCGGCGCTGCTCCTGGCGGACCAGGGGATCCTGGACGATATCCGGGACAACCCCGAGCGGGAATCCATGGGCTCCACGGTCGTCGCCTGCCTGGTCCAGGCCGACCGGGCCACCCTGGTGCACGTGGGCGACAGTCGCGCTTATTTATTGAATTCTTCAGGCATCCAACAGGTGACCCGGGACCACTCGTGGGTCGCCGAGCAGGTGGCCAACGGCATCCTGACTCCGGACGAGGCCCGCCATCACCCGTTCCGCAATGTGATAACCCAGGCCCTTGGCAACGGCGGCGACCTGGATGTGGCGGTTCAGGAAATTCAAGTCAAGGAATTGGATCGTATCTTGCTTTGCTCCGATGGACTGTCAGGAATGATTCAGGACAGAGCTATTTGGGAGATCGTGGAGCAGGCTTCAGATGTGGAGGCCGCAACGGCGAAACTAATCGATACGGCCATGGCAAATGGTGGGGAGGATAATATTACCGTCGTAATTATCGCATTCCACCCTGAATGATTTAGTGTAGGATCAACAATCAGTTGACCCAAGTAAACGAAACGCTAGACTGAATCGCCCTATCTTCATATGCGAGGCTCCCGGTGGGTCTTTTCGGCAGTAAGAAAAAGCAGCTCATTGGCTTGGATATCGGCTCCAGCTCCGTCAAGATCTGCGAACTGCAGGTCACGGGGAAGGGCGGTAACCAACGCTACCGGCTCCAAAAGCTCGGGATGGCCGTGCTGCCCTTCGATGCCATCGTCGAAGGCGACATCATGGACAGCAACGCAGTGGCCACCGCCATCCGCCAGGTACTCGCCGAGCAGAAGATCAAGGCCAGGGACGTGGCGATCTCCGTGGCCGGCCAGCAGGTGATGGTCAAGAAAGTGACATTCCCGCTCATGAGCCCGGCCGAGCTGGCCGAGTCCGTGCGCTGGGAGGCCGAGAGCTTCTTCCCCGCGGGGCAGGGGCTGGACGCCTACGCGCTGGACTTCGCCGTGCTTGAGGAGCGCCCCGCCGACGGCAACATGGACGTCGTGCTGGTGGCCTGCCGCAAGGACAAGATCGAGGCCTACCTCAGCTGCGTGGCCATGGCCGGCGCCAAGCCGGTGCTGGTGGACGTGGACGTGTTCGCCATCCAGAACCTCTATGAGATCACCGCGAGCGAGGGCGCCCGCGACGAAGTGGTTGCCCTGGTGAATATCGGTGCCCAGTTCACCAACCTAACCATGCTGGTCGGGCGCAAGTCGCTGTTCTGGCGGGATATCGCCTGGGGCGGCCATCGCTTCACCGACAAGCTCATGGAAGACTGGGGCATCTCCCGGGAGGCCGCGGAGCAGCTGAAGGAGGGGGTCGCGGCCGAGGGCCGCACGCCCGAAGAGGTGGAGCCTTCGCTGTCCGCCATCTCCGACAGCTTCGCCGACGAGCTGGGCCGGACCATCGACTTCTTCCGCTCCAGCTTCAAGGTGGACCGGCTGGACCGGGTGCTGCTCGCGGGCGGCAGCGCAAAGGTGATCCATCTCCCCGACATCCTGGGGGAACGGCTCCGGGTTCCGGTGGACCGGCTGGATCCGTTCCAGTCGGTTGAAGTGGACGAGAGGAGCGTGGATCCCGCCGTGGTCCGTGACATCGGCTGCACCGCCGCCGTGGCGGTTGGATTGGCTTTGCGCCAAGTGGGGGACCGATGATCAAGATCAACCTGCTGGGAGACACCCTCGCCCAGGTCGCCGGCAAGAAACAGGAAAAGGCCGAGGCCGTCCAGGTCTACGCGGAAGGGGCGGGCGCCGGGCGCTCCAACTTCCCCCTGGTCGGCGTGCTGCTGGGGGTGATCCTGACCTCCCTCGGCGGCGTCTACTACGTCTGGCTCAACGGCAAGGTGGAGCGGGCGCGCCAGGAGCAGGTGGAGCTCCAGGCCAAGAAAAAGGAACTGGAGAAATACATCCAGCTGGAAAAGACCTTCCGGGCCCAGAAGGAATCCTTGCAGAAGAAGAAGGAAGTCATGCTGGCCCTCAAGACCGCCCAGGCGCTCCCCGTGCACCTGATGGAGGAACTGGCCAACTGCCTGCCGGACGACGTCTGGTTCAAGGAGATCAGCCAGAAGGGCATGAACATCAGTATCAAGGGCGAAAGCAGCAGCTTCGAGGCCATCAACCAGTTCCGCAACCGCCTGCTGGAAAAGAACAAGTGGTTCCAGAACGTCCAGTATCCAGCGGCGAACAAGAAGGATCGCACGGTTGAATTCACCATTTCCTGCGATTTGAAGAATTCCGCCTGAGGCCGCCCATGAACTCGCAACTGCAAAAACAGATCCTCATCGGCGGCATGTCCGGCCTGCTCATCCTTGTCCTCATCTATTTCTTCCTCGGCGGCAAGCGGGACGACCTGACGGCCTTGAAGGCCACCAACGCCGGCCTGACGGCGGACGTGAACCGCGGCTACGCCCTCAAGGACATCTACGAAAAACTCAAGGTGGAAGTGGCCGCGCAGGAAAAGTTCATCGAGGACCTGATCCGCATCATGCCCACCGAAGCGGACCGGGGCGAACTGCCCTACCGGGTCAAGAAACTGGCCGACGCCGCGGGCATCGAACAGGTCTCGTTCTCCCTGCTGCCGCCCAGCCCGAAGGAATACTACACGGAGTATCCCGTCCAGTTCACCTTCCGGGCCGGATACCACACACTGGGGCAGTTCACCTCGCTGGTTTCCGGCTACGCCAAGATCATCAACATCTCGGACCTGCAACTGACCCGGGTTGCCGGCAACACCCTCTACCCGGTCAACGCCTCGTGCAAGGTCAGCGCCTTCGTCTACAACCCGGCCAAGCCGGCGCCCGCGCCCGCCGCGGGGGCCCCCAAGCCCGCAACCGCGCCAGCGGCCAAGAAGAAAGACCAAGGAGACTGAGCCCAATGCCACGCATCCTGTCCATGCTCGCAGCCCTGGCGCTCGGCCTTCAACTCGGTGCCCAGGGCACGCCTGCGCCGGCGGCGAAGCCCGGCGCCTCGGTGGCCACGCCCGCCCAGTCGGCCATTCCGGCCGACATCAACACCGAGGATCTCCTGGTCATCAACGCCACGCCGTATCATCCCACCCTGGTGCGGGATCCCTTCGCGACCCCCACCGACGCCGAGCAGTCCAACAAGGGCGACCTGGTGGACGATATCGCCGTCAAAGGCCGGGTCGTCTCCGCCGGCAGGACCATGGCGGTGGTTTCGGACGCCCGCGGCAACATGCGCATGCTGCCGGTCGGTTACAAATTCCGCGACGGCGTGCTGATCGCCATCGATGAGAAGTCGGTCACGTTCCATCAATGGGATCCCAGTGGAACCAACACCAGGATCTATCGGACAGTCGTCAAAATTTACAAGCGCGAGGAGGCTAAACGATGAATGCTCGCCTGTGTTCCTTGCTGGTGGCGGGGGGCGTCGTTCTGGCGGGGATCCAATCTGGATCTCTCCACGGAGCCGTCCTTGACGCGGTCAATCCCAGCCCGATCTCCACGCTGAAGAGCGCGGCCTTCCTTCCCGCCCCGGGCGAAGGCGCCCTGCTGCAACTGGCCATTCCCGGCTACCAGGGTGTTCCCAGGGTGCAGGTGCTCGCGCATCCCAGCCGGATCGTGGTGGACCTTCCCGGCGTGGATCGCGGAGCGGCCCTGTCGAAAAAGGAAATGAAGGGGCTCACCAGCCCCATGGTCCTGCGCTGGCGGGTGGCCCAGTTCACGGTGCAGCCCGAACTGACCCGCGTCGTGCTGGAAGTCAAGGCCGGCACCACGGC
>Ga0316227_1002538_pt1 | contig 16209 bp, 15 predicted proteins | sample TBH18019metaG_FD_206012 | JGI IMG/M metagenome (GOLD analysis project Ga0316227, IMG submission 206012) | Freshwater microbial communities from Trout Bog Lake, Wisconsin, USA - TBH18019 | ecosystem: Environmental > Aquatic > Freshwater > Lake > Hypolimnion/Profundal zone | place: USA: Wisconsin... | reverse complement strand
ACCCCCAGGAATAGACCGTGGTCAGGGCCAGGTAGATGGCCAGGACGGCGCTAAAACTCCACGCCAACCCGCAGGCCAGCAGGCCGGCGACGGCGACCAATATCGGGAGGGCAATCAACCCCGCCGAAAGCGGCAATGCGCCGGCGGCAAACGGGCGGGCTCGCTTGCCCGGGTGATGGCGATCGGCGTCGAGATCGCAGAGATCGTTGAGCACATAAACCGCCGAGGCGCACAAACAAAAGGCGGCGAAACCCAGCAACGCCTCGATCCCCAGCGGGAGTTGGCCGATCTTGTGAGCAGTCACCAGCGGGACGAAGAGGATTAGGTTTTTTACCCATTGGTGAGGGCGGAGGGCTTGGAGCCAGGAGCGCCCGGGGGATCCGGGAGTGGGAAACACGCCGCCGATGGGGCCGGACTTTCGGGCCCGGGCTTCCAGACTGGGCGAGGCATTGACGACGAGCGCCTGTCGGGACCGAGCCCAGACCGGCAGGTCCACCACGGAATTGCCCGCGTAATCAAACCCGCGTTCACCGAACCGCTCGACCAGGTGGGCGGCCTTGCGTTTTCCCCGCAGGTTGGTTTGGCCGTCGCTGGCCAGCACCTCGCTAAACAAGCCAAGGTGAGCGGCGACCGGTTCAGCCATCCGGCGATCCGAAGCCGTCACTAGCAAGACCTGGCGTCCGGCGGCGCGCTCTTGGCGCAGGAAGGCCAGGAACGGCTCGTGGTAAGGGAGCATCGCGACCTCCACGACCACCCGCCGAGCCAACTGGTCCTTGAGACCCGCCCGGCCCCGGGCCAGCCACCAGGGTACCAGCAACAAATACAGCGGATTGCGTCGGAGCAATCGCACCAGCGATTCCCAAAGCATGTCGCTCTTGATCACCGTGCCGTCCAGGTCGACGCACAGGGGCACGGATCTCTCTTTGCTGGTTGTAGCCGGAGGCATATTCTGACCGAAATCTTCGCCGCACAGTAACCGAGGGAGTTGGCGATTGACAAGCCAATCCCTTTGCTTCCAGAGTAACCGCCATTGCATGAATGACGCGGGTGACATCGGGGCGAAGCCGTGCGGGGGGAGTTCGGGACCTGGGCTGCGCCGGTTCCTTGCAGGGCCCTCCGCTGTCTTCGCCCTCGTGTTCCTCTGGCGGGCGGTCCTCCTGGCCGGTCTCTCGCTGCCCGTTCCCTCGAACGATTCGTTCTTCTATGACGGCCCGGTAGTGAACTTCTTGCTCCACGGCACTTATGCCAACCCTGCCTTGGCGCCGGCCCTCCCCATTTCCGGCACGGAGCGATTCTGTGCCTACCCGCCCCTTTACCAGGCCGCGCTGTGGGGATGGATGGCCATCTTCGGCACTTCGGTCTTGGCGGCGATGGCTTTCCATCTCGTTTTGTTCGGAGCCTACCTGCGGCTCCTGCTGGCCAGCCTGCGTCGCCTGCGGGTGCCGGTATGGACCATTCGGATCGCCGGGTTATTCTTGCTGGCCATCACCTTCGATGACCGTCCCGACAGCCTGGCCCATGTTTGGGGTATCGCCGCAGTCTATGCCTGGATCCGGTCGCGGCCGTCCTTGGGATCGGTCGGAAATTCACCGGGAGCTTGGGCTTGGGTGATGGCGATCCTGGCCATCCTGACGCTTGCCACCAGCCTTCAGATCGGCGCGGTCTATTGCCTCTTGATCGGTGTCGGTGTCCTCGCGGCCCGCCTGGTCGGCGGGGATCCAATCCCCTGGTCGGCCATGGCGGTCCTGGGGGTAGTGCCCGTGGCTTTGGTGGCCTTCGTAGCGCTCCACTTCCCGCGTGTGTGGGCCGGGTTTCTCGAACATGCCCGACAAACCCCCTCGGTGAGCGGTTGGCGCTTTCCCAAACCGGCGGAAATCCTGAAGATCATTCGGACTGTTCCAGGAATCCTGGCCGTCACCGCCCTCTTGCCCTTTGCGCTCCGGGATTTGCTGGTCCGCCCTCGGTCCCAGGACGGTTCGGCCCCCAAAACGAGCCAACCGAAGGGGTTATGCGGGGACGAGCCGTCTCCGCCGCTGGAGGCGTGGCGTTATGCGCTCATCACTACGGCCGGGTTGGTCGCGCCGCTGGCCATCACCGCTGCGGCCCTCTTCGTGCTCACGCCCAATTCCGTGATGTTTGCCTCTCAACTTCAGCCCCTCCTGGTGGCCACGTTTCTGGCGTTAGCCGCCGCAAACCGGCCGAATCGGCGTGCGCTCCGCTGGCAGCTCGGGCTATTCCTCACACTGGCGGGCCTCGCCTCGATCCGGGCTGCCGGGTTGACCACCTGGGGAGCGGCTTGCGCCTTGAACGATGGCTGCCGCACCTCGATCGCGCGGGTCGAAACTGAACTCCAACACTGCTCGCCGGGGAGCACCGTCATTCTCTCTTCCCCCTACCTTTACCAGGCGGCGCGGCATCCAGATTTGAGATGGATCCATTGCGATTGGATGGCCCCCGCCGACCGGCATCGGACAGATATCGATTGGCAGGGGCTTAACCAGCTCAAGCCTGCGCGGATCATCCTGACCCAGTTCGATTTCTACCGGCGGTTTCAACCGCTGCTCGAGGAATTGAAGCAACACCCGAGCCTGGCGCGGTTCACGGTCGTCAATACCGCGACCCTCCGCACCCCGGACTCCATGGCATCACTCCAAAAAGTCGTGCAGCACATCTCCTGGGCACCGATCGTCGTCACGATTCAGTGGCAATAGACATTGAAGCCCCACCCCCTTGAGGGGATCAAGATGCGGCACGGAGCCCTTTTGGATCCGGTCTGGTGAAGCTCTTGAACGGCGGCAGTCCTCTGCGGATTGGTTTCGGCAGTATCAGTGCCCCGCCAGTTCGTTGAGGTACTTTTCCAAGTTGGTGAACCCGTCGTGATTGTAGTCCCCGTTGGCGACGTCCGGCGCTTTCAGGTCCAGACCATGCGCCGTCTTCCAGGCGTCGGGGAGTCCGTCACCGGCGCTGCTGACGGGCGGCTTCCCGCCGTCGAGTTTGCCAATTCCGCCCGCGGCGTCTTCGTCCCGCACAATTTGGCCCTTGCGGCCCAAGGAAGTGGCTTCGCCAATCAACCGCATATCCACCGCATCCCGGCGCAACGAGCAACCGGCGCCGGCCAGCACCTTCTTGCAGGCGGCCTCGGCCTCTTCAACGGCGACCGGCACCGGCGGGTGGAGGAACTCGGCCTTGGCGAAGGTCGGGTGGGCCTTGGAATCGTCAAAATCGGCCTCGACCACCGCCCGTCCATTGAGTTGCCCATCGCAGTTCAAGTCGGCCAGGTTGCCTTTCTGGAAGACGTTATCCGTGCCCGTGAACTGGCTGAGGAAGTGGTCGCTGGAGGACGGCCCCTTGATGAAATAGTTACCGATGACGTCGAGATTATGCTCGTCACCGGAATGGCCGCCGACGAGGCCCATCTCGCCCCAATTATACACCACGTTGTTGATATATTGGATCTTGCCCTTGCACTTGGGGTTGCGGCTTTGGTTGTTGATCCAGAGGTTGTGGCTGAGCGTCACCTCGAGCACCGAATCCACCAACCCGCCAAAATGTTGAGGGTCAAGGCCGTCGCCGATAAGGCAATACTGCACCGTGATGGCACGGCTGCCTTCGGTGAGTCCCAGGCAGTCCCACCGGCCCCATTGAATCGAGGCGTGATCGAAGATCAGGTTGCGCCCCCCCTCAACGATGACCGCCGGTTCGCCCCGGTTCCCGTTGATGCCGGAGCGAAAGCGCAGGTAACGCACCACCACATTGCTCGCGCCGTTGAACGACACCGAATGCCCATAAAGGGCAATCCCCTGGCCGGGCGCGCTCTGACCCGCCAGCGTCAGGTCGCTGGCCACGGTGACGTCGGACTTGAGTCGGATGATGCCGCCGACCTCAAAAATGACCACGCGTTTGCCTTTGCTCACCGCGTCGCGGAACGAACCGGGACCTGCATCGTCGAGTTTGGTGACGTGGTAAATCTCGCCGCCCCGGCCGCCGGTCGCGCGCGCCCCAAACCCCTCGGCCCCGGGGAAGGCCAGCAGCGGCGCGCCTGCCGGCGCCTCCGCGCCTCGCCCGATCCCGGCCAGGCAGCAGAACCAAGCGCCGCCCGCCATCAGGCAGGAACCGCGCATAAACCGTCGTATGAAGTTATCAGGCATAATTCACGCCCGCAGGCGCGGTGCTTTTGTCTCACATTGCCGCCCGCGAGTAAAGCGGCCATTCAGACCGACCCGTCGAGCTTCCCGTATTTGCGCATTTCCGGCCAAATGAGGGCGACGGCGATCACCACCAGGATGGTCCCCACCCCGCCGGAGACTACGGCGAAGACTGGGGTCGTCAGGTAGGCCACTAACCCGGACTCGAATCCCCCCAGTTCGTTGGAGGTTCCGATAAAGAGGCTGTTGACTGCCGAGACCCGCCCGCGTTTGTCATCCGGTGTGAGCAATTGGACCAACGTGTGGCGTACCACGATACTCACGTTGTCGGTCGCACCGCAGATGAAGAGCATCAGGAAGGAAAGCCAGAAGGTGTGGGCGAACCCAAAACCGACCGTGGCCAAACCGAAGCCCACCACGGCCCACAAGAGGGTGCGGCCGGCCTTTTGGAGCGGCCGTCGGTGGGCCATGAACAGGGCGCACATCAACGAACCCGCCGGCAGGGCCGCCTGCAGCAGGCCCAACCCGCTGGGCCCCACCTTCAGAATGTCCTCGGCGTAGATGGGCAGCAGCGAGGTCGCCCCCCCCAACAGCACCGCGAACAAATCCAGCGAGATCGTCCCGAGGATGATCGGGCTGGCAAAGACAAATCTGAACCCGACGACCAGGCTGCGGAGCGTCATTCTCTCCTTCACCGCCACCACGTGGTCGCGGCGGACGAAGCTAATCAGCACCAGACAGACCAGCAGCGAGACGGTAGTCAGGGCATAAACCGGCCAGGCGCTCTTGGGCCAGACGCTTTTGGTAATCGCGATCAGGGCCCCCCCCGCTGCCGGCCCCGCTACCGACGAGAGTTGGAAACTGCTGCTGTTCCAGGTCACCGCCCGCGAGAATTGGTGCCGCGGGACCAGGTGTGGCAGGAAGGACGAACTGGCCGGCCACAAAAAGGTCCGCCCGACCCCGGCGGCGAACAGGCATAGATAGATCCAACCCACCGGCGCGCCGATATAGGAGATGATGGTCAAACCGAGGCAGGCGCAACCGATGATCAGCGTGGTCAGCAGGATGATGTGCTTGCGGTTGAAACTGTCCGCGACATGACCAGCGGGGAGGGTGAACAACACCATCGGCGCCATCTGGGTCAGGCCCACCAACCCCAACGGCAGGGCCGACTTCGTCTTCTGGTAGAGTTCCCAGCCCACCGCCACGGTCATCATCTGCTGCCCGATCGCGGCGATGAACCGCCCGATGAGGTAAAACAGAAAATCCCGGTTCCGTAGCACGGCGTACGGATCGACGGCCACTGGCGGCGATGCAATTGCATCTGGGGATGTCTCTGGTTCAGACATAATGCGCCCGCAACATACGCTATTCCCGGCGCGATGGGGAATGCTTTTCGCCGGGCAGGCGGCGGGACCGCCTCGGAACCTGGCCAGCAATCAACCGCCGGGGCGCTTGACCATGCCTCCGGGATAGGTAATACCCTGATGAACGGGCCGGTTTGTCAGCCGGGGAAGCGGCCGCCACGGGGGGAACCCGTCCCTCGGGCAGTCGTTGTTTTTCCAGCCGCCGCCGCTTCAATGACAACAATAAGTTAAAATGACTTATAGGTCATCTTCTTAAAAAAATCAGTTTAGTTTGCTTGACCCGCGGCGCTCAGCCATTAGATTCTTCCCATATCGCCGTCCTCCCGGATCCGGGACGGCGTCAGGCGCGATTGCCGATGAAAATCATTGCGAATTTATTTGAGTCGTCCGTGGGGAAGAAATACCTCATGGCTGTGACGGGTTTTGTCCTGCTCCTCTTTGTGGTTGGCCACATGGTGGGCAACCTGCAGGTATTCCTGGGCCCCGAGGCCATCAACCGCTACGGCCACTTCCTCCAATCCAACCTGGAGGTGATCTGGCCGGCGCGCATCGTGCTCCTCACGATGCTGGGACTGCATGTCTGGTCGGCCATCCGTCTCTCCCTGGAAAACCGGACCGCGCGGCCCGAGGCCTACGGGCAGTACCAAGCCGTGGGCTCGACGCTGGCCTCGCGCACTATGCTCCACAGCGGCAGTATCATCTTCGCCTTTATCGTCTTTCACCTCCTCCATTACACCGCCCAGGTGCGGTATCTCAACGGGACGGGACAGGACTTCTCGGCCTTCCTGGACGGCGAACACCGCCACGACATCTACAAGATGATGGTGGTGGGTTTCAACAGCCTGCCGGTCTCCGCCTTCTATATCCTCGCCATTGGGTTGCTCTGCCTCCATCTGAGTCACGGCGTCAGCAGCATGTTCCAGTCCCTGGGTTGGAAGAATGCGGGCTATCGCCCCTGGCTCGACTGCCTGGCTCGCGCTCTCGCGGTGATGATTTTCCTGGGTTATACCTCTATTCCCATCGCTATTCTCCTCGGTTTCGGAAAGGAGGCGATGAAGTAATATGACATTGGACGCCAAAATTCCCTCCGGTCCGCTTGCCGCCAAGTGGGACAAACACAAGTTCGACATGAAGCTCGTCAACCCGGCGAACAAGCGCCGGTTTGAGGTGTTGGTGGTCGGGAGCGGCCTGGCCGGCGCCTCCGCCGCGGCCTCGCTGGCCGAGTTGGGCTACAAGGTCAAGTGTTTCTGTTTTCAGGATAGCCCCCGCCGGGCGCACAGCATCGCCGCCCAGGGCGGCATCAATGCCGCCAAGAACTATGCCAACGACGGTGACAGCGTTTACCGGTTGTTTTACGACACGATCAAGGGCGGGGATTTTCGCTCTCGCGAAGCCAATGTGTATCGCCTGGCGCAGGTCAGCGTCAACATCATCGATCAGTGCGTAGCGCAGGGGGTGCCGTTCGCCCGCGAGTATGGCGGGTTGCTGGCCAACCGTTCGTTTGGCGGGGCGCAGGTCTCGCGCACCTTTTACGCCCGCGGCCAGACCGGCCAACAGTTGCTCCTGGGCGCCTACCAGGCGCTCTGCCGCCAAATCGGTCTGGGCGCCGTCCAGATGTTCCCGCGCACGGAAATGCTCGACCTGGTCGTGGTGGACGGCCAGGCCAAAGGGATCGTGGTGCGCAACCTCGTGACCGGCGAGATATCCTCGCATGCGGGCGACGCCGTGGTGCTGGCCACCGGCGGCTATGGCAACGTCTTTTTTCTCAGCACCAACGCCAAGGGCTGCAACGTCACCGCCAACTGGCGCGCCTGCAAGAAGGGCGCGCTGTTTGCCAACCCCTGTTACACCCAGATTCATCCGACCTGCATCCCGGTCAGCGGTGAGCACCAATCCAAGCTCACCCTCATGTCCGAGTCGTTGCGCAACGATGGCCGGGTCTGGGTCCCCAAGCGGAAGGAGGATTGCGGCAAGTCTCCCGCTGCCGTGGCGGAGGCGGACCGGGATTATTATCTCGAGCGGAAATACCCCAGCTTTGGCAACCTCGCCCCGCGCGACATCTCGTCCCGAGCGGCCAAGGAAGCCTGCGACGCAGGCCGGGGCGTCGGGCCGGGCGGGCTCGGGGTCTATTTGGACTTTTCCGATTCCATCAAGCGCCTCGGGGAGCCGGTGATCCGCGAGCGCTACGGCAACCTCTTTGACATGTATGAGCGCATCACCGGCGAGAATGCCTACCAGGCCCCGATGCGCATCTTCCCCGCCGTTCACTACACCATGGGCGGGCTGTGGGTGGACTACAACCTGATGAGCAACCTGCCGGGCCTGTTTGTCCTGGGGGAGGCTAATTTTTCCGACCACGGCGCCAACCGGCTCGGCGCCAGCGCCCTGATGCAGGGCTTGGCCGACGGCTACTTCGTGTTGCCTTACACCATTGGCCATTATTTCGCCTCCACCAAGCCCGCCAAGGTCAGTGTCTCGCATCCCGAGTTCAAGAAGACCGAAGCGGAGCTGCAGGCGATGACCCAGCGGTTGCTGGCGATCAAGGGCAAGCGGACGGTGCTCTCGCTCCACCGCGAGCTGGGCAAGTTGCTCTGGGAAAAATGCGGCATGGCCCGCAATGATGCGGGGCTCAAGCAGGCCCTTCAACGCATTCCCGAGCTGCGGGAAGAGTTCTGGCGCAACATCAACGTGCCGGGCGAAAGCGGCGACCTCAACCAGTCCCTGGAATACGCTGGGCGCGTGGCCGACTTTATGGAATTTGCCGAGTTGCTTTGCCAGGACGCCCTGCACCGCCGGGAGTCTTGCGGCGGGCATTTCCGCGAGGAATTCCAGACCCCCGACGGCGAAGCGCAGCGCGATGACGAGAACTTCGCCTACGTCGGCGCTTGGGAATATCGAGGGGCCAACCAGCCCTTGGCCTTGCACAAAGAACCGCTGGCCTATGAAGAAGCCCACATGAGTACTCGGAGCTACAAGTAAAGGCGACGTCACGATGAACCTGACACTCAAAGTTTGGCGCAAGAAAAACGGGCAGACCCCCGGTCGTTTTGAAACCTACGCGGCTAAGGACGTGCTCGATGACATGTCCTTCCTGGAGATGCTCGATGTGGTCAACGAGGAACTCACCGCCGCGGGACGCGAGCCGATCGCCTTCGACAGCGATTGCCGCGAGGGGATCTGCGGGATGTGCTCGCTGGTCATTAATGGCATCCCGCATGGCGGGCATAAGGGCACCGCGACCTGCCAGCTCCACATGCGCCATTTCAAGGATGGTGAGACCATCACCATCGAACCCTGGCGCGCCAAGGCCTTTCCGCCGCTCAAAGACCTGATCGTCAACCGGAGCGCCTTTGACCGCCTCATCCAGGCCGGCGGTTTCGTCTCGGTTAACACGGGTGGCACCCCCGACGGCAACGCCCTCCCGGTCCCCAAAACCGCCGCCGACCAGTCCATGGACGCCGCCGCCTGTATTGGCTGCGGGGCCTGTGTGGCCGCCTGCAAGAACGCCTCTGCCATGCTCTTCGTCGCCGCCAAGGTCTCTCACCTCAACCTCTTGCCCCAGGGTCAGGCCGAAAAAGACCGCCGGGTCCTGAACCTGGTCAAACAGATGGACGCGGAGGGTTTCGGAAGCTGCACCGTTACCGGCTCCTGCGAGGCCGTCTGCCCCAAGGAGATCAGCCTCAACTTCATCGCCAAGATGAACCGCGACTACGGGCTCGCCATCTTGAAGGGCTCCTAGCCGGAACCGTCCCAAGCTCCCGGGATTTCAGCCCCAGAGGGCCTCCCGGGTGGGAACTCCATTACTTGGGAGGATCGTCGGCTTCCATTGAACTTACTAGGTCCTTCTCCGCCAGGATCCCGTCCTGTGGGGTAAGGGAATGCCTCGGGAGTTGGCCACGGAACCTCTCGTGGGCGTGTTGCCGAACCATGGCCTTCGTGCCCCCCGGCGTGACCGGCTTCGGACAATGGCTACCGAATACCCGAATGGCGTTGGCGGTTACCCCAAATCTCCCGGTGAAACCCCCACCGCCACGATGCTGCAAGCCTGGATCACATTCAGGCCGAGGCGTTCCGCCTCCGCCAGCGTCTGGTCGGATTCGGAACCGGGGTTAAGCCAAAGTTCCTCGCACCCTCTGGCGGCTATCTCCGGCAGCAGCTTGAGCAGAACGGCTGGCGGCAGATACACGCTGATGCGCTGCGGGCGAACGGGCACCTCACCGATGCTCCGGAAGACCGGCAACCCCTCAATTTCGCTTTCTTTCGGGTTCACCGGGTAAACGGTATAGCCCTGTTGGGCAAAGGCCCGCACGGCCTTGTTTCCGTACTTGGTTCGGTCTTTCGACGCGCCGATCACGGCGACGGTTTTCTGGTTCTTGTCCACGGGGGTCAAGATAGCTCAGAACGCCAGCGGCGCAACCCCGCGGGGGGGCTCGGGCGGGTCATCGGTGGTTTTCAGCCGGGGGACTGCTGCCGGCGTGAGATGAGCAGTTCCTTGATGCGGTTGGGTTGCGCGACCCCGAAGGCTTCCTCTGCCCCGTCGACGCTGGCCGCCGTGGAAACGGTCACGTCGCCGATGCCGACCAGCCGGCCCCACACCCCCTGCCGCACATCGACCGACCGGATATCCTTGATAAAAAACTCGCTCGTTTCTTTGGCCCAAAAACCCTCCTCGATGGAGACGCGATCGGCGTAAATTCGCATCACGAAGGAGTGCCGCCGATAGAGGGCGATCAACCACGGGATGAGCAGCCAGCAAAATAGCAGATGCCAGCCGAAGTTCCACCACGAGGGGCGGACTTCCATTAAGACCGGTTGGCCGGACACGGTGCCCGGAGGAGCTTTATCGCTTGCCCCAGGCTCGTCAACACGTCGCTCGGCGACGGGGTATCCACACCCGGGACAAGTCTTGGCCTCAGTCGAGATCTGCCGGGCGCATTCTGGGCAAGCTATCAATGCCATAAGCATCCTCCACCAATAAGGGTTGACACAGACCGCAGGTCGTTCATTGAGCCACAGGGTATTCCTTGCGCGGGGAAGTCACAAGCGGGATTCCCGGTTCCCGCCGGGCCATCGGGCTGCGTCAACTTCGCGGGGTAGGTTTGGCACTTGGGCATCGCCGTGCCGGTGCATCATTGGGGGGGGGTAAATAGGGGCTGATTTCCTTCCCCGTGCGCACTTGGCCTCAGCCTTCAATGGTTCTTCACGGCATACTTTGCCGGTTGGCACCGCACAGATTTGGATCGTAAGCCGGCCGGCGATTCGTTAGCGTTGCGCGATGACTTTTGCGAGACCGTGGAAGCCGGAGGCAGTGGTGCGACTGATTCTCAGCGTATTCGTCTGCATTTACGGCGGCTCCCTGGCCGGCTGCGTGTTGCAGTATTGGCAGGTGGGAGGTAAGACGAGCGGGCGGGTTTTTTATCCGATCGCCGCCGCCGCGGTCGCTTGTCTCGCGGCGACGCTGGTGCTGCTGCGCCGGCCGATGCGAATCGAAAACATGATGCCGCGCCTGGTGACCATTCTCGGGTGTTTCTACTCCGGACTCCTGCTGGGTTTTTGGGCGCAGCGGTACGCGGCGTCCGAGGAGCCATCGGTCGCCCAGATGGTCGTGGGCACGGTGTGCTCCCACGGCCTGGGCTTGGTCCTGGTCTTTCGCTTCCTCCGCGAGCACGAAATGGGCTGGGGGGAGGCGTTCGGTCTTGCCCACCGATCGCGGGAGGCCGTGCTGCTGGGCTTGCTGGCCGCCGCCTGCTTCCTCCCGTTCGGATTGGGCTTGGAGCAGACTGTGGGCTGGGGGTTGAAGTATCTTTCCCCGGCCGGGATGGAACCTGAGCAGCAGCGGGCGGTTCAGGTGCTGCGCACGGCGATCTCCTGGAGCCAACGAGGCTTGCTGGGGGCGCTGACCATCCTCATGGCGCCCGTGGCCGAGGAAGTGCTTTTCCGGGGAATCCTCTATGCCGCGATCAAGCAGGCCGGCTTTGGCCGATTGGCGCTCTGGGGGACCGCCGGCCTGTTCGCCCTCATCCATTTCAACCTGCTGACCTTCCTGCCGCTCATGGCCCTGGCGTTGGTCCTCACCTACCTCTACGAACGGACCAATAACCTGCTGGCCCCGATCGCCGCCCATAGCTTCTTCAACGCCCTCAATTTTGGCCTGTTGTATTATTTCCAGAAGCCATGACGGAATTCGAACTCATCGCCCTGCTGACCCGTGGCCTGGCCACCAACAATACCGTCGTAACTGGTCCCGGTGACGATTGCGCGGTGCTCGACCTGGGCATTCCGGACCGTTGGTTGTTACTCAAAACGGACGCCGTAGTCGAGGGCATCCACTTTCAAGCTGAGGTTGCCCCCGAGAGGGTGGGGCATAAGGCTCTCGGGCGCTGCTTGAGCGACATTGCGGCGATGGCCGGCACGCCGACGGCCGCGGTGATCACTCTAGCCCTGCCCAGAGGCTTTGACCTGGCCTTTGCGCAAGGACTTTACACGGGGATCAATGCCCTGGCCTCGCGGCATAACGTCGCGATTGTGGGCGGTGAAACCACTACCAACCCGGAACGCATCCTTGTGTCCGTCGCTTTGATCGGGTGGGTCACCCGTGGCCAGGCGGCGCTCCGCTCCGGTGCCCGGGCCGGGGACGCCATCTTTGTGACTGGCGAATTGGGTGGTTCCATCTCGGGCCAGCACCTCGATTTCTCGCCCCGGCTCGAGGAGGCGCGCTGGCTGGCGGCTCAGTTCCCGATCCACTCGATGCTCGATCTGAGCGACGGTTTAGCCGGCGATCTGCGGCATATTCTCACGGCCAGCGGCGTCGGGGCTGAACTTCTCACCACGGCCATCCCGATCAGCCGGGCGGCCCGCCTCGCGGCCAAGGCCGGCGCCTCCGCCAAGCCCCCGCTGGCTGCGGCCCTCACCGATGGGGAGGACTTCGAGTTGCTCTTCACCGTGCCGAGCGCGGTGGCGGTGTCCTTGCTCGACGCGTGGAAAGCCCGGTTTCCCGACGTTCGCCTGAGTTGCATCGGCAAAATCACCGCACGGCCAGGTCTGATCCTGCGCGATCGGCGCGGCGAGCGCCCCTTAACCGACCATGGTTACACACATTTCGCATAATCCGGAAGAGACCCAGGCGTTGGGGGAGGCATGGGGGCGGACGGCAACCCTGGGCGAGGTCATCGCCCTCCGCGGCGACTTGGGCGCGGGCAAGACCCAATGGGTCAAGGGCCTGGCGCGTGGCCTGGGCTTCGAGGGACGCGTCCATTCCCCCACCTTCACGCTCGCGAATGTCTATGCCGGCGGCCGGTTAACGCTCTTCCACCTCGATCTCTACCGCCTCGAGACACCTGAACAGATCCGATCCGCGGGGCTCGAAGAATATCTGCGGCCCGCCGGGGTCACCGTCGTCGAATGGGCGGAACGGTGGGCTGAGTTGCCGGTGGGGCAGGGCCGGCCGGTTGACGTCGTGAACGGCCCGCTGAGGCGGGTGTTTTGGGTGGAAATTGAGACCGTGAACGAAGCCGAGCGTCGAATTGTTTATGCGAATCTTGGCGATTGAGTTCTCCTCGCCGGTCCGGAGCGTGGCCGTAGTCGAGGTGACGGCGGGAGCGGCGAGCGTGCTCGGCACCGCCCAATCCGCGTTTGGCGATGCCGACCGGCGGTCCAGCGACTCGCTCGACCTGGTGGACGCGGCGTTGCGGGCGGCTCGGATCGACCGGGCACAGGTCGACTGTCTGGCGGTCGGGTTGGGGCCGGGTTCTTACGCGGGCATTCGGGGGGCGATCTCGCTGGCTCAGGGTTGGCACCTGGCCTCGGGGGTTCGACTCCTGGGGATCAGTTCCGTCGAGTGCCTCGCGCGCCAGGCCCATACCGAGGGGGTGACGGGACGGATCCAGATCGTCATTGACGCTCAGCGTCAGGAGTTTTATCTCGCCGGCTACGACCTCGGCGAGGAGTGCCGCGCATCGGAACCGCTGTGCCTGGCTTCGTTGGACCAGGTCCGGCAGCGCGTTGGTGCTGGCATGACCCTGGTCGGCCCGGAAATCACTCGCTGGTTTCCCGAGGGGCGGGTCATTCTGCCTCTGGCGGCGGCGCTGGGATGCGAGGCGGCGGGGCGGTCAGCTTTCCTCCGCGCCGAGCAGCTTGAGCCGGTGTACCTGCGCGAAACTCAGTTCGTCAAAGCCCCACCCCCGCGGGTGCTGCCGCTCGCGTGAGGAAGCCCCCTGATTCCACGATCACGATAACGAAGGAGAATTTTCATGAAAGCAGCGATCCTGTATGGCAAAGAGGATGTGCGGGTTGAAGAGATCACGCCGCGGCCGCTGAGGCCGGGTGAGGTGCGGATTGACATCAAGGCGGCCCTGACTTGCGGGACCGATCTGAAAGTCTTCAAGCGGGGGTATCATGCGCGGATGATCGTGCCGCCGGCGGTGTTTGGGCACGAACTAGCCGGCGTGATCGGTGAAGCCACCCCTGGCGTGGCGGGGTGGCATGTGGACGACCGGGTGGTGGTGGCCAACTCTGCGCCTTGTGCCGAGTGTGACTATTGTCGCGAGGGGCAGGAGAACCTGTGCGACGACCTGCTTTTTTTGAACGGGGCCTATGCCGAATCGATCATCGTGCCGGAGCGCTTGGTGCGGAAAAACTTGATGCGACTCAAGCCGGACACCGATTTTCGTGACGCGGTGCTGGTCGAGCCACTGGCCTGCGTGGTGCAGGGCATCGAGGACCTCGCACTCAAGCGAGGGCAGCGGGTCTTGGTGATTGGCGCGGGGCCGATTGGCCTCATGTTCACGGCCCTGGCCCGCCACCTGGGCTGCCAGGTGACGGTCGCGGGCCGAGGCCAAAAGCGATTGGAAACCGCCCGGCGGCTCGGGGCGGACCGGATTATCGAGGTCGCACCGCAGGCCGACCTGGCCTCGCTCGTGCCGAGTGGCTCCGTGTTCGATGTCGTCATCGAGGCGGTCGGCAAGCCGGAAGCCTGGGAGGCGGCCGTACATTTGGTGCGCAAGGGAGGCAAGGTCAATTTCTTCGGTGGCTGCCCGTCCGGTACCAGTATCCAGCTCGACACGGGCCGTTTGCATTACTCGAACTTGACTCTCATGGCGAGTTTTCATCATACCCCCAGGACCATCCGCCGCGCGCTTGAATTCATCGAGGCCGGCCTCATTCGAGCACAGGATTTTGTGGACGGCGAATGCGCCCTGACCGACCTGCCCGCGCTTTTCAAATCGATGGCTGCCGGCAACCGCGCGGTCAAAACGTTGGTCCGGGTGAAGGAGTGATCGCCTTACCGGGGGCAGACCTCGGATGAAGGCGGACACCGACCCAGGCGGAGACCGCAGTTCCGGGCCGCAGCCTCCAAGCCCCAGGTTCGAGGTGCTCCGCTCGCGGGTTCCAGCCAACCGCTAGTGTTTTTGCCGCTTCTCGGTTTGCATGTGGCGGTGGACGAAGAAATAATACAGGCCGCCTACCACCAGCATGAAGCCCGCGAGCCAGAGGGAGATGCGGTGGAGTTCGCCTTTCATCAGTTGCTCATCCTGCCCCATCTTGATGCCGACGTAGCAGAGGACGGCACACCAGATGCCCGAACCCAGGATGGTGTAGAGCGAGAACGACCGGTAGCTCATGCGCACGATGCCCGCGGGGATGCCGATCAAATGGCGGACGACCGGCAGCAAGCGGGAGATGAAGATGCCCATCGCCCCATAGTGCGCCGCCCAGCGTTCCGCGCCCTCCACCTTGGCGGCGGAGATGAACGCATAGCGCCCATACCGCAGCACCAGGGGACGGCCCGCCAGGCGGGAAAACCAATACATCAGGGTGGCTCCCAACCACGAACCAAACGTGCCCGCCAGGATAACACCGGTCAGCCCGATGGGGATCTGGTGCGTATAGGCAAGGTGCGCCGCGGGGGGAATCACCACCTCACTGGGCAGTGGCACAATGGAACTTTCCATGGCCATCAGCAGCGCGATGAGGGCGCCGGGGCTGGCGCCCAGCGCGCCCTTGTACCAAACGATCAGTTGGTTTAACATTTCGGGGCAGGGTTATAGTCGAAAGCGGCGCGGGTGGGAAGCCGGTTTGTCAGGGCGCCGATTGGCCCAGGCGCTTGAGGTACTCGAAGGTATAAATCCCGGTGGCATGGCCGTCGCCCCACACCGGTTGCAGCCCATAGCTGCCCACTGCTTCCAGGCGCGTCAGCACGAACGCCCCCGGCGGCAGCGGGCGATCGGGGTTCTTGTAGAGGTTCCCCATAATGTCCACCTCCCCTTTGCATCCCGCGCAGGGGCAGGCCAGGCGGAGTTTTCGGAGCGAAACAAAACTCTCAGTGCCGTCGTCCCACCGGATGGCGATTTCGTCACCGATGGGCTGTACGTCCAGGGGTCTCATAGGCTTGGTATATGGGGCTCAACCAGGTCCGGTAGTGGTTTAGCGCTGATCGGTCTTCTTGCTGAGGAAGGCGGCGTAATTGCGCGAGACCGGCCGTTGTGCCCAGGCGCGCGACGACCGGGTGAGGGCTCCGAAGAGGGCTTCGAATTCGGCTGCGCTCAGGACATGGCTCCCCAGCAGCAAGGCCGCCACCTGCCAAACGAAATCGTGCGTCCGGTTGAGGCTGCGCGCGTCCGGTCGTCGGCGGAGTGTCGCAAAGACCTCCTCCATCTCCTGGTCCGTTCGCTCCCCGAGCGCGCTGAACAAGGTGATGA